>Ga0160473_101521_pt1 | contig 11187 bp, 7 predicted proteins | sample HID1975I_E11MG_FD_108217 | JGI IMG/M metagenome (GOLD analysis project Ga0160473, IMG submission 108217) | Enriched soil microbial communities from UW Madison campus, WI, USA - HID1975I_E11 MG | ecosystem: Environmental > Terrestrial > Soil > Unclassified | place: USA: Madison, Wisconsin... | reverse complement strand
CCTTAAGTTGTTTAATAAGATGAAACCAATAATGGATGAAAAATTGGTTTGGTTTGCTTATTACAAAGAAGAACCGATAGGCATGTGGATCAATATTCCTGATCTGAACCAGTATTTCAAATACTTCAACGGCAAGTTTGGTATATGGCAAAAGCTTCGCTTGCTGCTGTTACAAAAGACTACCCCAAGCCGTAAAATAAATGGGGTGGCTTTTGGTATCGTACCAAAGTTCCAGGCGCTGGGAATAGATGCTTTTATGATTTATTCGGGTACATTGGTTATACGTAAGCAAGCCCGATACCAATTGATAGAAATGGGTTGGGCCGGCGACTGGAACCCGAGAATGCTCGGAATTTACAAAGCAATTGGGGGCATCCAAAGCCGCAGAATGATTACTTACCGATACAATTTCGACCGTAGCCGGCCATTCGAAAGACACCCGGTGGTTGGTTAGAATATTTATTATGTAGCCGACATTTCCGTCTTTGTGGAGGCAGCCGTTGCGACGCTCCGTTCGTCAGCAGTAATTCTGTGGATCTTTTATTAAAGCGTATTTGCGAAATAATCTTTTGCAGATAATCATTCCGCGAGTTCCTCAATAAATATCGCCAGCCGTCGGTTATATTTGTGTTGGTTGGTAAGGCTACGGGCAATATTGCTATTTTACAAGCAGAAAAAAAACAGGTAGAACTTTTCATGCAGAAATATTCAGTAAATCAACATTTAATTGAGACAGTTTTAGCTTGGGTAAATTCAGGTGAAATTGCAATTCCAGAAATTCAAAGGCCATTCGTTTGGGACAGTTCAAAAGTTCGTGACTTAATGGATAGCTTATACCAAGGTTATCCTATTGGTTACGTTATCGCTTGGAGAAATCCGAATGTTCGTTTGAAAGACGGCAGTATAAGTGAAGGCAAAAAAATACTCATTGACGGACAACAACGCGTTACAGCATTAACGGCAGCGATATTAGGACAGTATGTAATTAACAAAACCTACCAACGAATAAAAATTAAAATTGCCTTTAATCCAATTACAGAAAAATTTGAAGTTCAAAACCCTGCGATTCTAAAAGATAAAACATGGTTGCATGACATTGCCGAAGCAATTAACGGAAAAACGGACCTGTTTGAAGTAGCGGACAACTATTTTGAATTAAATCCTGATGTTGATAAAAAGCACGTCAGGAATTCCTTTTCCAATTTAATCAATATTCCAAAAAAACAAATAGGACTTATTGAGCTATCACACGACCTGGATATTGAAACAGTTACGGAAATTTTTATTCGTATCAATTCAAAAGGTGTTGTATTAAGTCAAGCAGATTTTGCAATGAGCAAAATTGCTTCTAATACTGCCTACAAAGGGAATGAGTTAAGAAAAGCAATAGATTTCTTCTGCCATTTGGCTATTGCGCCAGAGTTCTATAAGCATATAGTTGACAACGACAAAGAATTTGCAAAGACCGACTTCTTCCAAAAAATGCAATGGTTGAAAACTGAAAACGAAGATTTATACGACCCAGACTATAATGATCTCATTCGTGTTGCCTTTACATCACAATTCAACAGAGGAAGGCTTTCTGATTTGGTAAGTTTACTTTCAGGTAGAAATTTTGAGACAAGAACTTTTGAAGAAACAATAGCTGAACAATCGTTTGCAACTTTAAAAAGTGGCGTATATAATTTCATAAACGAAACTAATTATAAACGGTTTTTGATGATAATAAAATCGGCAGGATTTATTTCACCAAAACTTATCCGTTCTCAAAACGCTATAAATTTTGCTTACATAGTTTACCTCAAACTGAAAGAATTAGGAGTTAATTCTGTTGCTATTGAAAGCTATGTCAGACGTTGGCTGGTTTATTCAATCTTAACAGGAAGGTATTCTGGTTCACCGGAAAGTGCATTTGATTTTGACATCAAACAAATTTCCCAAAAACCTTTTAATGAATACTTAAAAGAGAAAGAGGAAGGCGAGTTATCAGACGCTTTTTGGAACGCATCTTTACCTCAAAGTTTAGATACTTCTGTTGCAAGCAGTCCATATTTTCTTGTTTTTTTAGCTGCCCAAGTAAAAACAAATGACAAAGGATTCTTATCTAAAGACGTTTTAGTAAGTGATTTAATTTCATTGCGAGGAGATATTCACCATCTTTTTCCAAAAGACTATTTAAGAAAATTCGGGTTAGATAGAAGTAAATACAATCAAATTGCAAACTATGTTTTTATGCAATCTGAAATCAATATAAAAGTAGGAAGCAAACCACCAAAAGACTATTTTGAAATATTGGGAAAACAAATGCTTGAAAACAACCGGCTAGTAAGCGGACTTGCAACGGAACAAGAACTTTCAGAAAATCTGAAAATGAATTGTGTGCCGACTGAAATAATGCAAATGAGTATTGATGACTATCCAAGCTTTTTAAATTTAAGACGAAAACTCATGGCGACTAAAATAAAAGAATATTACTTTGCTTTATAATGGAGAAACACGATGAGTACATTCTAATTGTTGCACACATCAAACGTCCCAAGTAACAATAAACCTACTAATAGATACACTTGGATTTATTCTGAGAGCAAATGCAAAAATCTTACGAACAAAAAAAGATACCACTATCCAGCTTTATCAGAATATGAAAGACAGGTAATAGAAGCAAGAGTAAATAAGAACTGCACAGGTAAAAAATAATCTTTCAAAACCAATCTTAATAATCTGCGTTCCATCCACTTGCAACGAATTTTGTTCTTTTACAGCAAAAACCGGAAAAAGCCAAATAGTAATTCCTCCGATGAACGGAGCGTCGCAAGAATGCAGCATTTGTACACCGAAGACGGTTCAATAAAACTTCTTTTACTTGGTATTGAGGGTAAAACCGATGGTGGTACCAATATCTGGTTTGCTGCGCACGTGAATGGTTTGGCCGTGTGCCTCAATGATGTGTTTGCAGATGGCAAGCCCCAAACCGGTGCCTCCAACATCTCTGCTGCGGCCGCGGTCGGTACGGTAAAACCGTTCGAAAATGCGTGGCAAATGTTCTTCGGTCATGCCAACTCCATCGTCGCTTATTTCTACCAGCACGTGTTTACCATCTGTTCGGTAAATGCTGGCAACTATATGGCCGTTTTCTTTGCCATACTTGGTAGAGTTGCTGACGATATTGATGATGACCTGCTTTATTTTTTCTTTATCTGCATATACCGCTACCGGTTGCTCACATCCTTTTTTTATGCTGCACTTTATATGTTTTCTCGAGATCTCAATAGAGAGCGCCTCGTACACTTCTTTTATCAGGTCCTGGATGATAATCTGCTGGTAATGCAGCGGTTGCTCGCCACTTTCGAGCTTTGTAATCTCGTCGAGGTCGCTGACCAGGGTTACCATGCGGTCTATGTTGCTTGAGGCGTTTTCTAAAAACTTCCGGCTTACTTCGCGGTCTTCCATTGCACCATCGAGCAGGGTGTGTATGTAGCCCTGTATGGCAAAAATGGGCGTCTTGAACTCATGAGCGAGATTTTGCAAAAACTCTTTGCGGTAAGCTTCGTTGCTTCTTAAAATCTCGATCTCTGCTTTTTGTTCGGTTGCCCACTTTTCCACGTCTTCCCTTACCTCATCTATACTTTTTTGGGGAAGAATGTATTTGTAATAGGTTTCTTCGCGGCGCGAAGCTTTTGTCTGGTAAATAAACTTATAGATCAGTTTTATCTTGCGAAAAATAAACCGCTCAAGTGTAAATTGAATCAGGAGGAAACTTCCGGCAAACACAATGGCAAACACGACTAAAGCAACCCACCATTCGGGATGCATAAAATAATAACCGAGCGTAATAGGTACAGTAAGAATACCTGCGGTGTACAAAGAGAGTTGCTGGGGAGTAAGATTTTTAGTGGCGAGCATATACGAATATAAGAAAAGCTATAAAAGCAAAGTTGAGGCAATGTGCAGACTTTGCATTTTTAATCCTGCAGTTCAAACTTATAGCCTACACCTTTAACGGTGGTTACACAGTCTATACCCAGTTTCTGCCGGATCTTTCTGATGTGCACATCTATGGTTCTGTCGCCAACGATCACCTCGGCGCCCCAAACCTGGCTTAAAATTTCGTTTCTTAAAAATACCCTTCCCGGTTTGGAGGCTAACAGGTGCAATAATTCAAATTCCTTTTTTGCCAAAACAATATCTTTTCCATCGAGCACTGCCATAAACCTCTCCGGGTCTATAACCATATTTCCGATTTTGATAGACTTTCCCGCTTCTTTCTGTAGCCGTCGAAAGATCGCATTTACCCTGCTTATCAGCACTTTTGGCCGTATTGGCTTATTGATGTAGTCGTCGGCGCCGGTTTCGAGTCCGTTTATTTGTGATGACTCATCACTCATAGCAGTCAGCATAATGATAAGCGTATCGTTGTACTCGGGTTTGGAACGTAAAATCTGGCAAACTTCAATCCCATTCATTTGCGGCATCATCAGGTCGAGAATGATCAGGTCAGGTTTAAAGACGGGAATTTTGTCTAATGCCTCCAGCCCGTTTTTTGCGGTCGAGATCTGATAACCTTCTTTTGTTAAATTATAAGAAATGATCTGAAGTATATCGGGCTCATCATCAACGAGTAAGACCTTTTTAGAATTAGGATCCATTAACATAAAGTTTACACAAAAGTAATTTTACGGAAACGCTATACTGAAATTATTAGATTATATAATTGTTAAGTCCCAGAACCGGCATTAACAAATGAAATCCTAAAAGGCCGCCATACCGGTCTTTGCATCTGCTTTGGTAGTATTTTTGTGAACCTATGTATCATATGCCAAAATTTATCTTGTTTTTTGTAACTGCAGCATTTGTTATGCAGGCCAATGCACAATCCAGACCCGTGGTTCCTCTTATGAGGAAAATCTTTCATGAGAATATAGACAGATCCCAACAATGGATCGATCAACTCGATAAAAAACAAGACAAAGCTTTCAATGCCTCCGGCGACAGCGAGATAGATCTTCAGATCACTTACTCGCTCTTCAATAAAATAGACCATATCCAGGACGCCATAGAGTTAGACAGCACCCTCAATTCTAATCAAAAAATAAAATTTCTGCGAGGCTTAAATGAGGCACTTGTTTTGTTTCAAAGCGGATGGCAGAGCAAAGAGCTGAAAGCGATACAGTTACCTGCATTAGTGAGCGCCTTTGAAGAAGCAATGAGGCTCGAACATGACCAGGCTTCTATAATGCCTGTCATTGTAAATAATGACTACGCCGTGGGAGACATCCTGGTAAAAAGTTTTGCTTTTCAGAACAATGTAGGCGCCGTTGAAAGCCGCGAATTGTTGCTGCTTAAGAGTTTCGAGAATCATCCTGAGAAAATTTTAGGAGTATTAAGAGCAAATCCCAATGCTTCTTTTGTAGATAGTATGCTAAAAGTGGTCGCCAGGACCAACCAGGAAGATATTTACACTTATGCCCAGTCTAATACGACCTTAGGTCAGAAAATTCAGAATCTTGATGATCCATTAGTTAAAACTATTGCCAAACTGGCAACGCTTAACGAAGGCAGGATGTATTTTCCTTTTCTCGACAACCTGTACCAGGGCAAAATTTCAATTGATGAGATAGAAAAAAGCCGAAGTAACGAGTATAAATATTACCGTCTGCTGGTAAATACACAGATAGAGTACGCCGACCGGGTTAGAAAAAGAGACACTCCCCTGGCAATGGATGCGCTGACAGGTATGTTAAGACAAAAGGCGCTCGAAAGTTTTATCAATGTGATAAACGGGCTACACGATTCACCGGATAATATAAGGATGGCAAAAGTAGAGCCGTTGAATCCGCAGGAATTGTATTATTTATGTGTAATGGCCGAAAACGAGATCTACACCAGCAGCTACCTGAAGGTGTATGACCGCATTTTTCAGCGCATGAAAAACTCTAACAGCGATTCTTTGCTGATCAGCGTAAATTTCGACCGGTTTAAGAAGTTCATAAAAATGGCTGCGAACTATAATACCCTCAACAATTTTTTAGGCAGGATGGATAAGGGCAATGCGGAAATCCTGATGCGTGCTTTTGCCGGTGGTCTCGAACGTACTAAAAGCCTCGAAGATGCAGTAGATGTCGCAGACAGTTACGCCAGCATTTCAGACAACAATCTTAGAAAGCTTATTCTTCAAGAGGTTCAGTCTAATGTTACTCAGCAGGCTAAAGATGTTAATAAAAGAGGATTAGCCATTTACGACCTTCTAAACAACATCTTTCTCAGCATGGATTCGTCTAACAACATCGACATTTCTGCAAAATTCGGAATACCGCCCATTTACACGGTCGATAACAAGATGCTTAGAAACAAAGACGGCCGGATTATTATTCAGCAGTTCTTTTATGGCGACATAGACGGAATAACCGTTTTCAACTACTTCAGGGCGGCGTACAATACACCCGGATGGAAAATCGTAAATAAAACTGATTGGATAGAAGTAAGCTCAACCAAAGGAGTTCCGATTACGATCTACGCAAACCGACCGCTCGATGAAAAAGAAGGCCTGGATGAAAAAGCGCAGCGCAACTTACGCGAATACCTGAGCGAAAACAACCTCAACCCTACTATTGTCATACATCGTGGTCATAGTTACCACGTGTCTTCTACTATTGCACAACTTTTTCCGAGTTCGAAGGTGGTTTTATTGGGTAGTTGCGGCGGTTATCAAAACATTAACAGTGTTTTAAACATCTGCCCCGCTGCCCATATTATTGCCAGTAAGCAAGTTGGTAGCGGTACGGTCAATGGTCCGATGATCATGAGTATTACTGAAACGCTTCGGTTGGGTAAAGACCTCAACTGGCCTCAAATGTGGAAGAGCTTAGGCAAAAGGCTCAAAGACAACAATCTGTTCGAAGACTATGTGCCTCCTTATAAAAACCTCGGCGCTTTATTCATAATGGCCTATAATAAAGTAATGGAAGGATAAGTTTTCTATCGTAGGGATCAAAATGTAGTAGTAGTTTTTGTAGCCGGGCAGAAGAATATCCATTAAACATCGTTGCGTCGCACTCTTGTACTGCAACAAGAAATCAGCTTATTGTTCAATCTTTTGCTGACTTATCGTGTTTTCATTTGTTCAGCATTAATTTAATTCTTAAAGGCTAATAACAGCCGTTAATAAATACTTTTGCACTTCTATGGCAGATGCAGCGAAAAAAAAGGTTTTTGATTTCTTACTATTAAATCGGGTTTTCCAGTATGTCAGGCCTTATAATAAGTATTTAGTCATCAGTGTTGTTCTTTCTATTCTCTTAGCCGTTTTTGCACCCATCAGACCGTACCTCATCAATTTAACGGTAGATGTTGCCACCGGAAAGCCGCTTCTCATGCCCGGATGGCTCAAGTTGCTTTTGTTCAATGCCGACGTTTCCGCACCGATCAGGTTTATAATTGCTGTCACTGTTTTCCAGATCGTCTTTCTATTCATCGAAACGGCTTTCAGGTTTATATTCTCATTTATAACTTCCTGGCTGGGTCAAAGTGTGGTAAAGGATATCAGGGTTGCGGTATATAAAAAAGTAATGTCGTTGAATCTCTCCCAGTTCGACAAAACGCCTATTGGCACACTTACCACCCGAACTATCAATGATATTGAGAGCATTAACGATATTTTCTCCGATGGCTTAATTCCTATTATCTCCGATCTGCTGTCTATCATTTTCACCCTCGCCATTATGTTTTATATGGATTGGCAATTGACACTCATCAGTTTAATTCCTTTCCCAATATTAATAATAGCGACGTATTACTTCAAAGAAAGCGTCAACCGCTCGTTTATGAAGGTCAGAAATGCAGTTGCCGCCTTAAATGCTTTTGTGCAGGAGCACATTACCGGCATGCAGGTGGTACAGGCTTTCGCCGCCGAAGACAGGGAACTCAATAAATTTAAAAAGATCAACAAAGATCATCGCAACGCCAACATCCACGCCATTTTTGCTTACTCCATTTTTTTTCCCATTGTCGAGGTTGTATTGGCCATCAGTATGGGCTTGCTCGTCTGGTGGATCGCCGGCAACGAATTAGATGCTGGTTTGCTGGTTGCATTTATACTGTATCTCAACCAAATCTTCAGGCCGCTTCGGGTGATCGCCGATAAGTTCAATGTCATTCAAATGGGTATGGTGGCCAGCGAAAGAGTGTTTAAGGTGATCGACAATCCTGATGTTATACAATCAGAAGGTTCGTACGCACCCGATACTATCAAAGGCAAAGTAGAGTTTAACCATGTTTGGTTTGCATATATTAAAGAGCAGTATGTGCTGAAAAACATCTCTTTCACCGCCAATCCCGGTGAAACGATTGCGCTTGTAGGTCATACGGGTAGTGGCAAAACATCTATCATTAGTTTGCTAAACCGCTTGTATCACATTCAAAAAGGCGAGATCAAAATCGACGACGTAAAAGTAGAGGACTACAAACTCGATGTGCTGCGCAGCAGAATCGGCGTAGTACTGCAGGACGTATTCCTCTTTTCGGGCAGCGTTCTCGAAAATATCACGCTTAGAAATCTCTCCATTTCAAAAGAACAGGTGATCGAAGCGGCAAAAATGATCGGCGTTCACGACTTTATCATGAGTTTGCCCAATGGTTACGACTACAACGTGATGGAAAGAGGAAGTACCCTAAGCCTCGGCCAGCGCCAGCTACTCAGTTTCATTCGTGCCTTATTGTATAATCCTTCGATCCTTATTTTAGACGAGGCCACGTCCTCTATCGATACAGAGAGCGAGGCGCTCATTCAACATGCGATTGACAAACTCATTGCAGGCCGTACTTCTATCGTTATCGCTCACAGGTTATCAACCATTCGCAAGGCAGATAAGATTATTGTTATGGACAAAGGCGAACTGAAAGAAATGGGCAATCACGAAGAACTGCTGGCTTTAGGCGGTTTTTACGCCAATTTGTACAATATGCAGTTAGAAAAAAGAAAAGCGGTTCTTATATAAATTGATTTCTCTTGCACAATTCGTAGTTATTTTTTGAGCCAGCCCCGGTAATTTTTGTTCAACATTCTTGCGACGCTCCGTTCATCGGCAAACCATTGTGGATCAGAAGGTTCAACGGGTAATAGCCAAAAAGAACGGATAAGTTCACCGATTCTGTGTTACCCGCTCCGGATGCTGCGGTTCTTCCAAAAAGTACAAGAGTGCGACGCAAGAATGTTTAATAGATATTCTTCAGCCTGGCTCAAAAAATCTTTCTCACTTCTGTGTAGCGTATGCATAAATCCTTATCCTGAATACTGGCTGTTATTAAACTGCGGATTTATATAAAACGCTTAGCAACTTGCCAAACGACAATTTTTTATCGTCGTTTCGAATTGTATGGTCGGGTGCTGGATATGGTGTTTCCCCATTAGTTGAACGATCGCAGTATAAATAGTATCTGCAAAACTTTGGTCAGCAATATTTACGACGGCGTGAAGGGAACCTACGTTATAGCTGCCATCCAAACTCCACACATGCAGGTCGTGAATGTTCTCAATACCTTGAATGTCACTGAGTTCAAGGGATTGCTTTTCGACATTTACATTTTCAGGAACGGATTGCAACAATACTTTCATTGTGCCGGCCAGGTTTTTTGTAGCATTGTAGCCAATAAAAACGGCAATCGCCAGCGCCAATACTCCGTCGACCCAATACCAGCCGGTAAAGTAAATGACCGAAGCTCCGATCAAAACGGCTACCCAACCTAACACATCTTCTAAAAGATGAAGCATGATCGCTTTGCTGTTGAGGTTATGTGAATGTGAATGTCCGTGATGGTCCCCGTTTTCGTTTCGGATTCTTACAAATGCAGCACCGTTTATGGCTATTCCGAGAACCGCCAGCCACAACATTCCAGAGCTGTTGACTTCTTCGGGGTTGATAAACGATTCAGTTGCGCCAATGGTCATTACAACTGCCCCGGCCAATAAAAAGATTGACATGCCGAGAGCGGCTAATAATGAAAATCGTTTGTACCCGTAAGTGAATTTTGATGTACGTTTTTTGCCGGATATTTTTTCCAGCAATACAGCAACGCCAAGGGCGATCGCGTCCATAAAGTCGTGAAATGCGTCGGCGATAATGGCTGTCGAATTTGTAAAAATGCCGCCAACAACTTCAATAATTGAAAATATAAGGTTGAGCCAAAAAGCCCATGAAAGACCATTTTGGCGTGGATGACTGTGCTCGTGCTGATGCTCCATACTATTCTATTTTTAAGTTATAAACCTGTTTTACCTTCTAACCAATAACCCTTAGAGAATATTTTGCCGGTGATATTATTGTTTTTCAAAACCTTTCGAAAGGTCTGAACAGATGTTGCATTGCCTGCCAAAATGAAGCTGGCGGTCTGCCAGCGGGAAGTTTTGAAAACCAGCAAATCGTGTACCCATCGTTCGTTTCTGAATGTATTATTTTTAGGGAATATGGTGTAATGCTCCAATCCTAAAAGTTGAGGGACCTGTTTGTTTGTTTCATCGAGTTCGAAAGGCTTTAGCTTTTTTCCTGTAGCGGAATGAAATAAATTTTAGGTCTTTTTATGCATCCTTGATTTTTTTGTTTCTTTTTTATCAAGAAAAAAGAAAAACACAACATGGATTGTTGCATTAGGCAGTTGGATCTATAGCCATTCTACATCTCTCTACTGTGCATTTTGTCACTTTCTTTGTCTTGAAACAAAGAAAGTAACCAAAGAAAGTTCAAGAAAGGAACGATAACAGCCCGTTCCTTTCCCTCGCCTTGATTAAGCTGTATTACTACTGTGGCTGCAGCAGCGGGTTTCATGCGTATTTGTTTTCAGGAGTATTTAAAGGCAGAACTGGTCTTACTTTGTAATTAAAGTTTTAAGCACGAGATGTTCGCAGTAGTGTTTTATCTGGCTTTATCGCAGGTCTCTTGTGTCTCGTGAAAAGGTGTATTCGCCACGGCCTCAGAAAAAGAGCGTTAAGAAATTTATAGAATGCAGCGTTAAGCAGGGAAAATGGGAGGTGTTGTTATAAAGCAATTTATTAGTTTTCGTTGATCTGTGTTAATAAAGCCGCGGCTTTAGCTTTTTCCCTGTAGCGGAATGAAATAAATTTTAGCTCTTTTTATGCAGCCTTGATTTTTTGTTTCTTTTTTATCAAGAAAAAAGAAAAACAAAACATGGATTGTT
>Ga0160473_101515_pt1 | contig 11210 bp, 12 predicted proteins | sample HID1975I_E11MG_FD_108217 | JGI IMG/M metagenome (GOLD analysis project Ga0160473, IMG submission 108217) | Enriched soil microbial communities from UW Madison campus, WI, USA - HID1975I_E11 MG | ecosystem: Environmental > Terrestrial > Soil > Unclassified | place: USA: Madison, Wisconsin... | reverse complement strand
CCCCGCTCTATCCCGAGAGCAAGCTCAGCCTCGATACCCATGATCCGACCGTCAAGGACAAGTCGGCGCGGGTGATCGATATCGTCGCGCCGCAGGGCAAAGGCCAGCGCGCGCTGATCGTGGCGCCGCCGCGGGTCGGCAAGACGGTGCTGCTCCAGAACATCGCCAAGGCGATCACCGACAATCATCCCGAAGTCTTCCTGATCGTGCTGCTGATCGACGAGCGGCCCGAGGAAGTCACCGACATGCAGCGTTCGGTGAAGGGCGAGGTCGTCTCCTCGACCTTCGACGAGCCCGCCCAGCGCCACGTCCAGGTCGCCGAGATGGTGATCGAGAAGGCAAAGCGCCTCGTCGAGCACAAGAAGGACGTCGTGATCCTGCTCGATTCGATCACCCGTCTCGGTCGTGCCTACAACACCGTCGTGCCATCGTCGGGCAAGGTCCTGACCGGCGGCGTCGATGCGAACGCCCTGCAGCGGCCGAAGCGCTTCTTCGGCGCCGCCCGAAATATCGAGGAGGGCGGCTCGCTCTCGATCATCGCCACCGCGCTGATAGACACCGGCAGCCGCATGGACGAGGTCATCTTCGAAGAGTTCAAGGGCACCGGCAACTCGGAAATCGTGCTCGACCGCAAGATCGCCGACAAGCGCATCTTCCCGGCGCTCGACGTCGGCAAGTCCGGCACCCGCAAGGAAGAGCTGCTGGTCGACAAGGGCAAGCTCAGCAAGATGTGGGTGCTGCGTCGCATCCTCATGCAGATGGGCACGATCGACGCGATGGAGTTCCTTCTCGACAAGATGAAGGACTCCAAGACCAACGCCGATTTCTTCGACTCCATGAACCAGTAGGCGCCGTGATCCTCGAACATGCCCTGCTCCGGGTCCGACCGGGCGAGGAGCAGGCGTTCGAGGATGCGATGCGCGAAGCGCGGCCGTTGATCGCCGCCTCTCCCGGCTTCCGCGGGATCGAGGTTCGTCCGGCGCTCGGGACACCTGGATTGTATCTGTTGCTCGTGCGCTGGATCGACGTCGCCAGCCATCGCGACGGCTTTCGCCGCTCGGATCGTTACGAAACGTGGCGGAACCTTCTCCACGGCTTCTACGCTCCCCTGCCCGAGATTACCTATTTTGCGGACTCGATCGTCGACACCCCGCGATCGCCGGAGTAGCAGCCCGACCATGCTCGATATCTGGAACCACATCGTCGCCGACTTCGCCAATATCGGCCAGCCGGCGCAGCTCGCCGCGTTCCTGCAAGTCCTGATGATCGACATCATGTTGGCCGGGGACAACGCCATCATCGTCGGCGCGCTCGCCGCCGGGCTGCCATCCGATCAGCGCCGCAAGGTGATCCTGATCGGTATCGGCGCGGCGCTCGTGCTGCGGATCATCTTCGCGCTGCTGGTCACCCAGTTGCTCCAGATCGTCGGCCTGGTGCTAGCGGGCGGGTTGCTGCTGCTGTGGGTGGCATGGAAGATGTACCGGGAGCTGCACCCTGCCGGTCAGTCGTCCGGCTCACCCGAGGTTGAGGGCGACGAGCGTTCGGGCATGAAGCCCGCCCGCAGCTTCGCTCAGGCGGCCTGGGCCGTGACGGTCGCCGATGTCAGCATGAGCCTGGACAACGTCCTGGCCGTGGCTGGGGCCGCGCGAGAGCATCCCGGCATCCTCGTCATCGGTCTGCTGCTGTCGGTGGCTCTGATGGGCGTCGCAGCCAACATCTTGGCCCGCTATATCGAGCGCTACCGCTGGATCGCCTATGTCGGCCTGGCGGTCATCATCTACGTCGCCGGCAAGATGATCTACGAGGGCTGGCACGAGGTGGCGCCGCACGTCGTCGGCTAGTCGCCACCACCTGCGCCGCCGGGAGGTCGACCCATCCCGGCGGCGCCTTCACTGCTTCGGGATGAGGATGGTCGATCCGGTCGTCTGACGTGCCTCCAGGGCGCGGTGTGCGTCGGCAGCGCGGTCGAGCAGGAAACGCTGGCCGATCTCGACCTTGAGAGCGCCGTCGGCGATCATGCCGAACAGGCGCCCAGCGGCTTTCTGCAGGGCACCAGGCTCGGCGATGTAATCGTAGAGCTTCGGGCGGGTCAGGAAGAGAGATCCGGCCTTGTTGAGTTCCTGCGGGCTGAATGGGGGCACCGGGCCGCTGGCATTGCCGTAGGTTACGATCAGTCCGCGCGGCGCCGTGGCGGCCAGTGACGCCGCCCAGCTGGCCGCGCCGACGCCGTCCAGCACGACGTCCACGCCCCGCCCGCCGGTCAGACGCCCTACCTCTGTTGCTAGTGCGTCGAAGGGGCAGGACAGCGCTTCGTCGGCACCGAGCATCCTCGCCCGAACTGCTTTCTCTGACGTGCCGGTGTGGGCGATCACCCGGATGCCGATCTTCTTCAGCCACTGCACGAGCAGCATGCCGACGCCACCAGCCGCGGAGTGGACCAGCGCGTTCTGACCCGGCTGGAGTTTGCTGCAAGGCTCGGCAAGCATCCAGGCGGTCAGGCCCTTGAGCAAGCTTGCCGCGGCGATCTCGTCAGCGATGCCATCCGGCAGGCGGATCACCCGATCCGCCGGCACGACCAGCTTGGTGGCATAAGCCCCCGGCCGGTCGAGGAGCATCGTCACGCGATCTCCCTCGCTAATTCCCGTGACACCGTCTCCCACACGTTCGACGATCCCGGATGCCTCCATTCCCAGTGGGGCGGGGGCAGCCACCGGGTACAGGCCAGACCGGTGGTAGGTGTCGATGAAGTTGACCCCAATGGCGGTGGTACGGACCTGAACCTCACTTGGTCCGTAGGCTAGCTCCGCCAGATCTTCGCGCTCGATGACCTCCGGTCCGCCGGCGGTGCGCGCGACCATATGGAAGTCGCCGCTCATGCCAGATGCTCGCGGAAGAACTCGGCGGTGCGGGCATCGGCCTGCTCGGCGGCCGCATCGTTGCGTCGCTTACCGAACTCCGTTGCAAAGCCGTGATCGGCACCTGGATATTCGTGGATCGTCACGTGTCGATTGGGATCGAGCGCAGCGTGGATGGCAGCGACCTTGTCGGGCGTGATGTGCTTGTCCTCACCAGCGAAGTGCAGGAGCAGAGGTCGGGCGATCGCGTGGCTCTCGCCGAGCATAGAGTCTATTCCACCCCCGTAATAACCGACGCTGGCATCGGCGTCGGTCCGGGTTGCGGCCAGGTAAGCGAGCCGGCCGCCGAAGCAGTATCCGACCACACCGACCTTGCCGCCGGACACGCGCTCCCGCGCCGCCCGGATCGTTGCCTCGATATCCGCTATGGCCAGGTCGACGCTGACTTTTTGAACGAAACCAAACGCTTGCTGCAGCTCCGCTGGGTTGTCGGGATCAAGCTCAACCCCAGGCTGAAGACGCCAGAACAGGTCGGGTGCAATAGCCAGATAGCCGTCCTCGGCAAGTCGATCGCACTTCGCGCGAATGCCTGGGTTGATCCCGAATATCTCCTGAATGACCACGATGGCGGCTTTGGCCGGCCCGCTCGGCTCGGCAACGTAGGCGGCAAACTGGCCATCACGGGCCAGTGTCGCGATGTCGATCATGCTGCCCATCGTTCTTCTCCTATTATGCCCGCCATCGTATTAACGGGTCACCGCCGATGCGGGCGACGGTGCTGTTCCGTGCGACATGGACGGTCTTCGCGGAACGCGATACCAGCAAGGCGATCGCCTGCTCAAGCGGAGACGGAAAGCCATGAAGATCAGCGTCGACGTGGATTGTACGCCGGAGGAAGCGCGTCGCTTCATGGGTTTGCCCGATCTCAGCAGCGTGCACGCCGTCTATCTCGCCAAAGTCGAGCGGATGATCGACGAAGGAATCACGGCCGAGAACATCGAGACGATGATCCGCGCTTGGTCGCCGATGGGTGAAGCCGGCATGTCGATGTGGCGCCAGATGTTCGATCAGATGGGCGGCACGGCGAAGCGTTGATGCCGATGGACGACGCGACGATCATCGCGTTGTCGAGCGGCGCGCCGCCGGCGGCAATCGGTGTTATCCGGATCAGCGGCCCAGCTGCTGGTCCGGCGATCACGCAGTTGAGTGGAACGCTGCCGTCGCCTCGTCGCGCGACATTGCGTACGGTTCGTCATCCGGTGATGGGCGAGGCGCTCGACCAGGCATTGCTTCTCTGGTTCCCCGGTCCGAACACGGCGACCGGGGAGGATCTCGCGGAGATACACGTCCATGGCGGCCGTGCTGTCGTAGCCGCGGTGCTCGACGCTCTCGCCAGTATCAAGGGGATCAGGCGAGCGGAGCCGGGGGAATTTACGCGCCGCGCGTTTGCGAACGGCGTCATGGATCTGGCTCAGGCCGAGGGCTTGGCGGACCTCTTGTCGGCCGAAACGGAATCACAGCGCCGCAACGCTCAAATGCTGGCCGGTGGAATGCTGAGCCGACGCGTCGCCGGTTGGCAGGACCGGTTGCTCGGCCTAGCCGCGCGCCTGGAGGCGGTGCTGGAATTCGGCGACGAAGAGAATTTGGACGACGACTGGGGGGTGGATGCGGACCTGGCCGCTCTGGCAGCCGACATAACCGCTCAGCTCGCGCGGCCAAGCGCGGAGCGACTGAAGGACGGCATTCGGGTGGTGCTCGCCGGGCCGCCGAATGCGGGCAAGTCGACGTTGCTCAATGCCCTTGTGGAGCGCGACGCTGCCATAACGTCCCCGGTGCCCGGGACCACGAGGGATCTGATCGAGGCGCCAGTTTCAATCTCGGGAACCCCGTTCGTGTTCGTCGATACGGCAGGACTGCGCATTGCCGAAGGCGACGAAATCGAGGAGCGTGGCATCGACCTCGCTCGATCCGCTGTTCGACATGCCGATGTCCTCGTGTGGTTGGGAGATCCGATCGAAGCGCCGGAACACTCTCGCAGGATCTTGGTCCACCCTCGCTGTGATCTGCCGGGGCGGGAGATAAGCGCCTCCGGTACCGAGCTGGCCGTCTCGGCGCAAACAGGTGTCGGGGTGGCTGCGTTGATCGAACAGCTTCGCAGCGTGGCGGACGAACTGTTGCCGCACCAATCGGACGTCGCTCTCAATCAGCGCCAGCGGCAGATCCTCTCGACTTGCGTGACCAGCTTGTTAGCGGCGCGCGAACAGACCGACGTAGTGCTAAGAGCCGAAGAAGTCCGGCAGGCCCGGGTTACCCTGGATCAGCTCACTGGTCGCGCCGGGACGGAAGAGATGCTCGATGCGCTTTTCGGTCGCTTTTGCATCGGCAAATGATGTTCCACGTGGAACGCTTTTGACAGGCTCCATGTGCGAGCGTAGCGATCCCGGCATGAGAAAGTTCGACGTTGTCGTAGTCGGTGGTGGACACGCTGGATGCGAAGCCGCTGCCGCTGCCGCCCGAATGGGCGCGTCCACCGCGCTGCTCACAATGGATCGTCATGCGATCGGTGCGATGTCTTGCAACCCCGCAATCGGCGGCGTTGGCAAAGGTCACCTGGTCCGAGAAGTGGATGCATTCGACGGGCTGATCGCTCGCGCTGCCGATCAAGCAGCAATCCACTATCGCATGCTCAATCGTAGCAAGGGTCCGGCCGTGCATGGACCGCGTGTTCAGGCCGACCGAGCGCTCTACCGAGCTGCAGTCCAGCGGATGATCATGGATCAGCCCAACCTTGACGTGGTGGAAGGGGAAGCTGCCGGACTTTGCCGCGACGCGTCAGGTGCGATCAGCGGACTGACGCTTAGCGACGGAACGGAGATCGCGTGTGCGGCCATGGTGCTTGCGACAGGCACGTTCCTGAACGGCAGGCTGCATTTCGGTCTCAGTCACGTCGCGGGTGGTCGGGTTCAGGAGGGGGCCGCTGAGCAACTCGGCCAGCAACTGCGTGCTGAGGGTCTTCCAATCGGGCGCTTGAAGACAGGAACGCCGCCGAGGCTGGACGGCCGCACCATCGACTGGTCGGGACTTGAGTGGCAACAATCCGATGGCGAGAATTGGACCATGTCGCCGGCCAGCACTGGTCGCCCCGCCCCGCAGCTTGCTTGTGCGATCACGCGCACAAATCCCAGGACGCACGCCCTGATACGGCAGTCGCTAGACCGGTCGCCACTGTTCTCCGGGAAGATCGAAGGGGTGGGGCCGCGCTATTGCCCCTCCATTGAAGACAAGGTTCACCGGTTCCGCGACCGTGACGGCCACCAAATCTTTTTGGAGCCGGAAGGCGTCGATGATCCGGTGATCTATCCCAACGGGATCTCAACCTCGCTACCGACTGACGTGCAGCTCGAGATGATCCGCACCATCGAGGGTCTAGGGCGCGCTGGGATCGTACAGCCGGGCTACGCCGTCGAGTATGACTTCGTTGATCCGCGCGCATTGGACCGGAGTTTGGGCGTGCGTGGCTTCGTCGGTCTGTACCTTGCGGGGCAGATCAATGGCACCACCGGTTATGAGGAAGCGGCAGCGCAAGGGCTGGTCGCCGGGATCAATGCAGCGCGCTTCGCAAGTGGAATGACACCTGTCCTGTTCGAGCGGAGCGACAGCTATATTGGCGTGATGATCGATGACCTGACTCTGCAGGGGGTGAGCGAACCGTACCGTATGCTGACTGGGCGCGCAGAGCACCGGCTCCGGCTTCGGGCTGACAATGCAGAGACGCGGCTGGCTGGTGTAGCGGCTGATGTTGGTTGTCTGTCCCCTGCTCGAAGAGACCATCGTGCTCGTCGCAGGGGCAACAGAGTTGTGATCGATCGGCTATTGCACGAGCACGTCCCCGCCACGGAGCTGCACGCGGTCGGCCTTTCGTCTGACTTTAGAGGTTCCAAACCCATGGCTGACTGGATCCGCCAAATCGAAGTTGGGACAGAGGTTTGGAAGACCGTAATGCCGGCTCTTCGTTCGATAGATGATGACCTTATCGAGGAAGCCTGTCTGGACGTCCGCTACGCACCATATCTGCGCCGGCAGGAGCAAGAGGCGGAACGCGTGCGACGGGACGAGCACGTGAACATCCGCGGGCTCAATTTTCGTGACATCCCTGGACTGTCTACCGAGATGATAGAGCGGCTACAGGGCGCAACGCCATCAACGTTGGCCGAGGCCTCGCGTGTTCGAGGGGTGACGCCGGCTGCGTTGGCGGCGATCCTCGTTGGCGCAAAGCGGCGGCAAGCCGCGTGACTGAAGACGAGGCGCGCGATTGGCTTCAAGAGTCGTTGGGTGTTCCACGTGAAACATTGGGTACCCTCGCTCAGTTCGTCGAGTTCCTACGGAGTGAATCCGGCTTACAGAATCTCGTATCGCGCACGACACTGGCAAATGTTTGGACGCGCCACATCGTGGATTCCGCCCAGCTACTGACGCACGCTCCCGGTAGAGGGTCGTGGGTTGATCTCGGCAGCGGGGCTGGGTTCCCAGGATTGATTGTCGGTACCCTTCGCACCGAACCAGTCACTCTGATCGAATTGCGGCGGAAGCGCATCGATTTCCTCGACCGGGCGGTCAAACTGCTCGGGATCGAGAGCAGAGTTGAGGTTGTCGGTACCCGTGCCGAGACCATGCCAGCCAAGGAACACGCCGTAATCAGTGCCAGAGCCTTTGCTCCGCTCGACAAGTTGTTCGCGATTGGAGCACGGTTCGCCGGACCGAACACGATTTGGGTGCTGCCAAAGGGTCAAAGCGCGCAAGCGGAACTGGATGCGGTTTGCCGAACATGGCAGGGTGTGTTCCGGATCGAACCGAGCGTTACCGAGCCGGCTTCGTCGATCCTCATTGCCGAGCAGGTCAGGCCCAGGGAGCAGCGATGATCCGTATAGCAGTCGCGAACCAGAAGGGCGGAGTCGGCAAGACGACGACGGCCATTAACCTTGCCACCGCGCTGGCCGCAACGGGTTGGCGCGTGCTGCTCCTGGACTTCGATCCACAGGGGAATGCCTCGACTGGTCTCGGCATCGATCCGTCCCAGCGGGAGCGGACGAGCTACGATGTCCTCACAGGGGAATGCTCGTTGATCGAAGCAGCTATCGCCACGCGCGTACCGCGGCTCGATCTCGTTGCTGCGACGGTCGACCTGTCCGGGGCGGAGATCGAGCTGATCGACTTTGAACGGCGGACGCATCGAATGGATGAAGCGTTTGCGGCGGTGCCGGCGGCGCGCTGGGATGTGTGCCTCATCGATTGCCCGCCGTCGCTCGGGCTGCTCACCGTCAACGCGCTCGTCGCGGCGCACCAGCTGCTCGTGCCGCTTCAGTGCGAGTTCTTCGCGCTGGAGGGGCTCAGCCAGTTGCTGCAGACGATCGACCGGATCCGGGAACGCTTCAATCCGGGCCTCTCGGTGCTCGGTGTAGCACTGACGATGTACGATCGGCGCAATCGCCTGTCGGAGCAGGTGGCTCAGGATGTCCGCGCCTGCCTGGGCAAGGTCGTGTTCGATACGGTCATTCCTCGCAACGTCCGCTTGTCCGAAGCGCCCAGCCACGGCTTGCCGGCGCTCATCTACGATTATCGTTGTTTGGGATCGGAGGCCTACATGTCGCTCGCGCGTGAGCTGATCGGGCGCTTGCCCAAGCCGGCGCAGGCGGCATGAGCGAGGAAAGCGTACCGCAGGCGAAGCGCCGCCCGTCTGGGCTAGGGCGGGGTCTGTCCGCTCTGATGGGTGAGGTCGCCCGGGAGCAGCCGGTGAACGGCACCCCGTCCGGAGGGGTTCAAACGATCCCCGTCGCGAACATCCGGCCGCACCCCGGGCAGCCGCGGCGGCATTTCGACGATGCCGCGCTCGATGAGCTTGCGGCATCGATCAGCGCGCGCGGGCTCATCCAACCGATCGTGGTGCGCCCCCATGCCGGCGGCTACCAGATCGTCGCGGGGGAGCGGCGTTGGCGTGCGGCACAGCGCGCGCGTCTACACGAAGTCCCTGTAATCGTTAGGGAATTTGATGAAAGCGAGACGCTCGAGGTCGCGCTTATCGAGAACGTTCAGCGCGAGGAGCTGAATGCGATCGAGGAAGCGGAAGCCTATAAGCGGCTGATCGACGAATTCGGCCATACCCAGGAGGCGCTCGGTCGCCTGGTCCACAAGTCGCGGAGCCATCTGGCGAACCTGCTTCGGCTGCTTGATCTGCCGGCCACGGTGCGGGACGCCGTCGCCGACAAGCGCCTGTCGATGGGGCATGCCCGCGCGCTGGTTACGGCCGCCGATCCCGAGACTCTGGCCGCCGAGGTGATCCGCCGCGGCCTCTCCGTCCGAGAGACCGAGAAGCTCGCCCGTGGCGCGAAGCCGGGTCCGGGCCGGCCCGCGCCGGTCGAGATCAAGGGCGCCGAAGCTGACATTGCTGCGCTGGAGCGGCAGCTGAGCGACATGATCGGTCTGAAGGTCCAGATCGTGCATGGACCCAACGGCGGCAACGTGACGCTCGCATATTCCTCGCTCGATCAGCTCGATATGATTTGCCAACGGCTGAGCGGCGAGCCGATCTGACGGTACAGTCAGCGCATCCGTGACGCGGCGCGGCCGATCGCCAGGAGTTCTTCGGCGACCGCCACCATGCCGATCCCACCGCTGCGTTTGACCGCCAGTTCGGCTGCGGAGAGCCTCGCAATGGCAGTGGCGATAGCAGCAGGCCGCCACCGCGCGAGCTGCTGTGAAATCGCCGCCTTGTCCTTCCAGAACAGCGACTTGCCTGCAGCACCGATGACCGCTTCGACTGCGTTGCCGCCTTCGACACCCGATCGCAGGTCGGCCAACTGGTAAAGGCGGCGGAGCATTGCGCGGAGGATCGGGATCGCATCTACGCCGCTCGCATTCAGGCTGGAGAGCTCCGCCTCCACGCCGTCGAGACGGCCACCCAGAACAGCGTCGACGAGGCGGCTCAGATCGCCTTCCTCGACATCCGCGCCGAGCGCATCCACCGCCTCATGATCGAGCTCGCGCGGGCGGTCAGGCGCGGCATCGACGTATAGGGCGAACTTCTCGCATTCGCGTGCGATCAGCGCGCGATCGCCTGAGACGCCGGCGGCGATCCGTCGCCCGACATCGGGGCGCATGTGCAGGCCGAGCTCGCGCCCGATCGCCACCGCCAGCCGATCCGCCTCGGCACCCTCCGGCGCGTAGCTCGCGAGCGTGAGCACTGCCGGATCGGCCAAGGCGAGCTTCAGAAGCCTCGAATCCTTGCGCAGCGTGCCGGCGATCACCGCCACCGGGTTACCGGCCGCTGGAGCCTGGAGGAGCGCCTCGACTGCCGGCAGGATCTCGTCGCCGGCAGGTTCCACGCGGATATGGCGGCGCCCGCCGAAGAGTGAGATCGCTGCCGCCTCGTCGATGAGCTTGGCGGGGTCCGCCTTGAGCACCGCACCGCTCAGATCGATCCGTTCGGCATCCGCCCCCAAAGCCTTGCCGAGCCGCGCCGCCAGTTCGCGCGATGCGGCCTCGTCCGGTCCGTAGAGGAGGAAGAGGCGCACCGCGTTGGACGCCGTGTCGATGGCGCGCTCGATCTGGGCACGCGTCGCCTTCATGGGGCCGCCGGCGGGGTCCGTGAGGCGTAGAGAGCAAGGCGGACGACGATCTGGTCGGCAATCTCGCCGGAAAGCCGTTCCAAGGCCGATTCTTCGGCCGCGATGGTGGCATATTCGGAACTGACGACATCGATGCCCGCATCCGATCCGGCGGTCGCATCGACCAGTACCGTACCCGCTGCGGCGTCGACCAAGCGATAGCGGGCCCGCAGCGTCCGCCGTTCCCGCGTGACGGCATTGTCGGAGCGGACGCCGAAACCGGTGATCTGATCGTCGAGCTCGACCTCCAGCCGGTATTGCGGGGCGCCTTCGCTACCCCGCGCCAGCCGATCGTTGAGCGCGTTGCGGACGAACCAACCGGCGCGTCCCGGGATCGGACTAATCGTCACTCCGGCGAGCGACTTGGCCACAGCACCATTGCTGCCGCCCGAATAAAGCGGCCGCAGACCGCATCCGCCCAGCAGCAGCGCTGCCGCCGCCAAGGCCGCTAAGGTCCTCATGCGACGAGATTCACGAGGCGATCGGGCACGACGATGATCTTGCGCGGCGTCTTGCCTTCCAGGAGCCGCACAACCTTCTCGGACGCCAGGGCCATCTCTTCCAGCGCGTCTCGCGGCGTACCTTTGGGAGCGGTCAGCGTATCGCGCAGCTTGCCGTTGACCTGGATGGCGATGGTCACCTCGTCGTCGACCAGCAGGGCCGGATCTACCTCGGGCCAGGCGGCGTCGGCAAT
>Ga0160473_101504_pt1 | contig 11298 bp, 9 predicted proteins | sample HID1975I_E11MG_FD_108217 | JGI IMG/M metagenome (GOLD analysis project Ga0160473, IMG submission 108217) | Enriched soil microbial communities from UW Madison campus, WI, USA - HID1975I_E11 MG | ecosystem: Environmental > Terrestrial > Soil > Unclassified | place: USA: Madison, Wisconsin... | reverse complement strand
GCCCAGCGCATCCGTGGCGGCGCCTGGGACGCCAGCGTGCTGCGCTTCCAGGCCGTGCCGGCGGCAGCGGAGGCGGGCGGCGCGATGCTGGTCGCCAGCCTCGGCACGCTGTCGCCGCTCGGCATCGACTGCGCGCGCCGCATCGCGCGCGGCCATGGCATCACCCCGTCGTCCTCGCTCGACGACTGCTGCTGCCGGCGCGGGGCGGCGGCCGCCGGCAGGCCCGCGTCGCCCGACGCGTACCGCCACCCGATCCATCTCTCCTGACGTTCTCCAGACCACGAGGTTCCACCGACATGATCCCGCAAGCGACCGCGCTGGCACTCGCCGCCCTGCTGGCCTCCACCGCCGCATCGGCTGCCACCCGCACGCCCGCCGCCCCGCCCGAAGCCGACCGCAGTGCGATCCTCGGCATGCAGGGCGAATACACCGTGCGCTTCCTGTTCGACGAGACCGTCGTGCTCGCGCCTGGCTATACGCGCAAGGAGCCCAAGCGCAGCGGCGGCGACGAAGTGGTCATCGTCGTCGAGGACACGCCGACGAAGATCGTGCTGCAGCACCTGCTGCTCGACGTGAAGAGCGGCCATGTGATCAAGCACTGGCGCCAGGACTGGAGCTTCGAAGCGCCGACCCGCTGGGAGTTCGCATCCGACCAGACCTGGCGGCAGCGCGAGGTGCCCGCCGATCTGGTGCGCGGCGGCTGGACCCAGTGCGTGTTCGAGGTCAGTGACGCGCCGCGCTACTGCGGCAGCGGTCGCTGGGTGCATGCCGATGGCACGTCGACGTGGACCTCCGACGCCGGCTGGCGCCCGCTGCCGCGCCGCGAATACACCACGCGCGAGGACTACAACGCGCTCGCAGCGATCAACCGCCACACCATCGTGCCCGGCGGCTGGACCCACGAGCAGGACAACCGCAAGGACGTCCGTGATGCGTCCGGCGCGGTCACGTCCAGCATCGTCCGCGAGACCGGCTTCAACGACTACGTGAAGACCGACGCGATCGACTTCGCCCCGGCCTACGCGTACTGGAAGGCGACGCAGGACTACTGGGCACGGGTACGCGCGCGCTGGGACGCGCGCCTGTCCGCGCCGGCTGGCGTGCATCTGAAGACCAAGGTCGACGGCATGGCGCTGATCGTCCCGTTCTTCGAGCAGGCGCAGACCGTGCAGGACGGCGGCAGCGTCAGCGATGCGCAGATCGATGCGGTGTTCACGGAGTTCGTGGACACCGCGCGCGACTGACAGCTTCACTTCTGACGCCTGCGTGACGAGGCAGGCAGACAGGCTACGTCTCCCTCCGGGAGAGAGCCTGCCCCGGACCTGATCCGGGGACGACGCGCAAGGCGCGTCGGGTGAGGGTTGGGGCCTTGCCGGGGCCTCAGTTGCGCCCTCATCCTTCGGGCACCTTCTCCCAGAGGGAGAAGGGCAGAGCTGGTGCTGCAGGTAAGTCGATCGTCCGGCTGAGTACGACGCCGATCCGGTCGCGCTGTGGAAGGGCTCCGATCCTGCTGGATCGGGATACGACACCCTGCGCCTATACTCGGATCAGCGGCATCGGCCGCCCGCAAAGAGGGGGAGCGACCAATGGGAACCGGACTGTTTCTCGCCGTGGTGCTGGCCTTCGCCGGCGTCATCGTGCTGTTCAAGACCGTGCGCATGGTGCCGCAGGGATTCGAGTGGACCGTCGAGCGCTTCGGCAAGTACACGCATTCGATGGCGCCGGGTCTGCACTTCCTGGTGCCGGTGGTCTACGGCGTCGGCCGCAAGATCAACATGATGGAACAGGTGCTCGACGTGCCGAGCCAGGAGGTCATCACCAAGGACAACGCGGTCGTCCGCGTCGACGGGGTGGTGTTCTTCCAGGTACTCGACGCGGCCAAGGCGGCCTACGAGGTGTCGAACCTGGAGATCGCGACGATCGCGCTGGTGCAGACCAACATCCGCACCGTGATCGGCTCGATGGACCTCGACGAGTCGCTGAGCAACCGCGAACACATCAACGCGCAGCTGCTCAACGTCGTCGACCATGCGACCAACCCGTGGGGCATCAAGGTCACCCGCATCGAGATCCGCGACATCCAGCCGCCGCGCGACCTCATCGATTCGATGGCCCGGCAGATGAAGGCCGAGCGCGAGCGCCGCGCGGTGATCCTCGAGGCCGAAGGCCATCGGCAGTCGGAGATCCTGCGCGCCGAAGGCGACAAGCAGTCCTCGATCCTGCAGGCCGAGGGCAAGAAGGAAGCCGCGTTCCGCGAAGCCGAGGCGCGCGAGCGCCTCGCCGAGGCCGAGGCGAAGGCGACCGAGATGGTGTCCAACGCGATCGCCAACGGCGACGTGCAGGCGATCAACTACTTCGTCGCGCAAAAGTACGTGGAGGCCTTCAAGGCACTGGCGACCGGACCCAACCAGAAGTTCGTGCTGATGCCGATGGAGGCCAGCGGCTTGATCGGCTCGATCGCCGGCATCGGCGAACTCGCGCGCGAGGCGCTGTCGGGCAAGTCCGCCACGCCGCCGCCCCCGCCACCGCAGCGTCCCCGCACGGGAGCCTGACCATGGACTGGATGCGCTGGGATGTCGCGGGCTGGGGCGCGCTGGCCCTGCTGCTGATGGCGGCCGAGACGCTGGTGCCCGGCGCCTTCCTGTTGTGGATGGGCTTCGCCGCCGCGGCAGTGTTCCTGATCGCGCTGTTCGCACCCGGGCTGACGCTGCTGACCCAGGTCGCGCTGTTCGTCGTACTGAGTTTCGTCTCGGTGCTGATCTACCAGAAGTTCTTCCGCAAGCGCGCACGCCAGAGCGACCAGCCGCTGCTCAACCGCCGCGCACAGCAGCACGTCGGCCGCGTGCTGCCGCTGGAGCAGGGCATCGTCGACGGCCGCGGCCGGGTCAAGATCGGCGATGCGTTCTGGGTCGTCGAAGGCCCGGACCTCGCCGCCGGCACGCCGGTGCGCATCGTCGGCACCGACGGCGTGAACCTGCACGTCGAAGCGGCCTGAGTCGCACGGAGCCCTCCGCACGCGGGGGAGGTGTTGGGTGCGGGCGAACCATTCGCGCCCCGTCAGACGCAGTGCCCCGGCTTGGACGCGTATCTGCGACCGGCCCCCTGCGGCCGGCATGACCAACCTGCGATAATCCCGGCTTTCCGCTCGCGAGCCGGCCAGATGACGCAGAAGACGATCCTCAACGATGCCCACCGTGCGCTCGGCGCACGCATGGTCGATTTCGGCGGCTGGGACATGCCGCTCAACTACGGCTCGCAGATCGAAGAACACCACCACGTCCGCCGCGACGCCGGCATGTTCGACGTCAGCCACATGACCGTCGTCGACCTGCGCGGCGCGGGCACGCGCGACTTCCTGCGCCGCCTCGTCGCCAACTCGGTCGACAAGCTCAAGGTGCCGGGCAAGGCGCTCTACACCTGCATGCTCACCCTGGAAGGCGGCATCGTCGACGACCTGATCGTCTACTTCATGGCCGACGACTGGTTCCGCCTCGTCGTCAACGCGGCGACGCGCGAGAAGGACCTGGCGTGGATCGCCGCGCAGGCGAGCGACTTCGACGTGGCCGTGACCGAACGTCCGGAGCTGGCGATGATCGCTGTGCAGGGACCGAAGGCGCGTGACATTGTCGCCGGCCTGCTCGCCGACGCCGACGCCACGAAGGTCGGCAAGCTCGGCCGTTTCGCCGCGGCCGATCTCGCCGGCACGGCCTACGGCGACCTGTTCGTCGCCCGCACCGGCTACACCGGCGAGGACGGATTCGAGATCGTCGTCGGCGAAGCGCACGCGATCGCGTTGTGGAATGCCCTGCATGCCGCCGGCGTCGCGCCTGCCGGCCTGGGCGCGCGCGACACGCTGCGTCTCGAAGCCGGCCTCGCGCTGTACGGGCAGGACATGGACGAGACCGTGTCGCCGTTCGAGGCCGCGCTCGGCTGGACCGTCGCGCTCGATGCAGATCGCGCGTTCAACGGCCGCGCCCTGCTCGAGTCGCAGGCCGACGGCGCGCCGCGGCAGATGATCGGCCTGGTGATGGACGACAAGGGCGTGCTGCGCCACGGCCAGGCGGTGGCGACCGCGAACGGCGCCGGCGAGATCCTGTCGGGCACGTTCTCGCCGACCATCGGCAAGGCGATCGCCTTCGCGCGCGTGCCGGCCGGCGAGCCGGGCGAGGTCACCGTCGACATCCGTGGCCGCCAGGTGCCGGTGCGCGTGGTGAAGTTCCCGTTCGTGCGCAACGGACAGCCGGCCGAAGGCGTCTGATGCGCGACGCTCGGCATCGTCGTTACACTAGCGCCACCTTCCCGATCGAACGTTTCCCCCGGAGCCGACCATGAGCGAAATCCCTGGCGACCTGAAATTCCTGAAGTCCCACGAATGGGTCCGTATCGAAGGTGACGGCAAGGTCACCATCGGCATTTCCGACCATGCCCAGGGCCTGCTCGGCGACCTGGTCTACGTCGAGCTGCCCGCCGTCGGCGACGACGTCCAGGCCGGCACCGGCGTCGCCGTGGTCGAGTCGGTCAAGGCCGCGTCCGACGTCTACGCCCCGGTGTCGGGCACGATCACCGCGGTCAACGAAGCACTGGCCGACAAGCCCGAGACGATCAACGAGGATGCCTACGGCGAAGGCTGGCTGTTCGTCGTCGAACTCAGCGAACCCGACCAGCTCAACGAACTGCTCGCGCCCGACGACTACGCCGAACTGCTCGAGGGCGAAGAGGACTGACGTTCCCGCTTCACCCGTCGCGCACATCGACCGGTGCGTTCCGAGAGGAACGCGCCGGTTTTCGTTTCCGGCATACCGGTCCGCCGACGTGACGACCACGTCGTGCGAGGCGGTCGCGGCGTCAACGTCCACGCACCTCGACGCACGATGCGGACGTCGATCGACGTGTTCGAAGGCCGCGCATTTTTCGCGCAAACCGATCCCGCGACCGCGCAAACGCGACGCGCGCATTACGGACGGATTTACGTGGCGGTGGGGTGGGTGATTATTTTTTCACCACGCGCGAAATGCCTTCGTGCGCGTCGCGGAAATGCATGCCGTCAAGCCGCGCAAATGCATTGATGCCTTTTTTTATGATGTTTTGCGAAAGCGTTTCGTGCGCGATGTTCGAGGTCGCGTGTCGTATCACACCGCATGCACGGCATCGCGATGACGCATCGCCCCGGATGCGCGCCGACGGGCCAGAAAAAAAATCGCGACGACCTGTTGACAGTGGAAAAAACCGTGATTAGGTTTCGCCGCAACACACGTCGCAACGAATCGAGTGAGTCGAACCACGACACCAGCGCGCAGCACAACCCGGACCTCTGCCAGGAACATCACACGGTGGATGCGGGCATCGTCTCCGCTGCGAAATCCCTCGACCACTCATTCCGACCTTCGCGACGCATCCGGCGCGCGCGGGTCTTCGCTTCACCGGGGCGACGTCGTGCAGTCGACGACCCTCCCTTCGAATCCGGTCCGACGCGCGGTGCGCGTCGGCGGTTGTGCGCGGGTCCGACTCCCGCGTGCCGTTTGAGAACTGGGCCGCTGTACATGCAAGTCCACTGACGAGGAGAGCCATTCCATGGCCACGAAGAAAGCCGTAAAGAAAGCGCCCGCCAAGAAGGCGGCGAAGAAGACCGCAAAGAAATCCACCGCGAAGAAGGCGGTGAGCAAGGTCAAGAAGGCAGTGAAGAAGGCCGCCAAGAAGGTCGCCAAGGCCGTCAAGCCGGCCAAGAAGACCACCAAGAAGGTCGCGAAGAAGTCCGCAACCAAGAAGACCGCGAAGAAGGCTGCGACCAAGAAGGTCGCCAAGAAGAAGGTCGCCAAGAAGTCCGTAGCCAAGAAGGCGACGAAGAAGGCGGCGAAGAAGTCGACTGCCAAGAAGGCCGCGAAGAAGGCCGCCACCAAGAAGTCGGCAACCAAGAAGGCGGCGACCAAGAAGTCCGCAACCAAGAAGGCTGCACCCCGCAAGGCCGCGACGAAGCGGGCCCCGGCCAAGCGCGCCAAGAAGTCCGCGCCGGTCGTGATCCCGCAGATGCCGACCCCGCTGATCTGACGTAGCTGCACTTCGTCATCGAAAGCTCTTCCTCCGCGTGCCCAGGCGGAGGAGGAGTTTTTTTTTGGCCCGTCCTCGGGCGTCGCGCGGGTGCTTCCAAATGACAGGCATGCCCAGGCAGGCGCGCCCCGTCGATCGACAGCCGCCCGTAAGGATGGGTAGAGCGAAGCGAACCCATCGGACTCCGCTGCCGCGCACCGTCAGCGACCCAGAACGTCGCGCCCCGCCTGCCGGAATTTCCAGAAGCGCGGACGCGCGTGCACACCGCACCAGGTCGCCCTGAAGCAGGCGACCGTTTCCGAAATCCTTACTCCGGCGTCGCCGCCGCGCGGTGGGTCGTGCTGCCGGCCGACTGCGTCGAGGCCGGCGCATGCGAACGCTGTGCATGCAGCGTTTCGAGATTGGGATCGACATCGAGCCAGCGCTGCGGCGGCAGACCGATCGCGCGGTCGAGGATCGTCGGCAGCAGGCCCGAGGGCAGGCTGCTCTCGCTGTTCCACAGCACGACCATGCCGAAGTCGCGGTCCGGGATCATCGCCATCAGGCCGCGATAGCCCTGCACGGCGCCACCGTGGAAGACCACGCGTTGGCCGGCGTAGTCGTAGACGCGCCAGCCCAGGCCGTAGCCCGCGGCATCGAGGCGGTCGCGCCGCCACGACGAATTGCGCATCTCCGGCGGCGTGCCGACGATCGGCGCCTGCAGCGTCGCCAGCAGCGGCGCGGGCAGCACGTCGGGACGATGACCGGTCTGCGCGACCAGCCACTGCGCCATGTCGCTGATGCTGGCATTGACGCCGGCCGCCGGCGCCAGGCGGTAGTAGGTCGGCTTGGGCATCAGCGAGGTCCAGCCGCCGCCGGCGCGCACGTGCGGCTTGGCCCAGCGCGTGCTCGCCTGGATGCCGTCGAGCCCGTAGCTCGCGTCGTTCATGCCGAGCGGTTTGAAGATCCGGCGCGAGACCGCCTCGCTGAAGAACTGGCCGGACGTCGCGAACACCACGTCGCCGACGAGGCTGAAGGCGACGTTCTGGTAGGCGTAGCAGTTGCCGGGCTGGCAGCTCATCGGCGCGGCCGACAGGCGCTGCACCAGGTCGTGGTAATCGGCGTTGCGTTCGATGTCGCGGTCGTAGGTGTTGCGGCCCAGACCGACGCGGTGGCTCAGCACGTCGGCGACGGTGAGCTGCTGCGCGGCCAGTGGATCGGAGAACCGCAGCGACGGCAGGTAGTCGACGATGTGGCTGTCCCAGCGCAGTGCGCCCTCGGACACCAGCATGCCGGTGACGGTGCCGGCGAACGACTTCGACAGCGACGCCAGCCGGAACACGGTGTGCGCATCGACCGGCTCGGCCGCCTTGACGTCGGTGATGCCGTAACCGCGCGCGCTGAGCACCTGGCCCTTGTGCACGATCGCCATCGCCAGGCCCGGCACGCGCTGATTGGCGACGAGATCCTGCGCCATGGCTTCGAGCAGGGTCACGTCGAACGTGGGTGCCAGCGGTTTGCCCTGGCCGGGTACACGCGGCTGCGGCTTGACCGCGTCCTCGCGGCTGACGATGGCCGGGCGGCCGGCCTGTTCGTCGAGCGGCACGATGGCGGCGATGCCGTCCTCGCTCTCGCTTTCGATGACGTCGGCCGACGTCGGCGCCTGCGCGGCGGAGCCCAGCGCGGCGGGCAGCAGCAGTCCGATCAGGCCCAGCCGGACGAGCGGCCGGTGGGTTGGATATCGGCTTTTCATCGGGCCTGCCCCCTGCGTATGCTCTGGTGCTGCGGCGATGATAGCGCCTATGCTCTCGATTGCATGAACAAGGGGAAGTTTGATGGCTAGCGCATTGATCCTGCTGATATTGCTCCTGGTGGTCGCTGCGGGTCTGGCGCTGTGGGGCGTCGGTATCTACAACGGGCTGATCACCGCCCGCAACGCATACAAGAATGCGTTCGCCCAGATCGACGTGCAGTTGCAGCGTCGCTTCGACCTGATTCCGAATCTCGTCGAGACGGTCAAGGGCTACATGAGCCACGAGCGCGAGACGCTCGAAGCGGTGACCCAGGCGCGCAACATCGCCCAGGCCGGCCTGTCGGCGGCCAAGGCCGATCCCGGCGATCCGGCGGCGATGGCGCAGCTCGCGCAGTCGCAGGGCATGCTCAACAGTGCGCTGGGCCGGCTGCTCGCGGTGTCGGAGGCCTACCCGGATCTCAAGGCCAGCCAGAACATGATGCAGCTCACCGAAGAGCTGACCAGCACCGAGAACAAGGTCGCGTTCGCGCGCCAGGCCTACAACGACTCGGTGATGGCCTACAACAACCGGCGCGAGGTGTTCCCCTCGAGCGTGCTCGCCGGCATGTTCAACTTCAAGGAAGCCGCGCTGCTCGACATTCCGGCCGACCGCGCCGAGGTGCGCGAGGCGCCGAAGGTGACGTTCTGAAACCAGGATTGGTGATTTGGGGTTGGTGATTCGAAAGAACACAGGCAAGAGCGGGCCGTTCGCACGTCCCGGTGCGCGTGACGGGCGCTGGTTCTGCCGGCCTTCGCTTCTTCCGATCACGGCTTTCAACGGACGAATGTCCGGTCATCACCAATTACCAATCACGGCTTCTCCATGAATTTCTTCGAACGCCAGGCCCAGGCGCGACGCAACAGCACGCGGTTGATCGTGCTGTTCGCGCTCGCGGTGCTGGGCATCGTGCTGATGGTCGGCGTGCTGGTGCTGCTGATGGTCGGCCCGCGGCCGGGGCCGCTGCTCGCGGCAGCCGTGGCGACGCTCGCGGTGATCGGACTGGGCTCGCTGTTCCGCATCTCGTCCCTGCGCAGCGGCGGCGAGCCGGTCGCCCGGCAACTCGGCGGCGTGCCGGTGGCCGAGGACACGCGCGATCCGCAGCTGCGGCGGCTGCGCAACGTGGTCGAAGAAATGTCGATCGCGTCGGGCGTGCCGGTGCCGCAGATCTACGTGCTCGAACACGAGGCCGGGATCAACGCGTTCGCCGCCGGTTATTCGACCTCCGATGCCGTGGTCGCGGTGACGCGGGGCGCGCTCGACCGGCTCAATCGCGACGAGCTGCAGGGCGTGGTCGCGCACGAGTACAGCCACATCCTCAACGGCGACATGCGGCTCAACATCCGCCTGATCGGCGTGCTGTTCGGCATCCTGATGATCGGCATCATCGGCCGCAAGATCCTGATCCACGGGCGCGGCTTCCGGAACAGCGCGACGCTGGTGGTGATCGGCGGCGCGCTCGCAGCGATCGTCGTCGGCAGCCTCGGCATGTTCTTCGGCCGCATGATCAAGGCCGGCGTCAGCCGCTCGCGCGAAGTGCTGGCCGATGCGTCGGCGGTGCAGTTCACCCGGCAGACGGCCGGCATCGCCGGTGCATTGAAGAAGATCGGCGGCCTCGACAGCGGCTCGCGCCTCGCGCACCGCGAAGACGCCGAGGAAGTGAGCCACATGCTGTTCGGCGACGGCGTGGGACTGAGCGGCCTGTTCGCCACGCACCCGCCGCTGATCAAGCGCATCCAGGCGCTGGAACCCGGCTTTCGACCCGAGCAACTGTCGCGCCTGCAGCAGCAGTGGATGGCGAATCCGCCCGACGGCCTGCAGGAGGACGTGGCGCTGGGGCTGGTCGCACCCGGCGACGCACTGCCGCACAAGGACCGCGCGCTGGCGGTGACGCCGCCGATGGTCGCCGCGCAGGTCGCGCATCCGCACGACGACGACTACGAGCGCGCGCACGCGCTGGTCTCGGCGATCAGCGACGCCCTGCACGATGTCGCCACGCACCGCGAAGCGGCGATGCCGCTGGTGCTGGCCCTGCTGCTGGACGACAGCGAGGCGGTCCGCCGCAAGCAGCACGTCGAGATCGTCGCGCGCATGGGCGCGTCGGTTGCGACGGAAGCGGCGCACCTGCGCGAGACCCATCTGCTGGAGCTGCATCCGATGCTGCGCATGCCGCTGGCGGCGCTCGCGTTCCCGGTGCTGCGGCGGCGCCCGCGTCCCGAACTCGCGACCTTCCTCGACACCGTGCACGCGGTGGTGCATGCCGACCAGCAGGTGTCGCTGTTCGAGTACTGCCTCGGCCGGCTGCTCGAGGTCCAGTTGCGCGAGACGCTCGACCCCGCGCGTCACATCCGGTTCGGCCGGCGCAAGCCCGGCAACGTGAAGCAGGAATTCGCGACCCTGCTCGCGGTCGTCGCCCAGGCCGGCAATCCCGGCGACGCGGCCGCCGCGCAACGCGCGTACCTGGCCGGCATGCAGCGCGTGCTGCCGCGCGACCACGTGCCCTATGCACCGCCTGCCGGCGGGGTGCAGGCGCTCGACGCCGTGTGGGAGCCGCTCGACGCGCTCGACCCGTTGGCCAAGCAGGTCATGGTCGAAGCGATCACCGCGGCCGTCAGCCACGACGGCCGGGTCAGCGTGGCCGAGTCCGAACTGCTGCGCACGATCTGCGGCGTGCTGCATTGCCCGCTGCCGCCGACGCTGGAGCAGCTGCCGCACTGACGCGGCCGGTCAGCCGGCGCGGATCAGCTCCGCGGCACGTTCGGCGATCATGATCACCGGCGCGTTGGTGTTGCCGCCCGGCAGATTCGGCATCACCGAGGCATCGACGACGCGCAGGCCGTCGACGCCGCGCACGCGCAGTTGCGGATCGACCACCGCATCGTCATCGATGCCCATGCGGCAGGTGCCGACCGGGTGGTAGACCGACTCCGCTTTCGCACGCACGAACTCCGCGAGTTCGGCATCGCTCAGATCGTTGCGCGCGGGGAAGATCGGCGCGCCACGGATGCCGTCGAACGCGGGCTGCGACAGGATCGTGCGCGAGATCCGCGCGCATTCGACCATCATCTTCAGATCGAAGCCGGCCTCGTCGCTCAGGTAGTTCGCCTCGATGCGCGCCTTGTCGTTGATGCGGTTGCTGACCAAAGTCACCCGACCGCGGCTGCGCGGGCGCAGAAAACAGGCATGAAGGGTGTAGCCGTCGCCCGCCAGACGGTTGCGGCCGTGGTCGTCGAGCATCGCCGGCACGAAATGGAACTGGATGTCGGCGCGGTCGTCAGGCGCGAGCGGTGAGCGGTAGAAGCCGCCGGCCTCGGCGATGTTGCTGGTGCCGGGGCCGCGACGGCCGCGGACGAAGTAGTCCCATGCGATCGCGACATCGCTGGCGCGATCGTAGGTGATGCGCTGCGTGGCGTGGAACAGCGTGCAGATGTCGAGATGGTCCTGCAGGTTGCCGCCGACGCCGGGCGCATCGTGCACGACCTGC
>Ga0160473_101501_pt1 | contig 11303 bp, 9 predicted proteins | sample HID1975I_E11MG_FD_108217 | JGI IMG/M metagenome (GOLD analysis project Ga0160473, IMG submission 108217) | Enriched soil microbial communities from UW Madison campus, WI, USA - HID1975I_E11 MG | ecosystem: Environmental > Terrestrial > Soil > Unclassified | place: USA: Madison, Wisconsin... | reverse complement strand
TGCCCCGTGGCGTAGCCTTCGGCCTTGAGCGCCTGGGCGATGGTCACGTCACGCGCCTGCAGGCCGACCGGCACGCCCGGCATACCAACCTTGGACAAGCCGGTGCGCAAGGCCGACTGGCCGGTGATGAAGGTCGACCGCCCTGCCGTACAACTGTTCTCGGCATAGTAGTCGGTGAACATCATGCCTTCCTTGGCGATGCGGTCGATGTTCGGTGTCTGGTAGCCGACCACGCCCTTGCCATAGGCACTGATGTTGGTCTGGCCGATGTCATCACCGAATATCACCAGGATGTTCGGCTTGTCCGCCGCACTGGCTAACCCTGCCCCAAACGTTGCCGTGGCTGCGAGCGCAGCCGCGGACAACCATGTTCTTCTGGACATCATATCTACGCTCTCCATTTCACGTCACTGCCTTAGTCCACAACTTCGGGCACAGGGGGGGCCCCCGGTACTCCTGCGGCTTGTTTGATCACTGCTCACGGTGTCTCGAAGGGGAATACACGGCGCCACTCACTGGCCATGTCCACCACGGTCCAGCCCTTGGCTTGCGCCTGATCCAGGGCTTTGTCCAGACGCCCGATCTTGCTCTTGCGGTCGTAGGCCCATTCGCGCTTGGCATCGGTGTGGTGCACCAGCCCGGCAAAGCGCCGGCCAGGGCCGGCCATGGTCCACTGCAGCATCTGCAGGTCACCGTCGGAATTGCCAAAAGCCAGGAGCGGCCGCCGGCCAATGATCCAGTCGATGCTCACAGGCTTGCCCGGGCCATCGTCGTTGTGCTGGATCTTCGGCAGGCGCTGGATGCTCAATTTGCCCTGCTGGTCCTGGAAGGTGGCGCCCAGGGTGGTGCCGATCACCTGCTCGGGAGGAATGCCGTATACCTCCTCGGCAAAGGCCCGCATGAAGGTCACCTCACCGCCAGACACGATGTAGGTCTTGAACCCGTTGTCACGCAGGTAGGCCAGCAGCTCCAGCATCGGCTGGTAGACCATCTCGGTGTAGGGCTTGCCCGTGCGCGGGTGGCGCGCCTTGGCCAGCCAGGCGCGGCTGCGGTCGATGAAATCGGCGCTGCTCATGCCGGAATGGGTAGCAGCGATGATCTTCAGCACGCCGTCCATGCCTTGGCTGGCCAGGGCTTCATGGTCGTTTTCCAGCACGGCCTTGAACGGTTGCTGGGTGCGCCATTGGGGGTGTTCGGGGGCCAGGCGCTTGACCTCGTCCATGGCGAACAGCACCTCGAAATACAGGGGCTGCTCACCCCACAGGGTGCCGTCGTTGTCGAACACGGCAATGCGCTCGGCGGGCGCGACGTAATCCGGGCCTCCTTGCTGGGTGACAGCCTCGACGAACGCCACGATGGCACTGCGTGACTGGCCATCGCGCCAGGCAGGCAAAGGGTCGGCCGCCTGGGCCAGCATGGGCAGCAGGAGCAACAACAGGTACAGCAGGCCTCGCTGAGAAACGCCAAACGTTGATTTACCCATGCTTTACGGTCCTCTCGCGCACCTGAATAATCCGTTTCAGGGGTTCAAATCCTGAAGCCCATGTTTCCCTGGCGACCTGGCCAGCTCAGCTGCAGCCCCGTGTTGCAGGCGCTGCAGCAGATGTTTGCGCTGCTCAAGGCTTGGCCCTTGCGTGGCATGGGCACCATAGGCAGCCTTGAAGAAGGCTAGCAAATCATTCTGCGGATGCTCGGCAGAGGGATGTTCACTTGACGACAAGGTGCGCCGCCCGCTGCTACGCCGCACCCACAAGTACAAGCCGTCGAGCCGCGCGGGCTGACTGGCGCACTGCTGTCGGGCCTGGCGCAAGGCGTAGCCGGGCGATTCGAGCCAGGCCTGCTGACGCCGTGCCCGCCAGCGCCGCACCCCCTGCCAAGCCGCCCGCCCCCGTTCGCGCCCAACCCACGCCAGGACGCCCAGCACCGCCAGCAGCGCCAGCCCCCACAGCCAATGGCTGGCAATGCTGACCTTCGCGCCCTGCCCCAAGGCGCGCAGGTCTGCCGCCAAGGAGAACGGTGCCTGATAGGTCCCCGCTTCTGCCACCACCTCCACGGCCGGCACCGTGGCCGTGTGCGGCTCGCCCGTCGCCGCATCCCACCACTGCACCTCGATGGCCGGCAGGCTGTAGTGCCCGGCCGCGGTGGCCACATAGCTGACGCTGTCCTCGCGCTGGCCGCCGAGGCTGCCACCGCGGCCATCGCTAAGCGGTGTGACGCGGGGTGTCTGCACATAGCGCTTGAGGCCCTCGACCTCGGCGAACTGCGGTGGCGGGATCAGCATGGCCTGGGCGCCTGGGGCCTTGAGATGCAGGCGGCGGGTAACGCTGTCGCCTGCCCGCAACGGGCTGTGCGACGGTTCTATGGCCTGGGTCAGTTCCACCTGCTGGGCAACCAGGCGCTGTTCGCCTGCGGTGCTGGCAGGGCCCTTGGCTTCGAATGCCAGCGGCTGGCTGTTCACCGTCATGACGGTACTGGTCGGCCCCGGCTGTACCTGGAAGGCCAGCGCCGGGATGCTGAACCGCTGGGCCACGGTGGGCGTGATCTGGTAACGGTAGCGCAGGCCGAAGAACGTCTTGCCGTCGATCTGCTGGTTCAGGTGCTGGGCCTCGCCGCCGGGCGGGCTCACCACCGCGCCCGACAGTTGCAGGGCCGGCAAGACCGGGGCATCGGTGACCCAGGTGTCGACCAGCAGGTCCACCTCCAGGTTGACCGTGGCCCCGGTCATGATCGTCGTGTCCGGTACCAGCCGCGCCTGTACCCGCACCTCGGGGTCGGCGGCATGCACCTGCCCCGCCAGGCAGATCAGCAACAGCAAGGCCAAACGGATCATGGTGCCTCCTTGGCAGCCTGCTGGCGCGCGGCATCCTGGAGCGAGAACTTGCGCTTGAGAAACTGCGCCGGCGAGGTGGTCAGGTTGTTCAGCCACAATTCATCGGAAGCTGCCTGGGGCGTCTGCTGCTCCTGTTGCTTGCCGCCGGCGGCGGGCGTCTGGTCTTCCACCACCTTGTCGGCCTTCTCGTCGGGCGGGCCTGCCTCCTGCTGGTCCTCGTAGTCCTTGAGCAGTGCCTCGGCCAGCGCCAGGTTGGCCTGAGCCTCCGGAAACGCCGGTTGCAGGCGCAAGGCCTGTTGGTAGGCAGCGATAGCCTGGGTGAACTTGAACAGGCGCACGTAGCTGTTGCCCTGGTAGAACCAGGCAGGCGCCGTGTCGACCTTGCCCAGGCTGGCCAGCGCCGCCTGGAAGTCGGCAGCCTCGTAGGCCGCGACGCCCTTCCAGTACGGGTCGTGGAACAGCCCTGCGGCCTGCGGGTAGTGCCCGTGCTCGAACGCCCAGCGCCCTTGCTGGTCAGCGGTGAAGAAGGCATCAGCCAATGGTCCGGCCCGCGCTGGCTCCACCGCGCCGCCCAGCAGGACCGCCAACAGCAGGCCCGGCAGCCAGTTCACCCGCCAGCCTCGACGCACACTGAACAGCACCAGTAACAGCAACGGCCAGCACAGCCAGTAACCGGCATCCTTCCAGTGCAGCTGCGCATCCAGGCCACTGGCAGCTTTGAAATGACGCTGGGCATGCAGCTCGATCCAGTCCAGGTCATCGTCGTTCAGCGACAGACTGCCCAGCGGCGCGTTCGCGGCCTTGGCCAGGCCTTCGAGGCCCTTGGCATCGAAATCGCCCTGTACCGGCAGACCCTCGGCATCGAGCCTGGGCAGGCCCTGGGCATCGCGCAGCGGGCCGGTCGACTGGCTGCCGACCGCCAGCACCAGCACCTGCAGCGGGCTGCCGTGCAGGCGTTTGCCGATCGCATCGAACTGGCTGGCGTCGGCGCCATCGGTCAGCAGCACCAGGCTGCCGGGCGCCTTTTCAGCCTCCAGCAGCCTGAGCGCCTGGTCGATAGCGCCCAGGGCGTCCTTGCCGGGCTTGCTCATCAGGTCGGTGGCCAGGGCCTGGATGAAGGTATCGAGCAGCGCCGGGTCATCGGTAGCCGGCAGCACCAGGTGCGCGCTGCCGGCGTAGGCGATCAGCGCGGTGCGGGCACCGCCCCGGCGCAGCACCAGGTCGTGCAAGGTGTGCTGGACCGCGGCCAGGCGGCTGGGCGGCACATCGTCGGCGGCCATCGAGGGTGACAGGTCCACCGCGAGGATCAGCGGCGCGCGGTCGTCGAGAAAATCCGGCTGGTCCTGCTCCCAGGTCGGCCCGGCAGCGGCCAGGGCGCCGAGCACCAGCACGGCGCCGAGCAGGTGCACGGGGCGCCAGCGCCGTTGTTCCTGCGGGGTGATCAGCAAGTGTGTGACCAGGTGCGGCGCGATGATGCCGTCGAGCTGGCGCCGCAGGTCATGCCGGCGCAGCCACAACACCGGCAGCAGTACGCCAGGCAGGATGAGCAGCAGCCACAACGGCCGCAAGAAGTGGAACGCGGCAAGGTCGAAAGTCATGCTGGCGGCTCCACGGATTGCGGCTGACGGCCTGAGAACTTAGCCCGCGACAGGGCCAGCAGCTGGACCAGCAGCAACAGACCCAACCCAGCCCCCAGCGGCCAGACGAACAGGTCGCGCTTGGGCTGGTGGCTGAAGGTCTTGACCTTGTGCGGTGTCAGTCGGTCGACCGTGGCGTAGACCTGCTCCAGGGCCTGGCGATCGTCGGCGCGGAAGAACTGCCCGCCGGTGGTGCGGGCGATGGACTGCAGGGCAGCCAGGTCGACCTTGGCGTCACCGGTGGCCTGGGGGTCACCGATACCGATGGTATGTACCACGATATGATTGGCCCGGGCCAACTGCGCCGCATGGTCGGGGGTGATGGCGCTGCCGGTGTCGTTGCCGTCGGTCAGCAGGATCAGCACTTTCTCCGGCGCCTTGGCGTTGGCCATTGCCTTGATGGTCAGGCCGATGGCGTCGCCCAGCGCGGTGTTGGGCCCGGCCATGCCGATGCCGACTTCGTCCAGCAGCATCAGCAGGCTGGCGTGGTCGAGGGTCAACGGCGCCTGGGGATAGGCCCCGGTGCCGAACACGATCAGGCCGATACGGTCATCCTTGCGCCGGGCAATGAAGTCACGCACCACCGACTTCACCGCCGTCAGGCGATCGGTACGCTGACCTTCGGCGTTGGTGTAGTCGGTCGCCGACATGGACTGGGAAATATCGATGGCCAGCATCATGTCGCGAATGGGTTGCTCATGCTGGATCGGCCGCTCCACCAGTACCGGCCTGGCACAGGCGGCTACCACCAGTCCCCACACCAGCACATTGAGCAGCAATTGCCCTCGCCCACCACTGGCGCTCGCCGCACCGGGTTGTTTGCCTATGGCACGGCTCATGGCCGCGAAGAACGGCACCCGCAGAGCGCTGCGGCTTTCCTGATAGACGCTCAGCAATCGATAGGCCAGCCAGGCCAGGGGCAGCAGCAGGAACACCCAGGGGTAGTCAAATTGCCACATGGTGCCCCTCGATCCAGCTGCGGCTGGTACTGAACAAGGCGTCCACCTGCTGCGCCTGCAGCCTGAGCACCTCGGCATCCGGGGCATAGGCAAGCGTGTGCAGGGTGTCGGCAAAACCCTCAGGCAGCGGCTGCGCTGCACGCTGGGCGAGAAACGCCTGCCAGTGCGCACCGGCCAGGCTGGCAACCGGCGGCGCATCCGGCATCGACAAGGCTACCCGTTTGAGCAGCGCGGGCAGTTCGCGCAAACCCGCCAGCCCACCAGCGGCCAATTGATCGAGGCGCTGCAGGGCTTCGCGGCGATAACGGTCGCGCTGCCAACGCCGCCAGCGCAGCACTGCCCAGAGCAGCACGGCCGCCAGCAACAGCACGCCCACCACCAGCCAGGCCCAGGTCTGCGGCATATAGCTGAACGGCGGCATGCCGGGCGCCAGCTCGCGCAACTGGTCGATGGCCGGCACCGTGGTACTCATCGCGACGCCTGGGCCAGCCGGCCCAGCTCCCGGCGCAATTGCTCCAGACTGTCGTCACCCGTGCTCACCAGCATCAACGGCACCTGGCTGCGGCGCAGCAGTTCGGCGACATCGCGCAGGCGCCCGGTGAGAAACTCGCCCAAGGGGCGCTTGATACGGCGCTGGCCAACCTCGATTTCCACCTGCTGGGAACCCTGGGTCACATTGAGCCGGCCTTTGTCCGGCAGTTGCAGGGCAATCGGGTCATAGACCTGGATGGCGATCACATCGTTGTGCTGGTGCAACTGGCGCAGCAACGGCAGGGTGTCCGGGCCAATGCCGGCGAAGTCGCTGATGATACAGATCAGGTGGTCGTGGCCCGCCGAGGCCACGCAACTGCGCAGCACCTTGTCCAGCTGGGTGTCGTTCTCGGCGTCGCCGGCATAGGCCGACAACCGCTGGTTGGCCTTGATCACCGCGCTGCACAACGCCTCGACCCGGGCACGGCTGCGCAAGGGGCGCACGTACTCGACCTGCTGGTTGCCGAAGACCATGCCACCGACCCGGTCGCCGGCATGGAACGCCATCCACGCGCAGATCGCCGCCAGCTGCGCAGCGCTGACCGACTTGAAATAGCGTTGCGAGCCGAAGTACATGCTCATGCGTTGGTCGACCAGCACCAGCGTGGGCCGGTCGCGCTCTTCGTTGAAGGTGCGCACGAACGGCTTGCCATAGCGCAGCGAGGCCCGCCAGTCGAGGTGGCGCAGGTCGTCGCCGGGCGCGTAATGGCGCAGTTCATCGAAGCTCAGCCCACGCCCGCGCAGGCGCGAGGCATGGTTGCCGGAGAGGATGCTCGACAATGGCTGGCGGGCCACGAAGCTCAAGCCCCGGGCACGACCCTCCAGCGCCATCAGTTCGGCGAGGGAGGCATACACGAAACCATCGGGGGCAACGCTGCTCGCGGGCATCGGTTTCTCCATCACGCTGGAATGGCCACCTTGTCCAACAGCCGGTCGATGACCTGGTCGGCTGCCACCCCATCGGTGACGGCATCGTAGGAAAGCTGCAGGCGGTGGCGCAGGACCGGGTGCACCACGGCACGCACATTGTCCGGTGAAACGAAGTCCTGGCCATTGAGCCAGGCGTGGGCCCGCGACACCCGGTCGAGGCTGATGCCGCCGCGCGGGCTGGCGCCGATGTTGATCCAGCGCGCCAGGTCGGCATCGTGGTCGGCCGGCCGGCGGGTGGCGTTGACCAGGTCGATGAGGTAGCGGTCGATCGCCTCTGAAACATGCACCTGGGCCACCTCGCGGCGAGCATCGAAAATCACCTGCTGGGCCAGGCGCGCGGGCTCCGCCGCGTTGCCGTGGCTGGCCTGGTCCTCTTCGCGCACCAGGCGCAGCACCTGGGTTTCGTCTTCAGGACGCGGGTAGTCGAGCTGCAGCTTCATCAAGAAGCGGTCCATCTGCGCTTCGGGCAACGGGTAGGTGCCCTCCTGCTCGATGGGGTTCTGGGTCGCCAGCACCATGAACAGCCCGGGCATCGGGTAGCTCTGCCCGGCCACGGTGATCTGCCGTTCTTCCATGGCCTCCAGCAAGGCGGCCTGGACCTTGGCAGGGGCGCGGTTGATTTCGTCGGCGAGGATGACGTTGCCGAACAGCGGACCGGGCTGGAAACGGATGCTGTTGCCTTCGGCGGTCTGCTGCAGGATTTCGCCACCGGTGATATCCGAAGGCAGCAGGTCGGGGGTGAACTGGATGCGCCGCATCTGCGCTTCAAGGTGCGTGGCCAGGGCTTTTACCGTGCGCGTCTTGGCCAGGCCCGGGAGGCTTTCGAGCAGCACATGGCCGTTGGCGAGCAGACCCAGCAGTACATGGCGGATGGTCTCGGCCTGGCCGAGGACTTTTTCCGCGACCGAGGCTTCCAGAGCCTTGACGTGTTCGTGAGTGTTCACGGGGCGAGGATCCTGGTTGGGTAAGGGTCAGGTAAATCTAGTTGGCTTGAAGCGAGCTGCAATGCCGTGTCGCGAATTGAACACGGTGGAGCGCAGATGCATGGGTTGTTCTTGGCGTGCAAAACCGCCCCCGTCACCTGCGCCCCGCCGCTCAAGGCTGCTTCTGCCAATACGGCTCGATCCCGCGCAACCGCGGATCCTCCGGCGCCACCTCGCGCATCCGCTGCACATACGGCCAGGCCTGCTCCCGCTCGCCCGCCAGGGCATGCAGGTAGATCAGCGTATACAGCAGATCCGCATCCTCAGGTGCCTGCTCCAGGCCACTGCGCAATGCCTGCAGCGCCTCATCCCGGCGATTCATGCGCGACAGCAGCACCCCCTGGTTGTAACGAATACGCGTGTTGCCCGGCAACGCCACGGCGGCCTGTTCCATCCAATCCACCGCCTCCTCGGGCTTGCTTCGTTCCACCAGCAGCAAGGCGAGCATGTACGCCAGGTTGCCGCGGTCAGCCGCAGGCATCTTGTCCAGTGCCACGCCTTCGCGCAGCAGTTGCTCTGCATCGTCCAGGCGTTGGCTGCCCGTGGCCAAGGTGACCAGGTTGACCCTGGCCGGCGTGAAATACGGGTCCATGCGCAAGGCCTGGCGATACTGCTCCATTGCCTGCTCGTCGTGACCCTGGCGCTGCATCAGCACCGCCAGGTTGAGGCGCCCGCCAGGCAGGTCGGCGTTGCTGCGCAGACGCTGTTGGTATTCGGCGAGCATGGCTGCGTAAGGCTGGCGATCGGCTTCAGGCAGTTGCGCGGCAGGCACGTCGGCCAGTGCCCGCACGGCTTCGTCACGTACCGCCAGGGTCGGGTCGCGCAACAGCGGCAGCAAGGGGGCCACGCGCTGCTCGGGCGGCACGCGGCTGAAGCCGTTCACGGCATAGGCCCGCACCACGGCGTCCTCGTCCTGCAGCGCCCAGCGCAGGTTGCTGCTGGCCGCAGGCCCCAGGCTCGCCAGTTGCTCGGCGGCGGTCGCCCTGACGATGGCGGGGTTGCTCTTGTCTGCCAGCAAATAGCCCAAGCGGCTGAGGCCGGTGCCTGGGTCTTCGCGCACGGCATGGAAGCTCTCGCCGTAGTGAGCGGGCCGTTTGGGCGTGGCGAACCACGTGTCGATGGCCGCGGCGGCCCATGCCGGCTTGCGATCCTGGTGGCAGCTGGTGCAGGCATCCGGGCCAATGCCCTTCGCGGCCAGGTCGGGCCGTGGAATGCGCAGTGCGTGGTCGCGCCGTGGGTCGACGACCATGTAGTTCTTGGTCGGCATGTGGCAGTTCACACACTGCGCGCCCGGTGAGCCAGCGGCATGGTGATGGTGCTCGGGGCTGTCGTAGTCCTTGGCCTGCAAACCGGCAAAGCGCGCGGTGTTGGGTTGCGTGTTATGGCACTGCAGGCACAGGCCGTTGCCTTCGATGCGCACTTTGGTGGTGTGCGGGTTGTGGCAGTCGGTGCAGGTGACACCTGCGGCGTACATCTTGCTCTGGGTGAACGAGCCGTACTCGTACACTTCGCCGTCGATCTGCCCGTCGGCATGGTACAGGCCATTTCGCAGGGTGGCCGGCAAGCTCTGGTCGAGCTGCGGGTGGCCGGGCAACTGCCCGGTGCCCAGCCCCTGTCGGCGGCTGTGGCAATAGGCACACTGCTCCACCAGCCCCTTGCTGCCCAACGCCTTGAAGTCCACCGCCAGGCCCTGGGCGGGTGACGCGCCAGGGTTACGGGTGGCCCAGTCGACGTGAGCCTGGCTTGGCCCATGGCAACCCTGGCAACCAACGGTCTTCTCCTGCCAGGTACTGGCGAAGCTGTCCTTGGCGTCGTCGTAGTGCTTGGCCAGCCCGGTGGAATGGCAGTCGGCGCACATGCCGTTCCAGTTCTGGTAGCGGCCGGTCCAGTGCAACGGGTCGTCCGGGGTGAAGCGTTGCCCGGGATACAGCGAGAACCAACGCTGGCCACCCTGCTCCGCTGGTCGGCTGTCCCAGGCGATGGTCAAGGCCTGCATGCGCCCACGCGACAACGCCACCAGGTACTGCTGCAACGGCGAATAGCCAAAGGTGTAGAGCACCTTGAAGTCGGCCGGCTTGCCGTCCTCGCCTTCGATGTTGACGAAGTAATTGTCGCCCTTGCGATAGAAACGCGCCTGGACCCCATCCTGGTCGTAGCGCACGTCATCGAAGTTGCCCAGCACATTGGCCGGGCTGGCATCGCGCAATGCCCATGAATGGTCGGAATGCTGCCACTGAGCAGCCTGTTCGCCATGACAGGCCTGGCAACTGCCGGCATCTGCGTAGCCCTCGCGGTCCTTGGCCTGAGCCGGCAATTGGCCGGTCCCTGGTGCAGCTGCGGCTAACGGTGTACAGCACAGAGCCAAAAGCACGACAAATCCCTGTAATACCTGTGCACACCACCCCATCGGTCAACTCCACGTCCATTGCTGTTCGCCCTTTAGCGGGCTGTTATGCGTTGCAGCCATACCCCGAAACACTGCTTCACCCTAGTACAACCTGTTCGGTCCTGCGTATCGACAGCGCAAAGACCTGAAGCAGACGCCTTTGTACCCCAACGATTGGGCAAAGTCCGCATTCCTTTCTAGTATGAGAATTCGAACTGTTCGTACTGCGCTTCAAGACGTTTCTCAGAAAGGAGTCGAGGATGCCGTTGCCCGTTGTTGTTCACCGCTACCTCCCGTTGTTGCTGGCCCTGGGCAGTGTCGCCGTACAGGCTGAACAGGAAACCTCCGGCGAAGACCCGCAACTGATCCGGGTGCTGCTCGCCGCCGAACTGGAAACCACCCTGTCCAGCCAGATGAGCGGCACCTTGGGCGAACTCAAGACCAGCTTTGGCGAGCATGTGGCCATGGGCGCCACCCTGGCACGTTTCAACTGCAACGAGGCCCAGGCACGGGACAAGGTCGCGGTGGCCGAGCTGGCCATGGCGCGGCAGAGCCTGGAAGCCAAGAAGCAGCTGCGCAAGCTCGATGCCGTGGGCGATATCGAAGTGGCCGCCGCCAACACCGAAGTGCAGAAGGCCGCTGGCGCGCGCGCCATGGGTGAGGCGCAGATGAGTTACTGCCAGGTGCTGGCGCCGTTCTCCGGGCACGTCGCCAAGGTGTACGTAAAACCCTACCAGACCGTCAGTGCCGGCACGCCGCTGTTCGACCTGGTCAGCGACGGCGCCTTGAAGGTGCGCCTCAATGTGCCTTCCAGCCAATTGAAGTCCCTCAGCCCCGGCCAGCCGCTGCAGGTGACCGTGCACGAGACAGGCAAGACCTACCCCGCCAAGGTCAGCGTCATCAACGCCCGCGTCGATGCCGTGGCGCAAACCGTGGAACTGGAGGCGCGCTTCGATCAGCGCTTCCCTGAACTGATGGCCGGCATGAGCGGCACCGCGCGGTTCGACCATGACCGTGAATAGGCCGCTCCCGCACCCGCAGTTGCTG
>Ga0160473_101495_pt1 | contig 11357 bp, 17 predicted proteins | sample HID1975I_E11MG_FD_108217 | JGI IMG/M metagenome (GOLD analysis project Ga0160473, IMG submission 108217) | Enriched soil microbial communities from UW Madison campus, WI, USA - HID1975I_E11 MG | ecosystem: Environmental > Terrestrial > Soil > Unclassified | place: USA: Madison, Wisconsin... | reverse complement strand
TCCGTCACGAAGGGCCTCCTGGATGCTGATGATGCGCTTGATGCACTCATCAAGGGCATGGATCAGAAGTTCGGTGGGGCGGCGGATAACGTCAAGCAAACGTATGTGGGTGCGCTTGACCGTGTGAAGGCCGCGTGGCGTGATCTCGCGTCGGACATCACCGCACCCCTCGTTGACCCCAACGGCGGCGGCGCATTGGTCGATTGGATGAACGACCTTGCGGATGCGATGAGATCGTTCCAGCGGCTCCCGGACTCGATGAAGGCGGTCATTGTCGGTGTGGTTGGACTCACCGGCGCCCTCGCGTTGCTCAGTGGCGGCTTCCTCGTCATGGCGCCGCGGATCGCTGCCACTCGTGAGGCATTCGCCACGCTGACGACACAAATGCCGAAGACCACTCGCGCGATGGGCGTGATGGGTAAGGCGGCGGGTGTCCTCGCCATCGCCCTCGCGGGTATACAGGCATCCGCGCAGGCAATGGCAGCTCAGGCCCCCGACGCGATCGAGGTCGGTGTTGGTAAGGCCACGGATTCGCTGCTGGATTTGGCGCGCGGTGCGGACCTCGCGGACACGTCACTGAGCGCGATGTTCACCACAAGCCAGTACCTCAAGTCCGGCAAGGACGCGTTCGGCATCCTGACTGACCCGTCATGGTCGCGGAAAGTTAACGACAACGTCGGCAAGTTCATTGGCGGACTCACCGGCCTGGGCGACAGTGTTCGCGACCTCGAGACGGTCCAGTCGGAGAAGTTCTTCGACTCACTCGACCAGGGCCTCGCGGGACTCGTCGGGTCCGGTGAACTCGACTCCGCGTCGCAGTCACTGGATGCGATCACGAGGCAGCTCGGGGTGAGTCGTGATGACCTCCTGGCGTTCCTGCCTGCCTATACGGACGCTCTGGCTGGTGTAGACGCCCAACAGAAGCTTGTCGCGAACTCTGGTGCCTTGACCGTAGAGCAGATGAAAGCGCAGGAGGATGCGGCGAAGGCCGCCGCTGAGGCGTATGACAAGTGGCGTGAAACGATCGAGTCGGGGTTCTCGTCGTTCATTGACGTGAACGGCGCCTACCAGGCTGTCATTGACAAGACGAAGGAATGGGCGCAAGCGCAAGCGAACGCCACGAAGTCAACGAAGGACTCCGCCGACGATTTCTTCGATGGTCACACCGTCAAGGTGAATGAATTCATCAAGGAACTCCAGGATCAGGTTGATGCGCAGAAGAAGTGGTCAGATGCGGTCGCGGACCTGCAGGACCGCATCAACAATGACGTAGCCGGCAACCTCCAGGGCGCAGGCAACACCTTGCTCGACTCGCTGGTGGGTCAGGGCTCTGCGTCTGCACCACTGCTCGAGATGCTTTCCGGTGCGTCCGATGCGCAACTGAACAAGATCCTCGGTTTGTATCAGCAGGGAGGTTCGGAGGCCGCCGCGGCGTTTGGTGACGCGTATGAGCAGAATCAGAACCCGGCGAAGATCACCGTCGACATGTCGTATGCCACCAAGCAGTACGGCGACTGGGTGAACGCGATGTCCGCGAAGGTCATTCAAGTGCATTTGCAGATCGGTGAAGGCACCCCTGCCAAGCGCCCTGGTGGTGGGGGTGGCGGAGTCCCGCGACGTTACGCGGGTGGGGGTGGCGTGTTCGGGCCCGGCAGTGGCACGTCAGACTCGATCCTGGCGCGCCTATCCGCAGGTGAGCATGTGTGGACTGCGGGCGAGGTTGCTGCCGCGGGCGGTCATGGTGCAGTCGAGATGATGCGTGCCGCGTTCCGCGGTTCGCACACACCCGCAATGGTGCAGACCCCGGCTCCGCAGGTCGTCACGGTACCTGTGTCTTCCACCCACACGATGAGCGCCCCCGCAACGTTCACCGGTCCCGTGTACCTCAACCAGCCCGGAGACGCAGGGCTAGCCGCCCTCGACCGACTGAACCGTAAGAGTGGAGGCCGCTGATGGCTGACCCGGCGCCGACGTGCCTGCCGCGTGTGCTCTCGAAGTCGAGGGAGGCCCCGGGTGGGGGGTGCTCACGAAGTGAGAAGTGCATGGCATCGTTTCGTGTCTGCGGTGCGTTGTAGGCTTGCGCGTCCCGCACCTAGCAGGGTGCGAGGGCTAGCATGGCGAAACGACCTGGCGAGGAGGTGTGGGGTGGCGACCGTGCACGATGTTGCGGCATACATCCTGGGCAAGCAGGGTGCGATGACTGCCATGAAGCTTCAGAAGCTCGTGTTCTATTCGTACGCTTGGCATCTCGTATGGGAAGAACGCCCGCTGTTTGAAGAGCCGATCGAAGCGTGGGCAAACGGACCCGTCGTCCCCAACCTCTACTACGAGTACCAGGGACACTTTCAGGTGACGGCCGCCACTAAGGGCAACCCTGCGGCGCTGGATCACGGAGAAGTTGAGTCAGTGGACATTGTCTTGGCCAACTACGGCGACCTGACGGCGCTGCAGCTCTCGGAACTGACCCACTCAGAGGCGCCGTGGCTTGAAGCGCGCGAAGGCCTCGCTCCCGGTGTGAGGTCAAACCGTCCGATCACCGACTCCGCCATCGCGGAGTACTACGACAGCTTGACGGCTTTCAGCGACTAGGAATGGCCAAGAAGCGCGGTGCGAGCAAAGTTCCCGCCGCTCCACCGGGGGGCTGGCCTACTGGTCGAAAGGTTGTAGCTGGCAACGCGGCAAGTGTCGAGCAAGAGCAAGATCCAATGCAGCAACTTGCCAAGGGCCCGAATCGCGCTCAGTATCTCGTGTGGCGCTTCGCAGACCATGACCCGGCAGGGAACTATGCCTTGAGTACTATCCGGCAAGCAGATCTCGGCAACCTACTCACTCGATTGGCGGCGTTCGAGACGATGACCGTTGACGAGCTCTTTGGCCCTGGCGGGCCGGGCAAGTTTTACGACACGGAATCGCTGCCAGACAAGCATGCAAAGGCACGCCTCACCGCCACGCAACATGATGACGAGGACCGAGTCCACGTACTTCGGTGCACGGGTAGAAGGCGGCTGTACGGCTTCCTCCGAGGCAACGTCTTCCACATCCTTTGGTGGGATCCCAAGCACGCGGTGTTTCCGAGCAAGAAGAGGCACACCTAGTTTCCCCAGGGGACGCGCTCGGTTCGGATTGGGGGAGTTCCCAGTTACTCCGCTTCGGACTGCACGAATTCGACGACGCTGCCGAGCTCCGCCCAGGTGAATCTGAGCGTCCCATATGGCGTGCCGGTCCTGAGTTTCAGCTGGTCGGGATCACCGTCAAACCTCACTAGGAGAGTCGTCGCCATTGGGTGTCCGTCGCCATTCGCGAGCCCGCTTGTGTTGTAGCCGACACTATTGACGAAACCCCATTCGCGAGCGTGCCGCCATCTGCGAAGAGTCGCATGGACGGGCTTGGGGTCCTTGCCGACGATCGCGAACGATGCGCACAGAACGCTACTGCGGGTGATCCCGACGAACTTGACCCCGCGGATGCCCGTTATCTTGTCCTCGACAAAGCCGTACCGAGCAATCACCAGGGCCTCTTCGCGGAGTAATGCGAGTGACGAATCTTCGAGCACCTGCACTGCCGCGGCACTGTCGGTGTGCCCGCGAAGCAGCTTGTCGACTGCGTCGATGTCCATGCGGGCTTGGTTGATAGATCGTCGATTGCTTTCGTGTTGATCGGTCATGGTCCTCCGCTCGAGTGTGTTGGGTCTAGCCGGACGACGCCAATTACCGTGCGCTGGTCGAGAGGTGACTTGCCGGGTACGGCTTGTGCAGTTCGTGGCGGATGTAAGTCTGTCGCCTGAGTTCGGCACTGATCCGCTCAAGCGCGGGTTGCACCTGTTCGACGATCCCCGTTGCTTTGTCGCGGATGTACCACTCGACCGGCGCCCAGTTTCCCGTCGCGGTCACCCATCCGACAATACAAACGAAGAAGAGCGTCGCCCACTTGCGCGGCGCTAGATCAAGTCCGAGGTCGATGCCATCTGATACCCGCATGGGGAAACGCTCTCACATCGGTATGACATGCCTTGCGCAATACCCTCAGCCGCCACTGTCGTGGCCCTTGCAGACGACTTGGCGGCGCCCTACCGCACAGGTGGTATCTACCCCACTAGGCTCGTGCGCAAGCGCGATGTCGGGAGGGGTGTGGGCATGGGAAAAACCCGGGCAACCAACCCGAAGAACGCCCCTTACCGATGGATCGATCACCTTGACCGTGACCATCGTTCCTATCAACATTTCGATGGGTGGCGACGAGGCCTCCCTACGGTGCTGGCCGACGACGTCTTGGCGCAGATCGAGGCGCGCGAGGAACTCGCCGCCGCCGGGCGTTTGACCAAGGGCTCTACAAAATTCGTGGAGCCGGTGCGGGAGTTTCCAGGGCTTGTTGAACTCAAGTGGGACTTCTTTGAGGAGAAGACGCGCAAGAAGCGAGACGTCAGGCAGTATCACGGTGAGCCCGCAGAGCCATCTGATGCGCTAGTTCGTGTGCACCTCCACGTGAAGCGGACCTTCGGCCTGCTACCTAGGGCAATCCAGGCTTTCCAACGCAAGGAGTTTCGGGCGGCGAACGCGCGTTTCGATGACTGGTGTAAAGGGAACACTTCAGCGCGCCGATAAGTTGTACAAGTAGTAGTTTGTGTTTACACTTGCACCTTTTAGCGATCAGGAGTGTCACGTGGATGAGATTCGCCGCATCCAGCGAGCCAAGGCTCTCGCGCACAGCGATTTGGGCATGCGGATCGAGTTGATTGAAATCCGACGTCGATCAGGACTCTCGCAGAAGGACGTCGCCAAGGCGCTTGGAGTCACACAGCAGGCCGTTTCAGCATTCGAGCGGCTTGAGTCAGACCCTCGTTTGTCCACCGTCCGTCAGTATGCGCACGCGGTCGGAGCGCTCATCGCACACGAAGTGCGCCCGGACCAAGGTACAGACAGCGACCTCGAGTGGCTCTCCGGCCACCACAAGCTAAAGTTGCGCGTTGCACCCGGCGGCGCCCTCGAATTGCCGGTTCAGGGACCCAAGATGGACTCCGTGCGAACAGACTTCGCTCTCGCATCATGACCACTGTTAGTGTTCCAGCTGACATCCACGAGTTGCTGGCGGCCAGCGAACTAGTCGACGTGCGCGCGTGGGAAGAGCGCGCGCGTCGCCTCACTTCGGTCGCCGAAGACGCGGAAGAGTCTGAAGTCGACATGCGAATCAGCACGACGATTGGCACAACCGACGAGGCGCTACATTGCCGGTTTAGGGTGACAATCGATGATCACGTTGCGCGATACGTGGCGGACTTTGAGACCGTGTACTTGGTCGAAGGATACGACCCGCGGGCGATCCCGGAGCCGTTGCGTCGAGAGTTTGCCGAGCGTGTCGCGTTCATGGCGACGTACCCTCACGCGAGGGCTTCCGTGCTCGGTGCCGCGGGTCGTCTGGGTCTGAGAGGGATTGTTATGCCTCTCGTTCGCCAGGGTGACTTCAGTATCGGCGAGCAGATGGATCGCAGCGTGTTAGCGGCAGTCCTTTCGGACGACGCAGGCGATGATCCGAGCGAGAATTCAACCTTGTCGCCATCCGGTCAATCGGGCCCCGTCGAGTAGGGCGATTGGCCCGCAACTACCTCACAACCGCTGCGGCGATCTTCGCGGCCACGTCGTCGGACGCTTGTGCATACACCGCCGTCGTTACGGGTGAAGCGTGTCCCATCTGCCGCCCAACTGCCAGTAGGTCGCCCGTGGCTTGGTAGGCGACGGTGCCGTAGCGGTGGCGCAACTGGTGGAAGGTAGCGTCCACTCCCGCAGCCTGGATTGCGCGGTTCATCCGGCGTTGCAACTGCGCGGCTGTCGCGCACTCGCCTCCGCCGGCAACAACCGACCCACCGGCGATGGGCAGGAGCTCGTCGATCAGCATGGGTGAAACCTTGACCAGGCGCGACTTCCCGCCCTTGGAGTCCATGATGCGGAGGACGTTCGTCTCGGTGTCGATGTCATCCCAACGCAGGGCGGCTGCCTCTGACACGCGTAAGCCGGCGTAGGCACCCAGGCACACGGCTCGGCGTAGATCGGGCGGCAGCGTGTCGAGCAGGTGCCGCAGGTCGGGCTTGCTGATAGGTCGAGGGAGGCCTTTGGCGACCTTCGGGGCGTCGAGGCGCTCAGTCGGATCGTCGTCGCGGTGTTCCCAGCGCTTGCACCATCGGTAATAGCCACGAAGGCAGGCGAGGTCATTGGACCTTGTGGCGGGGGAGCGATCAGCTCTCGAGTCCCACCAGGCCTCTACATCTTCCCTGGTGGCGCTCAGGGGGTCGCTGATTGAGCGCAGCACCGTGGTGCGCCGCAGGATCGTGTTCCGGGGCACGCCTTCCGCTCGCACCAGGCGAGGTAGTCGTTAATGGTCGTTGCCATGCGCCAATCTTACCACTGGTAGGAATAATAACCTACGTTATCAGTCAGCACGCAAGACACGTCAGGGGTCGCACGTACCCTCGCGACATGACCCTCCCGGAACTACGTATGGAGCACACCGGGAGGGGCCGCGCCATCCTCTACGGCGACGGTGAACTCATCGGCTGGGTGATCCGTACCACCGTCGACGGCGGCCGCGCTTGGAGCGTGTCCACCCTCGACCGGTGGAGCGGCAAGCCTGCGCCCATCAGCCGTGCCGCGACCGCTGAGGCTGCAGTCGAAGCTTGGGCGGCATGGGTCGCGGGTGGCGTGCCTCACACTCGCATTGCAGGCGCCGGGTCGGCGTAGGAGGCTTGTGAGTACCAACTGAGGAGGTGGGGCAATGGGGCTGTTCTTTCGCAAGTCGAAGAGGGTTGGCAAGACGACGCGCGTGAACCTGTCCAAGAGTGGCGCGTCCGTGTCGAAGAAGGCGGGACCGGTGACGGTCAACAGCCGCGGCAACGTGTCATTCCGGGTCGCTAAGGGCGTGTCGTTCCGCAAGAAACTCTTCTAGTCGTCCGCCACGCGTCGTCGCGGAGCGGGAGCGGGCCGGCATGCCAAACTGAGCCTGTCCCGCCCGGTCATCACCCCCCGAAAGCCGGGCGGGGCTTGCGCGCTCGGGGTGCTCTTGGGTAGCAACAAACAAGAACCCCCCGCCGAAGCGGGGGGTTCCGAGGTATGTGCGCCGGTCCTCGCCCGACGCTCGCTGTCTACCTAGAGTACCGTCTGCGGGATGGGCAATCAAGACGTTGCGCTGAAATCGATGCTCGGCTCTGCGCGCTTCAAGACGTACTTTGACGCGGCTGCAGGCGATCAAGACCGGGCAGTCGAACTCTACCTCTGGACGTCTGAACTCGCGGGCGCGTTCCACGCGCACCTTTCGTACGTTGAGGTGGGTGTCCGCAACGCGATTGACCGAGAGTTGCGCGTCTGGAATCTCGCGGAAATGGGCACTGAGGACTGGACCCTCGATCGCCAGACAGGCAAGGACGTCTACGAATTACTGCGGAGACCCCTTTTCACGGCGCGAGACTGGGCCGCGCGCGAAGAGCGCGAGCGTCCGGCCACCCACAGCCGGATCGGACTAGGGGTTTGTCACGACGATGTAGTCGCCCAGCTGATGTTCGGCGCATGGGTAAAGCTCTTGCGACCTATGTCCGTCTCAGAGGGCAGTGCACGGCAGAAGAGGTTGTGGACGGCCGCCATATCGCGCGCCTTTCCCAACGCGCCAGCGGACGAATCTGGTCGGGCCGTAATCGGTCGCCACCTCGAGCGCTTGCGACGCGTCCGGAATCGCGTCGCCCACCATGACAACCTGCTTGGGGTCGATACCAAGAAGCGTGTGCGCGAGAGCTTGGTGTTGCTCGCAGCGATCGACAGCCGCTACCCCCAGTACGCAATGGCGCGGAGTACCCTGCGCACAATTGCTAACGACGATCCGCGTCTGAATTGGTAGAACAAAGCCGCCCCCACCTTCTCAGGCAGGGGCGGCTTTCGTGTTCGTGGGGCTAAGAGTTCTCAAGTGCCATCAGGTCTTCGGGTACGAAATCGGGGACGCCGATCACGCCGGCGAGCTCACGGTGGTGATAGTCGTCGAGCGCCCGTGCGCACCACACGAACCGATATCCGCCCGATGATGTGTGGAAGTAACGGTCACGATCTGGATCACCGCGTCGAAAGCCGCCAAAGCCCGGCAACCCCCGCTGCTGTTGGAGCCCAGCAAGTTCCGCAAGAAGAGCGACGTCGGATTTTCGGGCATCGAGTACGAGCCTGACGCGGTAGGTTCCGGGTGACTCCTTGAGTTCACAGACGTAGCCGACAGTCTTGAGCATTCGAGGTCCGGTGGGGAGTTGGTTGGCCCAGATGTTGCCGCGGTTCGATGAGGCACTGAAGGTGACGCCCTCACTGCGCGCCAACCTCACCAGACTGTTGAGTTCTGCAGTCGTCCAACCACGCCGACTCACGTTGAGCGCATAGTTCAGGCTCCGGGCTTCTGCGCTCATCTCGCACCCCCGACAACGCGCTCCCACTCGTCGGCACTGTCCGAGAGGAACTGCGCGTAGGCGCGAAGCCCATCGGGGCTTTCGAACTCTATTCCGATGGAAGGTGTGCCGAAGACCTGGACCGTCGCTTGAAGGCCAGGCGTTTCGACGAGCGTCGAGTAAACGCGCTCGCCCTCCGGATCGAACCCGCCGGCCGCAAAGTCGGTAGCTCCCCGCACTCGACTATCCACGAGATCGCGCTCAAACCAACCAGGGCCCTCGTCTGTGCCTTCGTGGCGGCTCGCCCAGGCGGGACGTTCAATGACGGTGCTCACTTCGCACCTCCGAGCAGCGCTTCAGCAGCCTCGATGCACTGCCGGGCGATTGCGGTGAGTTCCACTGCGATCTCGCGTGCGTCGCCCGTGAGCGTGAGGCCGGTGTCCTCGGCAGTCAACTCGCCCATCTCAAGAGTGCCATCGTCGGTGACGAACTGGGACTGCATGATATTGAAGGATCCGATGTCGCGGGTGTTGAACCGGATCCAGCCCGCGTCGCCGTCGCGACTCCACTCGCCGGCATCTGTCGCCCACGCCGCGGGAGTGATGGTTCCCAGCGCCTGGGGCCTCTCAATGGTGGTGGTCATGGCTTTCCTCCTGTGCCTGTACGCCGGGAGTTTCCCGGCTCGATCCAGCGAACTACCACCCACTAACAACCTGTGTAAACCAGGTTGCTTTGCGCTCAGCCTCGCGCATCGTGACGTCGTTGGCCTTCAGTGCCGCCAGGCTTCGCTTGAAGGCACCGGAGAGATCGACCTTCGCCGCCTCGTCAAAGAGGCTCTGCGGATGCGGCCCAGCCGCATCATCATCGGTGAGGTTCGCGAGGCCGAGAGCCTCGACATGCTTATCGCGCTGAATGCCGGCATCCCCGGTATGTGTACCGTGCACGCGAACTCGGCCCGCGACGCTGTGGTCAAGATGTGTACCCTTCCGCTGCTGGCAGGCGAGAACGTCTCGGACCGCTTCGTGGTGCCAACCGTGGCGTCGGCAATCGACCTTGTGGTGCACCTCGCAGTCGACGCTCGCGGCCGCCGCAGGGCTACCGAAATCGTTGCGGTCCCAGGCCGCGTGGAGTCGGGCGTAGTTGAACTGGAACAGTTGTTCATCAACCGTGGCAACGGACTGCAGCGCGCCGAGGGGTATCCGCCACATCAGGAGCGCTTTGCGCGCAACGGCTACAGGCTCGCCGAGCTATTGGCGGCGTGACATGGCGTTACTTCTCGGCCTCACCCTCGGTCTAGGGCTCTTCCTCGTGTGGACCAGCTTCTGGACCCCATCCCCACGCGGGCCCGGGAGCGCCGACGGATGGTCAGCACGAATGCAAGACCGCCTCACTCGCGCGGGCGCGCCGGGCGTGACGCCCGCTGCACTCGTGACCGTGGCCGGCGTTGGTGCTGTCGTGGCGTTCCTCGTAGTCGCGGGCTTAACTCGGGCCCCCGCGGTCGCTGTGTGCTTCGCGGCCATGGCCGCCAGGGCCCCTTTTGCGCTGGTAGGGGCTCGGTCGCGCTCTCGGGTCCGTGCCACGCGCGCAGCATGGCCCGACGCTGTTGACCACCTTGCAGGGGGCATCCGCGCTGGTCTCTCGTTACCGCAGGCCGTGGCGCAGCTCGGGACTCGCGGTCCCGAGGAGCTGCGACCCGCTTTCGTTTCGTTCGCGGTCGATTTTCGCGCTACGGGAAGGTTTGGGGAGTCACTCGACGCCCTGAAGGAACGGCTTGCCGACCCCGTCGCCGACCGCATCGTCGAGGCGCTCCGGGTGACTCGCGAGGTCGGCGGCACAGACGTGGGCACGATGCTGCGCACGCTGAGCGAGTTTCTTCGCGACGACGCCCGAACTCGCGGTGAACTGGAAGCGCGGCAAAGTTGGACGGTCAACGCCGCGAGGCTCGCCGTCGCGGCTCCGTGGGTGGTCCTTGCTCTACTCGCTACCCGGCCGAGTGGCGTGTCTGCGTACAACACCGCTGCCGGGGCTACGGTCCTTGCTGCCGGGGCCGTGGCGTCGGTCATCGCGTACCGACTGATGGTGAGCATCGGCCGCCTTCCGGACGAGGCGAGGGTGCTGAGATGACCGCCGTCGCCGTCTTCGCCTGTGTGCTACTGGCTACCGGCATTGGCTTGCTGCTGTCGTGGATGGGCTCGCGACGGCCAAGCCTCGACGCTCGGCTCGCTCCGTACGTTCGCCCAGCAGACGGCGGCGCGTGGGTGGTTGACCACGCGCGACGGGGCTTCGCACCTGCGCGATTGTTGGCTCCGGTCATCCGGGATGCGGGCAAGGTTCTCGAGCGATGGGGATCGTCTGCGGCAGATGTCCGGGTGCGCCTTGAGCGGGCCGGCTCCAAGAACACGGTAGAGCAGTTCCGTGCGCAACAAGTGGCGTGGGCGGCGGTCGGTCTGGGTGCGGGTTTCGCCGCGGCAACGACACTCCGTGTGGCGAGAGGCGCGCCACTGGCGACGCTGCTCGTCCTGGTCGCGGCCTGCGCGGTTCTCGGTGCTCTGGCACGGGACGCGTGGCTCACTCGCGCCGCGCACAAGCGGAGCGCTCGCATCGTTGCCGAGTTGCCCACGATCGCGGACCTGCTCGCGCTTTCAGTGACGGCGGGAGAGGGATCGCGAGCTGCATTGGAGCGCGTTGCGCGCACAACGTCTGGCGCGCTCCCACAGGAATTGCGCCGCACGCTTGCGGACGCCAGGGCGGGCGAGCCGTTGTCGCGGGCACTTAACGACATGGCGGCGCGCTGTGGTGCTCAACCCCTGCACCGATTCGTCGACGGCATCGTTGCCGCCCTCGATCTCGGAACGCCCCTGGCGGCGGTGCTGCGGGCGCAGGCACACGACGCGCGAGTGGCCGGGCGCGAACAGCTCATGGAGCAGGGCGGCAAGCGCGAGATTTTCATGCTCGT
>Ga0160473_101489_pt1 | contig 11438 bp, 10 predicted proteins | sample HID1975I_E11MG_FD_108217 | JGI IMG/M metagenome (GOLD analysis project Ga0160473, IMG submission 108217) | Enriched soil microbial communities from UW Madison campus, WI, USA - HID1975I_E11 MG | ecosystem: Environmental > Terrestrial > Soil > Unclassified | place: USA: Madison, Wisconsin... | reverse complement strand
GCAGGCCAAGGTCGGCTATCGCTATGGATCGACCTTCGTCACCGGCAGCTTCGACTATCGCGTCGGCCGCCGCACCGCGCTCAACATCAGCGTCTACAACGGCATCCAGAGCTTCGGCCGCCAGATCGTCGGCAGCCTTTCCGGCCTGCCGACCAGCTTCGAGACCCCGGGCAACCCGATCCAGAACCCCTTCGCGGGCTGCATCGTCGGCAGCGAACAGGGCGAGGGCGGCTGCATGAACGGGGCGCTCCAGTCGGTCACGACCTCCAACTTCCGTGCGAGCGGGGTAAACCTGCAGCTCAGTGGCGAGCGTGGATTGTGGACCTTCCAGCTCGGTGGCGGCTATGCGCGGCGCAAGTATATCTCGCCGATCATCGCCAACGCCTTCTCGCTGGACGGCGTGGTGGACGAGAATGTCTATCTGATGGGCAATGTCGATCGTCGCCTGACCGAGATGTCGGGCGTGTCCCTCACCGGCTACGCCAACTGGCTGAGCAGCAGCCTGCCGCTGGCGTCGGATCGGACGACGGGTGGCGCGGCGCTGTCCTACTACCACCAGTTCCTGGACGAGCGGCTGACCGCCCAGGCGACCGCCGCGCTCTATTCGACCTCGGTCGAGGACTTCGAGGATTATGTGAATGCCTCGCTGCTCCTCGGCCTGCGCTATACCTTCTGACCGGAGCCTTCGGAGACGATCATGTATACCGAGTACTACGGACTGACCGACCGGCCCTTTCAGCTGACTCCGGATCCGCGCTTCTACTTCAACAGCGCGACGCATCGGAAGGCGATGGCCTATCTCGGCTACGGGCTGGCGCAGGGTGAGGGCTTCATCGTCATCACCGGCGACATCGGCGCGGGCAAGTCGACGCTGGTCGCGCATCTGATGGCGACGATCGATCGCGCCCGACTGACGGTGGCGCAGCTCGTCTCGACCCAGGTCGCGGGCGACGACATGCTCCGGCTGGCGGCGCAGGGCTTCGGCGTTCCGAGCGAGGGGCTGAGCAAGGCGCGGCTGCTCGACCGGGTCGAGCAGTTCCTGCAGGAGCAGGCCGCGAGCGGCAAGCGCAGCCTGCTGATCGTCGACGAGGCGCAGAACCTCGAGATGTCGGCGCTCGAAGAGCTTCGGATGCTGTCCAACTTCCAGTCGGGCAACCAGTCGCTGCTGCAGATATTCCTGCTCGGCCAGCCCGAGTTCCGGGAGCGGCTGCAGGAAGCCGAGGGGCTGGAACAGCTGCGCCAGCGCGTGATCGCGACCCATCATCTCGAACCGATGGGTGCCGAGGAGGTCGAGCCCTACATCGTCCACCGGCTGACCCGGGCCGACTGGCAGGGCAACCCGCAGTTCACGGCCGAGGCCTATTCCGCGATCCACCAGTGGTCGGGCGGCGTGCCGCGTCGGCTCAACACGCTGGCGAGCCGCATCCTGCTCCACGGTGCGCTGGAGCATCTCGATCGGATCACCGAGGAAGATGTCGCGCTCGTCATCACCGACATGGCGAACGAGGGTGTGCGCGAGAATGCGGCCGGCCTGGCCGATGTGATGCTCGACGCCGAGGCGCAATGGATCGCGCGGGTGGAAAACCTGGAGGCGCGGCTGGAGGAACAGGACGCGGCGATCCGCCGGGTGCTGACGCTGCTGGTCGACTGGATCGAGCGCGAGGAGCCCGCGCCGTCGCGTCAGGCCCTGTCGCGCATCCACGCGGCCTGACGCTGCGGCCGGGGGGCTATCGATGCTTGAAGGTGTTATCGATAGACAGCCTGTAATCAATGGTTTGTCTGTCGATGTCGAGGAATGGTTTCAGGTCGGCGCGTTCGAGCGCACGATCGACCGTGACGCGTGGCGGACGCTGGAAAGCCGTGTCGAGCGCAATACCGATGCGGTGCTCGCCTTGTTCGATCGCGCCGAGGTCCACGCCACCTTCTTCACGCTCGGCTGGGTCGCCGAACGCCAGCCCGCGCTGATCCGGCGGATCGTCGCGGCGGGGCACGAGATCGCGAGCCATGGCTGGGATCATGTCCGCGTGTTCACGATGACGGCGGAGCAGTTCCGCGCCGACCTGCGCCGCGCCCGCGCCGCGATCGAGGATGCCGCCGGAATGCGGCTCACCGGCTATCGCGCGCCGAGCTTCTCGATCGATGCGCGGACGCCCTGGGCGCACCGGGTGCTGGCGGATGAAGGCTATGCCTATTCGTCGAGCGTCGCGCCGATCCGTCATGATCATTATGGCTGGCCGGAAGCGCCGCGCTTCGCCTATCGCCCGCTCGCCGATGGCGGGCTGATCGAGCTGCCGGTCACGACTGCCCATGTCGGATCCCGCCGGATCGCGGCGGGCGGCGGCGGCTTCTTCCGGCTGCTGCCCTATCGCTTCTCGCGCTGGGCGATCGCACAGGTCAATCGCGACGACGATCGGCCGGCGGTGTTCTATTTCCACCCGTGGGAGATCGATCCGGGCCAGCCGCGCGTCGCCGAAGCGCCGTTGCGCTCGCGCATCCGCCATTATTCCCGGCTCGACGCCATGGAGGCGAAGCTCGCGCGGCTGCTCGGCGATTTCCGCTGGGGGCGGGTCGATGCGGCGCTGGCGAGCGAACTTGCCGCCGGCCGGGTCGCGACCGGCGCGACGGCATGACGGCGATGGCTTCCCTCCACGCCCCGGTCCTGCGGCTGGGCACGGTCGCCGATGACGCACGGATCGAGGCTTATGTCGCGGCCCATGCCGATGGCACGCCCTTCCATCGCCCGGCCTGGAACCGCGCCGTCGCGCGCGGGTGCCGGCAGGTCGCGCATTGCCTGCTGGTCGAGCGGTCGGGCGTTCTCGCCGGGGTGCTGCCGCTGACCGAGGTGCATTCGCCGCTCTTCGGGCGGGCGCTGGTGTCGAGCGGATTCGCGGTCGGCGGCGGCGTACTGGCCGACGATCCGGTCGCGGTCGAACTGCTGGGCGATGCCGCCTGGGATCTGGCGCAGCGCTTGTCCTGTCCTTCGGTGGAGCTGCGCGGCGGTCCGCTGCCGTCCGGTGCTTGGACCCGGCGCGAGGGAAGCTATGCCGGCTTCGTCCGGCCGATTGCGGCCGATGACGATGCCGAACTGCTGGCGATCCCGCGCAAGCAGCGCGCCGAGGTGCGCCGCGCACTCGGCTTCGCGCTGGAGGTCGACATCGGTCGCTCGGCGCGCCACCGCGCCGAACATCACGCGGTCTACGCCGCCAGCGTCCGCAACCTCGGTACGCCGGTCTTCCCGGCCAGCCTGTTCGGGGCGGTCATGGACGCGTTCGGCGACGACGCCGATATCCTGACAATCCGCCATGACGGCGTACCGATCGCATCGGTGCTGAGCCTGTACCATGCCGGCGCGGTGATGCCCTATTGGGGTGGCGGCACCGCCGCCGCGCGCAACTGGCGCGCCAATGACCTGATGTATTTCGCGCTGATGCGCCATGCGCGGAGCCGTGGCTGCACCCGCTTCGATTTCGGCCGGTCGAAACCGGGGACGGGGGCTTTCGCCTTCAAGAAGAACTGGGGCTTCGAGGCCACCCCGCTCGCCTATGCGACGCGCAGCGCGCCGGGGGCCGAGCCGCGCGAGATCAACCCGCTCTCACCCAAATACCGGATGCAGGTGGCGGCATGGCGGCGGCTGCCGCTGGGCATCGCCAACCGGATCGGCCCGATGATCGCGCGCGGGCTAGGCTGATGGCGGGCGACGTCCTGTTCCTGGCGCACCGGCTGCCCTATCCGCCCGATCGCGGCGACAAGATGCGCAGCTATCACCTGCTGCGTCACATCGCCGCGCGCGCGCCGGTCCATCTGGTCTGCTTCGCCGACGACGCCGGGGAGATCGCCCTGGCGGAAACGCTCCGCCCGATGCTCGCCTCGCTCCATGTCGAGCGGCGCAGGCGCAGCCGCCTGTCCGCCGGCCTGACCGCGCTGCCCACCGGCCGGGCGATATCGGTCGACATGTTCGCCAGTTCCGGGCTGCGCGCGCATGTCGATCGGCTCGTCGCCGGCGGCCGGATCGGCACGATCTTCGCCTTTTCCAGTCAGATGGCGCAATTCGCCCCGATCGGCTGGCGCGGCCGGCTGCTGATGGATTTCGTCGACGTCGATTCGGCCAAGTTCGCCGCCTATGGCCAACAGAGCAGCGGCGTCGGCGGCTGGGTCTACCGGCGCGAGGGACGGCGTCTGGCCGTCTGGGAACGCGCCGTCGCGGCCCGCGCCGATGTCAGCCTGTTCGTCAGCGAGCAGGAAGCGGCGCTGTTTCGCAAGGTGCTCGGCCGCCAGGCCGGGCGGATCGCCGTCCTCGAAAACGGCATCGATCTCGATCGCTACGATCCCGCCGGCGATTTCGCGCGGCTGTCCGTGGCCGATCGGGGCGAGGGACCGCTGGCGGTGTTCACCGGCCAGATGGACTATCGCCCCAATATCGAGGCGGTCTCGATCTTCGCGCGCCACGCCTTGCCACTGGTCCGCGCGCGGATGCCGGGCACGCGCTTCGCGATCGTCGGCCGTGATCCCTCGCCGGCGGTGAAGGCGCTCGGGAATCTGCCGGGGGTGACGGTTACCGGCGCGGTGGCCGACGTGCGTGGCTGGATCGCGGCGGCCGATGTCGTGGTCGCGCCGTTGCGGCTGGCGCGCGGCGTCCAGAACAAGGTGCTGGAGGCGATGGCGATGGGGCGGCCCGTGATCGCGTCGCCCGCCGCCTTCGAGGGGATCGACGCGGTGTCCGGGTCCGAGCTGGTCGTCGCCGACGGATCGGCGGCCGAGGCGGAGGCGGTGGTCGCGCTGCTCGCCGATCAGGCGCTCGCCGCGGGCATCGGCAAGCGGGCACGGGCGCGGATGGTGGTCCGCTACGGATGGGACGCCCAGCTCGCCGCGCTCGATGGATTGCTCGGCCTCGGCGGGCGCTCGCACCGTGAGGAGGCGGCATGACCGTGGCGATGAGTTTCGAGCATTCCAGCCCGGTCGGTCGGCATCATGCCGATGCGCCTCCTCTGTCCGCATGGTGGCGGCATGGCGGCGCGCTCGGCGCGCTGGCGGTCGCGATCCTGCTGGTCTTTCATCGCGACGTCGCGGATATCGTCGGCATCTGGTGGACCAGTTCCACCTTCGGCCATTGCCTGCTGATCCCGCCGATCCTCGGCTGGCTGGTCGGGCAGCGCTGGCCCGAACTTCGCCGGCTCGCGCCCCGCGCCTGGGCACCCGGCCTGCTCGTCGTCGCGGCGGGCGGCTTCGGCTGGCTGCTGGGCGAGGCAGCGGGGGTCGCGCTGGCGCGGCATTTCGGGCTGCTGCTGATGCTGGTCGGCGCGGTGATCGCCGTGATGGGGCCGGCGGTCTCGCGCGGTCTCGCCTTTCCCCTGTTCTACATGGCGTTCCTGGTGCCCTTCGGCGAGGAACTGGTTCCCCCGCTGCAGACGGTGACCGCGCATATCTGCATGACGCTGCTCGATCTCGCCGGCATCCCCGCGCATATCGAAGGCGTCTTCATCTCGATCCCCAACGGCTATTTCGAGGTGGCGGAGGCCTGCTCCGGCGTGAAGTTCCTGATCGCCATGCTCGCCTATGGCGCGCTGGTCGCCAATGTCTGCTTCGTCAGCTGGCCGCGCCGGATCGCCTTCATGGCGGCGGCGGTGATCGTGCCGGTGCTGGCCAACGGCCTGCGCGCCTGGGGCACGATCTGGTTCGCGCACATGACCACCGCCGATGCGGCGGTCGGTTTCGATCATGTCATCTACGGCTGGGTGTTCTTCGCGATCGTGATGGCGCTGGTGATGGCGGTGGGCTGGCCCTTCTTCGATCGCGGCGTCGACGATCCCTGGTTCGATCCGGCGCGGCTCCAGGCACCGGGCACGCCGTCTGCGCCGCCTGTGCGGCTCTACGCCACGGCCATGGCCGCGCTCGCCCTTGTCCTGCTTCCGGTGGGATGGAGCGCTTTGGCGGCGCAGGGGCAGGCCGATCTGCCCGCACGGGCGATCCTGCCGGATGTGCCCGGCTGGACGAAGATCCCCGCCGGTGGGACGCCATGGCGTCCGCATTATGACGGCGCGGATCGGCTGCTCACCCAGCGCTATCGCGACGATGCCGGGCGGACGGTGGACCTCGCGGTCGCGGTCTATGCGCGGCAGGGCGAGGGGCGCGAACTGGTCGGCTATGGCCAGGGCGCGGTCGGGCCCGACAGTCGCTGGGCCTGGATGGACGATACCGCCGATCCCGCCGGCGGCATCGCGTTCCGCATCACCGCGCCCGGCCCCGTGATCCGCGAGGTCGCGACTTTCTACCGGATCGGGGACACGCTCACCGGCAGCGAGACCCGCGTGAAGCTGGAGACGCTGCGCTCCAACCTGATCGGCGGGCCGAAGCACGCGGTGGCGGTGCTGGTTTCCGCCGAACAGGACGGCAACCGCAGTGCCCGTCCCGGGATCGACCGTTTCCTGCGCGCGCTAGGCCCCGTCGACGCGGTGGCCGATCGCGTTGCAGGCGCCGGTCGAGCCGACTAGAGCCACGGCCATGTGCGGGATCGCGGGCATTTTTCATATCGGCACGGCCAAGCCGGTCGATCCGGCGCGGATTTCCGCGATGACCGACGCCATGGTGCATCGCGGGCCGGATGGCGGCGGCGTGTGGACCGCCCATGGCGTGGGGCTGGGCCATCGCCGGCTCTCGATCATCGACCTTGGCGGCGGTGCGCAGCCGATGGCGACCACCGACGGCCGGATCGTCACCGTGTTCAACGGCGAGATCTACAACTTCGCCGAGGTGCGGACCGAACTGACCGCTATGGGCCATCAGTTCCACAGCGCCAGCGATACCGAGGTCATCCTGCACGGCTGGCGCGAATGGGGGCCACGCTGCGTCGAGCGCTTCCACGGCATGTTCGCCTTCGCCGTGTTCGACGCGGCGGCGGGAACGCTGTTCCTCGCGCGCGACCGGCTGGGGGTGAAGCCGCTCCATTACGCCGAGCTGTCGGACGGCAGCATCGCCTTCGCGTCCGAGATCAAGGGCCTGCTCGCCCATCCGCTGTTCCGCCGCCAGCCCGACTTCACGGCTGTCGAGGACTATCTCACGCTCGGCTATGTGCCCGACGACGCGTCGATCCTGGCGGGCGTCAGGAAGCTGCCGGCCGGCCATCACCTGACCCTGCGCCGCGATCAGACGCTCCGCGAGCCGATCCGCTGGTGGGACGTCAGCTTCGCTGATCGGGACGATCGCCCGGTCGCCAAGCTCGAAGAGGAACTGATCGAGCGCCTGCGCGCGGCGGTGACCTCGCGGATGGTCGCCGACGTTCCGCTCGGGGCCTTCCTGTCGGGCGGCGTCGACAGCTCGGCGGTGGTCGCCTTGATGGCGGAGGCAAGCCGCCATGCCGTCCAGACCTGCTCGATCGGTTTCGAAGAGGCCGATCATGACGAAACCGCCTATGCCGAGATCGTGGCCCGCCGCTTCGCCACCGATCACCGGACCCGTACCGTCAAGGCGGCGGATTTCGAGCTGATCCCCGCGCTCGTCGCGGCGTTCGACGAGCCCTTCGCCGACGCATCTGCGCTGCCGACCTATCGGGTGTGCGAACTCGCGCGGGAAAAGGTGACGGTCGCGCTTTCGGGCGACGGCGCGGACGAGGCTTTCGCGGGCTATCGCCGCTATCGCTTTCATGACGCCGAGGAACGTGTGCGCGGCCTGCTGCCCTCGAGGCTTCGAGGGCCGCTGTTCTCGCGACTCGGGGCGCTCTACCCCAAGCTCGATTGGGCACCGCAGCGTCTGCGCGCCAAGTCGACCTTCCAGGCGCTCGGCCTGCCGCCCGAGGAAGCCTATGCACAAGCCGTCGGCGTGACCCGTCCCGCGCTGCGGCAAAAGCTCTACACGCACGCTGCCCGCCAGGCGCTGTCGGGGCATCGCGGCGAGGACCGCTACATTGCCGCGATGCGCGCCGCACCAGCCCGCGAACCGCTCGATCGCGCGCAATATGCCGACATCAAGATCTGGTTGCCGGGCGACATCCTCACCAAGGTCGACCGGACCAGCATGGCGGTCAGCCTCGAAGCGCGCGAGCCGCTGCTCGATCACCGGCTGATCGAATTCGCCGCACGGTTGCCTGCGTCGATGCGCCTGCGCGGCGGCACCGGCAAATGGCTGATGAAGAAGGCACTGGGCCGCTATCTGCCGAAGGAAATCCTGTACCGGCGGAAAATGGGCTTCGTCACCCCGATCGGCGCGTGGTTCCGGGGGCCGCTGGCCGATCAGGCGGCGGCGATCGCCCATGGCTCGGCGCTCGTCGAAAGCGGCTGGTTCGACGCCGGGGTGATCACCGATCTCGCGGCCGCGCATCGCAGCGGCCGCTCGGATCACGGCCGGCTGCTCTGGCAGTTGCTGATGCTGGACAGGTCGCTGGAACGCTTGCTCGGCTGGGGAAGATAGTCAGGCCGAACTGCCGCGACGCGGAAAAGTCAGGATATGACGACCGTCATTACGGCACCGGTCACGATCGCCAGGCCGGTCAGGCAGAATACCAATGTTGCAATCGCGGAAGGTTGCTGCGTCTGCGGCATGATCGGCGCGTTGTCGTCAGGAATATGCGTCTGATTGTTCACGACCAGGGCTCCTCGCATTTGTTTTTCTGCGATCCTGTTACAACAATCTTAACCTTGAGTCGTTCCCGAAATCGAACAACTATCGGCTATTCATCCGAATAGATGGCCTTGACGAAGGTCAGTCCGTCGGGCGGCGCGTTATGGCCGAGCGCCGCGCGGTCGCGTGCTTCCAGCGCTTCGGCCAAGTCATGGGCGGACCATTTGCCACGACCCACCAGCACCAGACAGCCGACCATCGATCGCACCTGATGATGCAGGAAGCTGCGCGCCTCCGCCTCGATCTCGATGTCGGCGCCATGACGCGACACCGCCAGCCGGTCGAGCGTCTTGACCGGACTTTCCGCCTGGCAATGGACGGACCGGAAGGTCGTGAAGTCATGCCGGCCGACGAGTCGCTGCGCGGCCGCGTGCATCGCCCCCGCGTCGAGCGGCGTCGCCACCTGCCAGGCCCGGCCCTGATCGAGCGCGAGCGGCGCGCGACGGTTGACGATCAGATAGCGGTAGCGGCGGCCGATGCACGAGAAGCGGGCATGCCATTCCGGATCGGCGACAGCGCAATCGAGGATCGCGATCGGCTGCGGGCGCAGCTTGGCGTTGATCCCCTCCATCAGCCGGAAGGGATCGAACGGCCGCTCGATCTCGACATGCGCGGCCATCGCCTCGGCATGGACGCCGGCGTCTGTCCGCCCGGCGGCATGGACGACGGCCGCCTCGCCGGTGATCGCCTGCGCGGCTTCCTCGATCGCCTGCTGGATCGAGGGGCCATGCGGTTGTCGCTGCCATCCCATATAGGCGCGGCCATCGAATTCGACGGTCAGGCGATAGCGGGTCACGCCGCCGCGTCTCCGCCCAGAACCGTCCCGGCCGGGATCGCGAAGCCGCGCAGCAGCTCGGCGGGCGTCATGGCGGCCCGCCCCGCGCGCTGGACCAGCGTGGGACGGATCACGCCCGCCGCGCAGCCGATCGTCAGTTCGTCGTCGATCACCGTCGCGACCGGCGCGGCGATGTCGTCGATCATCGCCGCGAGGATGCGGATCCGCTCGCCCGCGAATTCGAAGAACGCGCCAGGCGCGGGATTGAACGCGCGCAGCTGACGCTCCACCGCGATCGCCGACCGCCCGAAATCGATGCGCGCCTCGGCCTTGTCGATCTTCGCGGCGTAGGTGACGCCCGCTTCGGACTGCGCGATCGGCGGATAGTCCTGCGGGTCGGCGAGCACGCGGACCATCAGTTTCGCCCCCATCTCGGCCAGTTCGTCGGTCAGCTCGCCCGCCGTCTTGCCGTCGATCGCGGTCGCCTCGGGCAGGAGCATCGGCCCGGTATCGAGGCCGCGCTCCATCTGCATGATCGTGACGCCCGTCTCGATATCGCCGGCCAGGATCGCGCGTTGCACCGGCGCCGCGCCGCGCCAGCGCGGCAGCAGCGATCCGTGGACGTTGAGGCAGCCCAGGCGCGGCGCATCGAGGATCGCCTGCGGCAGGATCAGGCCATAGGCCGCGACGACGGCGACATCGAGGTCGAGCGCCGCGAAGGACGCCTGCGCCTCCGCTTCGCGCAGGCTGACGGGGGTGCGCACCGGAAAGCCGCGTTCTTCCGCCCGGCGCTGCACCGGGGAGGGGGTGAGCGCCTTGCCGCGACCCGCGCGCCGGGGTGGCTGGCAGTACACGGCGGCGATCTCGTGCCCGGCATCGGCCAGCGCGTCGAGCGTCGGCACGGCGAAGTCCGGGGTTCCCATGAAGGCGATACGCATGGCGAAGGGTCAAAGCCTCTGACGGGTACGGTGGCAAGCAGAAATCATCCTCCCTGCGCATGGCGCGGCGAGGGGGACCGCGAAGCGGTGGAGGGGTGCCGCGTCAGCGGCGTAGCGCCGGAAGATGGGTTGCGCATCTCCCCTCCACCATCCTGCGGATGGTCCCCCTCCCCATGCCGTGCATGGGGAGGAAATCGTACAGACCGACTGGCGCATCCGTGACGCTTCGGGCAAATCGCCGTCATGGCTTCTCCCGAAATCGAGGCGCTGACACAGGCGCTCGCCCGGCTGCCGGGGCTCGGGCCGCGATCGGCGCGGCGCGCGGTGCTCCATCTGCTCAAGAAGCGCGCCATGGCGATGGAGCCGCTGCTGCGCGCGCTCGAGGCGGTGAACGAACGGCTCGCGACCTGCGGGATCTGCGGCAATGTCGACACCAGCGATCCTTGCGCGATCTGCCTCGATCCGCGGCGCGACGCCCGCGCGCTCTGCGTGGTCGAGGAGGTGTCGGACCTCTGGGCGCTCGATCGCGCGCGGCTGTTTCCCGGCCGATACCATGTGCTCGGTGGCCGCCTCTCGGCGCTGGAGGGCATACGCCCCGAGGATCTCGGCATCGACCGGCTGGTCGCCCGCATCGCCGAGGGCGGGATAGACGAGGTCGTGCTCGCGATGAACGCCACGCTGGAGGGCCAGACCACCGCGCATTACCTTGCCGAGCGGATCGAGCGCTTCCCCGTGCGCCTCACCCAGCTCGCCCACGGCCTGCCCGTCGGCGGCGAGCTCGACTATCTCGACGAGGGCACGCTGGCGCAGGCCCTCCGGGCGAGAAGGCCGGTGGGGTAGGGTGAAAGCCCCTCCCCTTTAGGGGAGGGGTTGGGGTGGGGACGATGTGGGCAACAGGAAATCGCTCATCCAGCCTGACCGAATCCCCCACCCCAACCCCTCCCCTGAAGGGGAGGGGCTTGTCCACGCCCGCTTGACGATTCGGCCCGTCGATCCTAGCTCAACGGCATGGCCCTTCTGAAGATCATCGAGACGCCGGACCCCCGGCTGCGCACCATCTCCACGCCCGTGGAGCAGGTCGATGACGAGTTGCGCGCGCTGATCGACGACATGTT
>Ga0160473_101485_pt1 | contig 11453 bp, 15 predicted proteins | sample HID1975I_E11MG_FD_108217 | JGI IMG/M metagenome (GOLD analysis project Ga0160473, IMG submission 108217) | Enriched soil microbial communities from UW Madison campus, WI, USA - HID1975I_E11 MG | ecosystem: Environmental > Terrestrial > Soil > Unclassified | place: USA: Madison, Wisconsin... | reverse complement strand
ACTTTGCAGATATACGCAGCTACATAGCCACTGCTAAAAAACAAGGTATATCCATTATGCAAGCCCTCTCTGCTGCTATTCAAGGAGCGCCAATGAACTTAACAGGCTGAATAGTTACAAAGACTTTTAAAGCTTTATTTGCACCTTTCACAAAAATCTTACAGTTTACCGATGGCTTAATTCCCTAAATATAGCCCTAGACAGATCACCACGAAAGTGGTGACTGTAAGATTGTGAAGGTTGGCGCTTGATCAATCCCGTCCGGGGTTTTCTTTTTAATTTACCTCATCTTTCTCTGGCTAAGCTACTAACCCGACAAAAGAACGATTAAACTTAAAGTTGTGCCCTTGTATATTTAGAATATACACCTATATTGTAGTAATATAAAACCCTGTAACGATGGCTAAAGCTGCTGCTAAAAAAACAAAAACACCGACAGACAAGGACTTTATTTTTTTCGGCTTTAATATAAAGCTGATTTCGAACGAAAGACAGGGAACGTTCGCTTACACAGAAATTATTCGAGATATGTTCACTAAAGACATTTACGCACTTGTCGGAAGCGACAAGGCAATGCTTCTACGAAACCAGTTTTCTCAAACCGTCATATGGAAAGAGCAAGAATATGAAGTGATTTACGGTAAAATTACAAGATATACAACTTTAGAGGGTGCGAACTGGTATAACAAAACGAAAAGAGACTATCAAACTTATGAAGTACCTTTAGATATATTCCCAAGCGGCTTTGAAACCGATTATTATTTTATTCCTGCTGCTCATCGTTTTTTTATAAGAAAAAGCCCTAAAGTGAGTTTTGTGGCTACGGAAAGATTTTTAAACTTAGCAATAAAACAAGTAATAACACCGAAAGAAGATTTTCGAGTAAATATTATAAAATCTCAGGACGTTATTGATAAAATCATTGACTCAAAAGAACTTCGTTCGCTAATTGTACATGTTACTTATACAAACGATGATATTGGTGAAGATGCAGAACAATGGGCGGACGAGTTACTTAAAGATGGCCAAATAGGCCGTATTGATGCTACTTTCAAACCCGATCAGAACGGCACTTTAGAAACCAATAACAAACTAATACGCGGCCTGCTGGAAATTTCGAAGGAGAACGGTACAGCAGAGGCGAGAATTATTAACCAAAACGGAAGAAAAGAAACAGTTATAACAGAAAGTCATGCTGAAAAAATAATAGTTAAAACTAACAATGAAGGGACTATTTTACAGGTATTGTTTTCTCAAATGATGAAATTGTATGGTGATGAATGATGATGAAAAAAGATTAAAGGCGCTTCATGTTTTTGGTTTAAAAGGGATCATCAACGTCTTGAAGAAAAAAGGAACTTTTAAAAAATGGCCATTAAAGACAGCATCGTTTACGAGTGTTGCCCTGGCCGTTTTAATCGCCTTTTTTTTGACGGATAAAGCATTTGAAATATTAAAAAATACGGCGGACATTATAATGTCTTTCTTTCCCAACCTACTTGGTTTTTCGTTAGGTGGTTATGCATTAGTAGTAGGATTTGGTAATACTGCTTTAATAAAAAGCGCAACCAAGACTGATAAACACAGCACATACCAGATTCTTAATGCAATCTTTTCATTAAGCATTTTTATGCAAGTGTTTACCACTATCATATGCTTTATAACGGTATGGTTAATAAAGATTGACGTTACAAGTTTAACAGGTCTGTATATCAAACCTTTAGCCGATTTGATTAATGCTGTAGTTTTCTTTCTCTTAGTGTTTGGCTCGCTTTACTCCATATTACTAACACCTTATGTTATAACAAATCTCTTTACATTCAGCCAAATGAACAATCTCTTCTTAACAGTTGAAAAAATAAGAGATGACAAAGGAAAATTACCGGTTAAAGAGGTCGAAGAGCCAAATTCTTAACTTCATTATATTATAAAAACAAACCAACTCAATAGAAGCGGTCATTGTTTGTTTAGCTACGTCGAGGTACCGTTTGGTTTATTTTTACTTAAAATGAAAAATGCCACCCATCGCTTTTATTTATCCAAATTCCCCCTGTTGCATCTGTTTGGAAAACCATTAGACCAATAGCAGGCGTATTTATAGCCATTCTTTGAGCCTCAAACATTCAATTGACTAGAAAGAAAACCCTTATCTGTTGCATCCATTGAAATTTGAGCCGTTGGGACATCTGTAGCACCCAAAGACAAGCGGGAAAGGATAATAACTTTATCTGTATTGCCGTCAACTGTCAGTTGGTCTTTATTATAGCCAATCTTAGTTACTTTGTTTACTTTATTTCTCAAATTGTAGACAAACAGCATTGAATAGCTTCCATAATTAACCAGCCTATTCATTAATCTTAGCACTATAACCACTTGCATAACCATAACCATGAGCAAAGCTTGCAGAGCCCCATTGCTGAATGTTTGATTTTATAAAATAAAAAAACCGGACGTTTTTCAACGTCTGGCTTTTGAAAGTGCTATTACTCATAACACTTTCACTGAATAACTAAAGAACTTAAAGTTTGCTTATTCCCCTTAAGTTTTTCACTATGTCCAATTACAAAAATCCTCTAGCGAAGGGCTTTCATAATTGTTTTAGTCAACACTAAACCGATCTTTTTAGTCAACCATGGACTACTTCCTAAAATTTGCCGTTGCGGCATATTGATAGTTCTTTTTTTGAACGTGAAACCCTGTCCTGCTGTAGTGCCCCTTTTAAACAATCCCTTGTTAGTGCCTTTTTGATACCTGTTGCGTTTGAATGTGTCTGATCTCGCCGCCTGGTGAATAGTGCCGCCCTCGTTGTGTATTTTGGCATAAGGCACATCGGACCCAACTGCCACCATAGTGCTACTACGTTGTGTTACTCTTATGCTTCGCTTTAGTCGACCTGACTGAACCAGTATTGCCCTGCCTTTATCCTTTTTGTGTTTTGAGGCACGTTTCTTCCAGGGCTTTATACTATTGCCCCGCCAGTTACTAAACCTGAAACGGTCTTTTGCAAAATTCACCACCTCGTTACCCGCTAATATGGGCAGTGTCGGCATTACCCGGCGAAGCTTTGATTCCATTTCCTTTATTGATACACTAATACTCATAAATATTTTTTTAAGGCAGACGAACGATTTTTATCGATATAATACTGCTTAATTATCCTGTTCCTAAACTTGAACCAACCCCTATTACTTGTCTGCCACCAGAAGTTGAAAACTGCGTTTCAACACTTTCTACGAAAAAAGTTCCTTTTCTATCACTGTATTCATTATCATTTATAATTACCGACATTCCCGGTTCAATCAACGGTTCCAAAAAAGTTGTCACCTTCCCTTCATATCCCGAATTGACAAGCTTGCTTTTTAGTGCGCCCGCCAATTGTGGAAATGACTTTTCGTCTAAATGGTTGACTTTATAAACCTTTATATTACCATCCTTTTGACCGTGTTCCACCTTTTTATAGTGGCCTGTCAATTCACGTTTTTGCAAAACAATCTTCACGTTTGCGTTTTCTTTATTATCACTATACTTCAACTCATTATCTTTTATAACGTTCCATCCTAAAAGCAGGTTAACAGACTTCTTTATTTCCATTTCTCTTAAACCTGCATAAAGCACCTCTCCATTAAAGTAAACCGTTAACAAGCATTTATTCTTTAGGTATTTCAGCACATCAATACCGGAAAAATTTTTAAAGACAATTTTATGTAAAACAATGTCTGGTATTTCATCGCTAAGTTTTATGGGTGTCCCAAACACAAGATCAGCAAGCAGTTGCCTGACCGTAGTAGTTAGATAACTTTTGCAATAATTCTTTATACTGACTAATAAATAACTATAACCTTCACATTCAATTTCTAGTGGTGTTTTATAGTTTATCCTTCTAATAAACCCCTTGAATCTGACCTTGTTTTCGTTATTATATCCTGCCTCAATTATAACTGGTTGACCTTCTAACAATTTTTGTGTCAGAGGTTCTACGTGTATGTAATGGTTAGCCCTTACGGACTTTAAAACGGTTTTCGCGGGAATTTTTATAGTTGCTGTATCGCAGAAATCACAAACACTTTTCCTAATGGTGAAACCGTTAGCTTTAAACGGCTTTATTTTGTCGATCTTGATGTTAAGGCACATTTCAAACATATAATTGCTTTTAACTATTTAGACTACACTGCATATTCTTTACCAAATTGATTCCTGAAAACTTCTTTAAATCTATTAATGTCTCGTTCTCTCAACTCTAAAAGAATGTCTTTCGCGTGTAATTCATTCCATTCCATTGCACTTATCTCTTTTAATGAGTACAAGCCTTTAAACAAGTTGTTTTTTTCTTTTACGATTTGATGAACATATTGTTTATTAAATTCCTCTTTATACTTTTCATCAAAAAGTCTAATATCAAAATCCTTTAAGTCTTCTAATAATCCCGCTTCCATTAGTTCTGAAAAGCTCATTCTATCGAACAAGTTTAATTTCGAATAATACTCCACATTTTCTTCATGGGTGCGTCTTTTATTTACCGATGACTTATTGGTGATTTCCGCCATGTTGGAACTACCCTTTAAATCTGAAATTTTTAAAGGATTTTCATTTTCGTCAAATAGAGACAAAGCGTTTATGTTGCCGGGTATATCAACAAGGGAGCACTCCCGATTATACCATTTAGTGATAGTCACACCATCTTGACCAGGCACTTTTAATTCAAGGGCATCACTATACTCTATCGCCACGATATGTCCTACAGAAGCTGCATTTAAAAAGCCGTTTTCAACTTCATCAATAGTTTGTTGAGCACGCTGGTGATTCATGTTGATAATTGGTTTTCCGTATACGGCATCGCCGCTTATACGTAATTCATCCCATTTGACAATTACACCTAACCCTCTTTCATGCATGTAATAACCTATAGGATTTCTTTTGTATTCCTCGATTTGATAGCCGCTGGTTAGTAGCCTAAAACCATAACAATTAACAGAACTGTCTGTTAACCTAAATTCCTTGTCTAATTTTTTAATCTTTTCCATTTTAAATTGATTGATTTTTTAAATTTTAAAAAAATATGCTGCTGTTTTAGGACGTTTATTATAACATGTCACTTCCTTTTTATAAATTCTATTTCATTCAATGACCAATTGTAGTAAGGAAACATTGCCTTCAAATGTTTAACTTCCGGCTTTTCCTTTTTCACTTGCTTTAAGACTTCTATATTTCCATCAATTACTTCCGGTATAGTTACCATTGATAAATAAAATTTATTACTCAATTCTTTTACGATAGCATCCCATTTTAACTTTGTAAAATTGTTGTAGAAGTAATACCTGTGAATAAGTGCATAATTTCTTCTACTGTTGTGATGTGAACTGCGTCCTTTTTTACGCATGCCATCAACGCTATTTTCTTCATTGAAAAAGTTAAAAAGTTTATTTGAGCCTCTCATTATTTGCTGTTGATGTTGCTACTTGTTGCCAGTAAGCCAGAGGTGAAGAATTATCTCATCTAATTTTGCAGAAAACAAAAAAGGGGCATCTTTCTACATGCCCCTTTTCTTTCATCGAAACATAAAGGTGTCCTCTGCTGTTAGAGCTATAAAATTACCATACTTGAATTATTGTTGTTTCTTACTTAGAGTAAGCAATAACAGCATAGCAACTATTTAAATAAAAAAGCCCTGCGAGTTGCAAGGCTTTCAAGATCACAGTATCTTCTATGCGTCAACAATACTAGCTAAAGTCCTGGTAGAGATTGTGAGGTGGTCTTTTTGCCTCATCCAGGCTTGTTCCATCCGTGTACCAATTCAAAAGCTTATGGTTTATTACTAAGTTAGTCGCGCCTTTATTTTGAAAAACAAGACGGTTAACGATTGAACCCAAATCGAGACCAGTTGCAGACGTATAATAATCATCCATGTCATTTTCAGCAAAGGCAGCGATTACAGCGTCAATAAAAGCCTTTTCCTTTTCTGCCCTGGTACTCCGTGTGTAATATCTATGTTGCTCCAAAAGTTGTGCGTCTAAGCCTGAACTTATCTCCACTGTCGTGCCAGTTATTTGAAAAAAGTTTTGGGGGCGGTTAACAGTTATATTCATCCCTGGCAGTTGGAGTTTTGCAGAAGATAAAGCTGCAATAAATGCCGGGTAGCCTGTTGGCTGAACCATGATTGACATCATTTTTGACTTGTCAATGGTAATGCCCTGCATAACAGGAGCCGCGCCGCCTGTTAGCTTATCGTATATTAAACCATTCGGATCATTAAACGCCTGGTTTAATTCGCTAGTTACTAAGTTTCCTACGCCTTCGATTGCGTTATAGGCATTTACAACACTTTGCATAATTCCTATTGCATTTGTGTATTTCTTCTTTTCCGCCTGATAGGCAGGGGTGTCTGTGAAAATTAACGTGTCCATTTTATTCTGTTTTTATGAGTAAGAATTTTAAATATTGCTTTTATAGTCGTTGTACCATTCGTTCAACTCCTTTTTTCTTTCCGGGTGTCTAATACTTTGAAAGGCTATAAAGGCGTTAAGTGAATCATCAAATTTTAGGCTTTCACTTTTGGCTTTCTGCTTTTCCGTCCATTTGTATCTTTTATTCCACTTGACAATTGTCAACCTGTGAATATTTAAAAAAATAGCGGTTTCTGTTTGGGACAACCCTTCGTGCAGCATTAGAAACTCAACCCGCTTTTTAATCGCATTGGTCAGTCTTGGAGAGTTAATACCTGGTCTTATAGTAAGCATCCTTAAGGGGTGTTTAAATTCTGTTTAAAACTGGCTATTAATCATTCAGAAAAGCAACCACACCGTTCTTTTCAAACCTGACTGCTTTAAACGTTCCATCTGTTTTATACATGGCATCCATTTTTACAATTAGGTCTAACTGACCGTCTACAATTTGAAAAACATTCCCCCTAACGTGGTCAATGCTTTCATCTAGTAAGGCGTGTTTTAATATCGCTACAGAAAAGAAACTAAAGAGGTCAGATAAGTTGGAAATTTCTTGCAATTCACACCAATCATCTTCGCTGTTAAATAAAATAGTTGTTTTACGTGATTTTCCTGCTTTGTCTATAATGTCTAACTGCATTGCTGCATTGGCTGTACAATTATTAATTGTTATACTCATTAGTTATAATTTAAATGATGTGAAGAGAAAACGTTTAAGAACCCAGTTGAGAATAAACCAAAAGGCTAAAAGGAATGTGAAGTACTGTAAATGTAGCAAGCAGGATATTTAATAAGAAAAAAAGAAGCGCACATGTGTTGAATTGTACTTTCTGTTTCACATCGTACGGGTGGAAGCATTATGTCATTTATTGATTGGAGAGCCGCATTTTTAGCCAACCCATGCTTTTTGGTATTCAGTGGTCATTCTTTATAAGATGATTGAATTTAAAGGGGTTTAAATGGCGGTTTAAACGATTTTAGTTGAGACAGCCCGAAAACACTTTGTAAAGTGTCTGTCTAGTGCAATTTTCCACCGTGCAATTTGCCGATGTTATCGCCTTTTGATGCTGCAAACGGTTACACTCTTTTGTATTGCATTCGGTAAAACTTATAAACTTTTATTGTAAAATCATTCTCATAAGCAATAAGATGCAGTAATAACGGCACTTTCAGCAGTATCGAATGGTTAACGAATAAGTATAAAAGTGGAAATAACCCCCCTTGTATCGGTGCATTTGCGTACCTGAATGAGTGTAAAAACGGCAATTATTGGAGAGTAAAGAGCATGCAAAACGGAAACAGTATGAAGCTAATAAAACAAAAAAGAACCTTTATATGTTGCCTAAGTAATCTTTTTCATATCCTTTGTGATAAAAAAAGCCCACTGTAGAAACAGCAGGCTTACTTCACATTCCAACAATTCAAAAACAATTTTTATAGAAAGGTTACAAAACCAAACTTATCAATCCTTATTTTCTCAAAAGTTCCTTTCCTTCGTATATAATTCTGTCCCTCACGATATTCAATCAACTCACCTTTAATAATCTTGTAACAGTCTATTTGTAAAATAGTATTAGTTCCTACGAATTTTTTCCCGCCTATAATTATGGATGCATAAAAACCAATAGCTTCAGAAATTTCGTCTCTTCCTGTTTTGCAATACCATTTCATTTCAGTATTAAGCAAAAGAGTTGCACTCTTTATAACGCCCCCCTCTGGTTGAATTATATTGAATTCTATAGCTGTATCAGCATCACAATTTTTAAATAAAACTGTATTCGCTTTAGCCTTTCCTGCCATTAATAGTAATTTTAAGGGGTAATTATTCCCATTTTAAACACCTTTTAAATACTGTAGTACGCTACTTTTTAAAGGTTCTGGTGTTCTTCATCAGCCCTAAGTATCTTCGTTAATGATGCAGACGATAGTAGATAGCCTGGGATTAATTCTATTACAGCATTGCACAAATCCTTTCTTTTTTCCAAAAGGTCAACGTATCGAGCGAATTTCTGTAATGAATACTTTTCTTGCTCGATTGTTGGGGTAATAAACTTTATGTTAGATTTCCACTGATATTTATTAGCCCATTCACTCATAGTTTTTTCGGAAACATCAACCATTTTTGCTGCCTCTTTCTGCGAAAAGCCTTGCACTACAACAAGCCGTTTTGCAGTCTTACGCTTAGTTGTCATTTCATTTTTCTTGCACCACTTGAATTTTACAATCCAGACACCAATTATCTTTTCAGACACATTAAGCTGTGCAGCTACATCTTTCTGAGTCTTTCCGACTGTCTCAATTAACTCTTTTGCTTCCTTTTGTAGCCTCTGGCTTTCTTGCCTTGATAAACCTGTTCCCATAAGTATATTTTAGTTGAAAGCTTTTTTTAAATCTTTGTTCCTTTTGAGGCTGCTAACTAAAGCCACGGATTGATCTGCGGAAATCAATGTAGCTTTCATTAAACCGACTAATTGCCAAATTGCACCGCTCATTTGTGGAGTGTTCTGAGCTTCATAATCGATCACACTCATTATGTCACAAATTGCCTGTTGCAAATAATTTAACTCTTCAATTGGTTCTGAACACGGTATTTCGATTATTAAGGCATTTTCAGTTAGGCGTATCATTGATTTTAAATTTTGGGGTAGTAAATAAGTTTTAAATATTGTATTGTTCCTGCTTTTCTACTGGAATATTGAGTTCCTGCAAAAGGTTTTTGGTTGCGTTTTTAGCAGTTGAATTGCTTTGGTTTTTTATTATCTTCTCAAATTGAGAAACAGTTCTAACCAGGTCTGTTTGCTCCATTTTATTAAGTTCCTTTTTAACAGTTCCCGAACTTAAAAGAAACTGGTTTAGCTTATAAATGTTCATTTTTTTATCAGCATCGCTATTGCCCCAAATAATCCCGGCATCATACGCGAGTGCAAATATTTTCTTCCTCATTTTCTGACCTGGGTCATTGTCCACCAGGTACTTAATTAATTGTTGAGCTTCACCTATTGTCAGCAACTTGCTGCTTGCTGTTCGTCCTTTGCTTATGCTAAAGACTAGGTTTAATTTTTCATCTTGCAGACCTAATTGAGTAAGCATGATGTGAATTTTCTGTAGTTGTTGCTTTGTTGCGTTTGCCATGTTGTAAATATTTAAAGGTTGCTATTTCATTTTGTGAATAATTCTAAATAACTCTTCTGTTAGCGGCTCACCTTGCAATTCAGCCTTTTTTAAGGCTGGTTCTAATGCATCCCGCAATTCCCTATAATTGTCGCATTTCTCAATAAGCAGCTTCTGCAATCCAATTTCATTAGGTATATATAGTTCGAAAAATGGCTTAAAATCCCGATGCTTTACAATGGGAGATAAAGTAATTTGACCTAGCTTGAAGCGGCTGTAAAGCTGCGGGATGGCGTCCCGATTGCGCTTCTTTAGGTTTAGTAGCTTAGTTAATAGTTGCTCTGTCCCGATTAGCACAATGCTGCAATAATCTTTCAAAGCATCATATAAAGCTTTTAGCATCTTTAGCACTGCAATCTCTATGTTTTCACCTTCATCAAAAATTATAATAGGCTTGCCACCCATCATGTTAATTTCAATCAGCTTCTTAACGATTGCATCAAGACGAACCTTGAAACTGTATGCCGCTACTCTTCCATTTAAAACACCATAATCAACACCAACTATTTCAGTCAATTCATTAATAATGTCCGGCAACTTGTATAAAGAACTAACGGTTATCCTATACGTAAACTCACTATATTTCTTACAAAACTTATCTATACTGTAGCTTTTTGTATAGCCTGTTGCACCTATTATCATTGCCGTTTTACCTTCCGTTTTGGCATCTTCCAGGGCATTAAACATTTCCTTAAACTGAATAACAGGTATTGTTTTCCAGGATGTGCTTTTGGTGGTTGTTTGCATATATTTGCTTTTGAATTTTAAGAAGTTTTGTTTGTAAAGTCAAAGTGTTGGTAGCACTTTGACTTTTTATTGTCAGTTACTCTTTATCCCAATCAATATTAAAGTCGGTTTGCGCATCTAAATAGGCCAGACGTTTAGCATCAAAATCACTTTCCGGTTGTTGGCTTAAATAATGATGTTCAACATTGTTCTTTAAATCTTTATTCATGTATGCAGCCAACATAACGGCCTCTGGGTCGTAGCCGCTCTCCTTTACTAATAATCTTCTATTTGCCGATTTACCTACAACATTGTTAACCTGTTCTTTTTTCTCATTTAAAATAATATTCAGCATTTGCCTGCTACTTGCAAAGCTGTCTTTTAATGCACGAGGCTGTAGAATTGCGCTTTTTGCAATGAAACGAATGCTGTTTTCGTCAGAAATTAGAACTCTACTCATATCATAAGGGTCGTAGAAAACATTCACCTTATGGCCTATTAAAGGCATCATATCAATGTAATTAGGTAGGTCGTAGCTGTATTGAACACCGTTAATTTGCGGTTCAATACCCCTGTTAGTTATAGTTATCTGCCTGCCTTGTGGCTGATGTTTTATGCCAAACAGCATTAAAAATTGAATATCGTTAATAGGTCTTTTTTCTTTTTCGCTTAGTGTATTCCATTTTTCTAACCATTGCTGTTCCTTACTAGGTGCATTTAAATCGTTCTTTGATATGTCTGGCATCTTCCTAAGCCTATGGAAAAAGTTCTCAATTTGCAATTCCGCTTCATTACCGATAAGTGGACGAAACTTTTCATTGAGGTTCAATGCTTCAAGGTTTACCCCTGGATTAACAGCAGTAACATTATTACCATTGTAATTATTAGCACCTAACTTTTGACATCTTTTAAAATGTGGAGAGCCGAAAAGCTGTTCAATATATCCACGATGTTTGTTGCCTATTGCGGGTGGAGCAAAGTCCGCTATTCTTTGAAAAAATGGGAATAAGGTAGCAGACTGCCAATGATCTGCTTTTACTTCAAACGGTAAATGCCAACTACCTGTAAGACTTCTTACATAGTACATGGCATCTATATAAGCAAGTCGAACCATGT
>Ga0160473_101482_pt1 | contig 11465 bp, 10 predicted proteins | sample HID1975I_E11MG_FD_108217 | JGI IMG/M metagenome (GOLD analysis project Ga0160473, IMG submission 108217) | Enriched soil microbial communities from UW Madison campus, WI, USA - HID1975I_E11 MG | ecosystem: Environmental > Terrestrial > Soil > Unclassified | place: USA: Madison, Wisconsin... | reverse complement strand
TCCAGCTGACCGAAACGCGGCGGGGCCGGGCGGTCGTACCCCATGTCGTTCCAGCCGAGATCGTCATGGCTCACCGAACCGGCGAACCCGCCGGGGCGCATAGCGGGCTTGGCCTGTCCCTTGCGAGCGAGCAGCCCGGAGGAGAGGGAGGCAAAGGGCTTGGCTTCGCTCATCACCTGATGCTCCCTTACTGGCCGACGACGCGACGGCCGAAGCCGCCGGCCGGCCGGGGCGCGGCGCCCATCGGCGTGCCCGGCGCGCTGAACACGGTGCGGCGGAAATTCTTCTCGAGCCGGTCGGAGATGTAGGTCCACAGGTCGGTGACCTCCTGCGCCGAGCGGCTCTTGGGGTCGACCTCCATCACCGTGCGCCCGTCGATCATCGACGCCGCGAAATCGGTGCGGTGGTGGAGCGTGACCGGGGCGACCGTGCCGTGCTGCGAAAGCGCGACGGCGGCCTCATAGGTGATCTTCGCCTTGGGCGTGGCACCGTTGACCACGAACAGCAGCGGCTTGCCCGCGCGGTCGCACAGGTCGACGGTGGCTCCGACGGCGCGCAGGTCGTGCGGGCTCGGCCGGGTCGGGATCACGATCAGCTCGGCCACCTGGATGACGCTCTGGATCGCCATGGTGATCGCGGGCGGCGTATCGATGACGGCCAGGCGGAAACCCTGCTGGCGCAGCATCTCCAGATCGGCGGCGAGCCGCGCGACGGTCGTCTGCGCGAAGGCGGGGAACTCGGCCTCGCGCTCGTTCCACCAATCGGCGAGCGACCCTTGCGGATCGATATCGATCAGCACCACCGGCCCTGCGCCCGCCCGCTGCGCCTGCACCGCAAGATGGCCGGAGAGCGTGGTCTTGCCCGATCCGCCTTTCTGCGAAGCCATCGCCAATACGCGCATGTTACCCCCATCTGTCCCGAAGCTGGCCGGTGGCATCACATGGCGACCGCTAAATTCCGGTTAACGACGCGAAAGGTGCTGGCTCGCACGACATCGAGTGCCGGAAATCCGGGCAAAAAATCTCTGCCGAATGATTTGCAAAATGGCGGCTAACCATGCGAATCTGGTGGCAGACAGTATTTCGGCGATGCGGGGGATGAGGATATGGCCGCGAAACGGATTTCGGCGCTGGCTCTGGTGGGGGCGGCACTGGCCGCTCTGGCCACACCCGCGCTGGCCGATGTGAAGGCCGGCGTCGATGCCTGGCAGAAGGGCGACTACACCAAGGCCGTGTCCGAATGGCGCGGCCCCGCCGGCCAGGGCGACGCCGATGCGCAGTTCAACCTGGGCCAGGCCTACAAGCTCGGGCGCGGCGTCACCACCGACCTCAAGCTGGCGCAGGACATGTACGAGAAAGCCGCCAAGCAGGGACACCAGCAGGCGGAGGCCAATCTTGGCCTGATCCTGTTCCAGAACGGCGACCGGCAGGGCGCGATGCCCTGGCTGCAGAAGGCCGCCGACCGGGGCGAGCCGCGTGCGCAATATGTGCTGGGCACCGCCCTGTTTAACGGCGACCTCACCCAGAAGGACTGGGTCAAGGCCTATGCGCTGATGACCCGCGCGTCGGCCGCCGGCCTCCCCCAGGCGTCGACCAGCCTCGCGCAGATGGAGAACTATATCCCGATGGCGCAGCGTGCCCAGGGCACCGCGCTGGCGCAGAAGATGGCGGAGCAGGCGCGTACGGCCTCGATCGATGCGACCGCTCCCGTATCTGCGGCGACCGTCGATACGCCGAAAGCACCGCCAGCACCGGTCCAGACCGCTGCCGCCCCGGCCCCTGCTCCTGCGCGTCCGGCAGCACCCATCACGCCGGTGACGCCGCCGGCCTCCCAGCCCGCGCAGGTGGCGAGTGCCCCTGTTCCAGCTCCAGCTCCTTCGGCTCCGGCTCCCTCGGCAGCAGCGACGGGCGACGGCGGCTGGCGCGTCCAGCTCGGCGCCTATGGCAACGCCACGGCGGCGCAAGGCCTGTGGGACAAGCTGCGCGGCCACAACAGCGCGGTCGCCGGGCTGCAATCCTATCTGGTCAAGGCGGGCGCGGTCACGCGCCTCCAGGCCGGACCGCTCGCGACCCGCGCCGATGCCGAACGGGTCTGCGCGCAGTTGAAGGTGGTCAACCAGCCCTGCATTCCTGCCCGCTGATCAGGAAAGCGCCCGGTTAACCGTTTCGCAGTCCCTCGCGTGGCAGCACTCGCCGATCGGCAGGCGAGGATAGCTCATGGGATATCTGCGGCAGTTTCCTTCGAGAACGGCAATGGCGTCGCAATGGCGGCGGCAGGGCCAGTGCGTGTTGATCGATACCCAGTCGGCGGCCATGCGCCCCTCCCCCGCCACGCTGCGCGAAGTGTCCGGCGCTGGCGCGGCGATCGGGACGCCGGCGCGGCCGCCGATCGGCGGCATCGTCGAGCTTCATCACCCGGAAGCGGGCATGATCCGGGGCGAGGTCGTCGGCTTCGATGCAGAAGGCCTGCGGATCGCCTTCGATCGATCGAGCCCTTCCGTCGCCTTCGCGCTGACCGCCATCGCCGCCGACATGACGATCGCGGGCTGACCCGGCGCTATTCGGTCCAGTCGGACCGTGGGATGCCCATCGCGTAGAGCACGGCGGTGAGATCACCCTGATCGATCCGCGCGCCCGCCGCCGCCGCGGTCTTCGGCTTGGCGTGATAGGCGATGCCGAGCCCCGCTTCCTGGATCATCGGGATATCGTTGGCGCCGTCGCCGATCGCCAGCGTCGCAGACGCCGGCAGGCCCAGCGCCTCGCGCTCGGCGATCAGCGTCTCGCGCTTGGTCTGCGCGCCCACGATCGGCCGCGCCACCGTGCCGGTCAGCCGTCCGTCGGCCAGCCCCAGCACGTTGGACAGCGCCCGATCGAAGCCGATCTCCGCCGCGACCTTGTCCGCAAAAACGGTGAAACCGCCCGATACCAGCACCGCGCGACCGCCCTTCGCCCGCAGCGTGCGGACCAGCGCCTTCGCCCCTGGCATGATCACCACGCGCTCGGCATGGCAGCGGTCGATCGCCGCCGCGTCGAGATCCTTGAGCAGCGCGACGCGGGCATCGAGCGCCGCCTCGAAATCGAGCTCACCGCGCATCGCCCGTTCGGTCACCTCGGCGATCTGGGCCTTGATGCCGGCGTAATCGGCCAGCTCGTCGATGCATTCGATGGTGATCATCGTCGAATCCATGTCGGCGACGAGCAGCCGCTTGACCCGGTCGGCATCGTCCTGGACGACGACGTCGACGCCCGGCAGCAGCCCCTCCAGCGCCGCGCGCGCGGTCACGATGTCGACCTCAAGTTCGAGGTCGCAGGCGATGCCGGCTTCGATCCAGCGGGGAGCAGCCGCCCCGCCCAGCGCATCGCGCGCCGCCGAAATATCGCGCTGCGAAAGCCCTTCGGCTGCTATCAGCGTGGCGATGATCATCGATGCTCCTTCCGTATCGCCTGGCTCCCGGCCGGCGGTGGCGCTCATCGCAGGACCGACCGCCAGCGGCAAGTCGGCACTGGCGTTGCAGCTCGCGCAGATTGCCGACGGCGTAATCATTAATGCGGATTCATCCCAGATTTACAGCGATCTCCGGATCATTTCTGCAAGGCCGTCTGAATCGGAGGCCGCTTTGGCTCCGCACCGCCTGTTCGGTCATGTCGACGGTGCGACGGCCTATAACGTCGCCGCCTGGGTCCAGGATGCCAAGGCCGCGATCACCGAGACCCTCGCCGCAGGCCGTCTTCCGATCATCGTCGGCGGCACCGGCCTCTATATCCGTGCGCTTGTCGACGGCATCGCCCCTTTGCCTGACATCGACGCTGCGATCCGCGCAGAGGTTCGCGCCCTGCCGGTCGCCGAAGCCCACCGACTGCTCGCCTTCGAAGACCCCGCTGCCGCCGCCCGCCTGCGCCCGAGCGACACTACCCGCGTCGCCCGAGCGCTAGAGGTGATCCGTGCCACCGGGCGCCCTCTCGCGGATTGGCAGGCCGCGACCGAGGGCGGGATCGGCGGCAGCGTCCGCCTGATCCCGACGATCCTCACCCCACCCCGCGACTGGCTCTATGCGCGTTGCGACGCCCGCTTCAACGCGATGCTCGATGACGGCGGGATACCCGAAGTCGCCGCGTTGCTCGCGCGAGAGTTGCCGCCCTCCCTCCCCGTGATGCGCGCGATCGGCGTGGCGGAGATCGCGGCGATGCTGGCGGGCGAGATCGACCGGGACGAAGCCGTGGCGCGGGCCGCGCAAGCCACCCGGCGCTACGCCAAAAGGCAATACACCTGGTTCGCCCACCAGCCGCCAGAGGACTGGATTCGGATAAGAACGCAATTAGATGATGACATATCGAGCAATATAGCAATTAAATTACGTGAAATGGCGTTGACAGCATAGTTTATTATCGGCTAGCGACGCCACCTCGCAGCCGCTATTGCGCTGCGGCAGAACAGACATCAGCAGGATATGGGAATAAAGTGATGGCAGCCGAGAAAAGCGGCGCGGAAATCCTGGTCGACAGCCTCGTCGAGCTGGGGGTCGAGGTGATCTTCGGCTATCCGGGCGGCGCGGTGCTCCCGATCTACGACGCGCTCTTCAAGCAGGATCGCATCCGCCACATCCTCGTCCGCCAGGAAGGCGGCGCGGCGCATGCGGCGGAGGGCTATGCCCGCTCGACCGGCAAGCCCGGCGTCGTGCTCGTCACCTCGGGGCCGGGTGCCACCAACGCGGTCACCGGCATCGCTGACGCGCTGATGGATTCGATCCCGATGGTCGTGATCACCGGTCAGGTCGGCACGCCGCTGATCGGCACCGATGCGTTCCAGGAATGCGATACCGTCGGCATCACGCGCCACTGCACCAAGCACAACTATCTGGTGAAAGACCCGGCGCTGCTGGGCGACGTGATCCACGAGGCGTTCCATATCGCGACCTCGGGCCGCCCCGGCCCGGTCGTCGTCGATCTGCCCAAGGATGTCCAGGTCGCCACCGCCCCCGCGCGGCAGACCGGCAAGCTGATCCACAAGGCGTACAACCCGCAGACCAAGGGTGACAGTGGCCTGATCGAGGTCGCGGTCGAGATGCTCGCGGCAGCCGAACGGCCGGTGTTCTACACCGGCGGCGGCATCATCAACTCCGGCCCCGAGGCCAGCGAACTGCTGCGCGAACTGGCGAAGCTGACCGGCGCGCCCGTCACCTCGACGCTGATGGGTCTGGGCGCGTTGCCGGCAACCTCGCCGCAATGGCTCGGCATGCTCGGCATGCACGGCACCTATGAGGCGAATTTCGCGATGAACGAGGCGGACCTCATCGTCTGCCTGGGCGCGCGCTTCGACGATCGCATCACCGGGCGGCTCGATGCGTTTTCACCGAATTCCAAGAAGATACACGTCGACATTGACAGGTCTTCGATCAACAAGACCGTGCGCGTCGACCTGCCCATCATCGGCGATGTCGGCAGCGTGATGGCGGACATGCTCGGCATCTGGAAGGCGCGCGGGCATCAGGCGGCCGATCTCAAGCCGTGGTGGGCGAAGATCGAGGGCTGGCGTGCGAAGAAGTCGCTCGCCTTCCCCGAATCGACGACCGAGATCATGCCCCAGCTGGCGATCCGCCGGTTGTGGGAGGCGACGCATGCGCGCAACCCGATCATCACCACCGAGGTCGGCCAGCACCAGATGTGGGCGGCCCAGCATTTCGACTTCGAATCGCCGAACAAGTGGCTGACGTCGGGTGGGCTCGGCACGATGGGTTATGGCCTGCCCGCCGCGATCGGCGCGCAGATCGGCAACCCCGACGCGCTCGTCATCGACATCGCGGGCGAAGCATCGATCCTGATGAACATCCAGGAGATGTCGACGGCACGGCAGTACAACCTGCCGGTCAAGATCTTCATCCTGAACAACGAGTATATGGGCATGGTCCGGCAGTGGCAGGATCTGACGTATAATGGCCGCTATTCACAGAGTTACAGCGAGGCGTTGCCAGATTTCGTGAAGCTGGCCGAGGCCTATGGCTGGAAGGGCCTGCGGATCGAGGGCGTGCAGGAACTCGACGCCGGGATCGAGGAGATGCTGGCGTTCGACGGGCCGGTGATGGTCGACTGCCGCGTGGCCAAGCTCGCCAACTGCTTCCCGATGATCCCCTCCGGCGCGGCGCATACCGAGATGCTGCTCCAGGCCAACGAGGTTGTCGGCGAGATGGACGACGAGGCCAAGGCGCTGGTGTGATCCCCCGGTGCGCATCACCCCAGCGAAAGCCGGGGTCGCGTGCCGCAGGCTTCCGCTCCCCAACCCAGAGATCCCAGCCGACGCTGGGATGACGAGAAAAGACCAGTCATGCATATCAAGCAGCAGAAAGCCGAACGGCACACGCTTTCGGTCACGGTCGACAACGAGGCGGGCATTCTCGCGCGGATCGCGGGGCTGTTTTCGGCGCGCGGTTACAACATCGACAGCCTCACCGTGGCCGACGTCACCGAGGACGAGGCGATCAGCCGCATCACCATCGTCACCTCGGGCACGCCCGCCGTGATCGAACAGGTCGTGTCGCAGCTCGAACGGCTGGTGCCGGTCCACAAGGTGGTCGACCTGACCGCGCACGGCCCGCATGTCGAGCGCGAGCTGGCACTGGTCAAGGTCGTCGGCACCGGCGATCACCGGATCGAGGCGCTGCGCCTGGCCGAGGTCTACCGCGCCCGCGTGGTCGACGCGACGATCTCGAGCTTCGTGTTCGAAGTGACAGGCGGCACCGACAAGATCGACAAGTTCCTCGAGCTGATGCGCGAGGTCGGGCTGGTCGAGGTCGCCCGCACCGGCGTCGCGGCGATCGCCCGGGGCAATCAGGTGGTGTGAGTATTCAGGGCGTCACCCCGGTGAAAGCCGGGGTCGCCCGCGATTTTGAGCGGCGCTTTTGCCGCGCCAGGCCCCGGCCCGCGCTGGGGTGACGATTGAAGAAAGGGAAGTGCAATGCGCGTTTATTACGACAGCGACGCCGACATCGGCCTCGTCAAGACCAAGAAGATCGCGATCATCGGCTATGGCAGCCAGGGTCATGCCCATGCGCAGAACCTGCGCGATTCGGGCGTCGCCGAAGTCGCCATCGCGCTGCGCGCCGGTTCGGCCACTGCCAAGAAAGCAGAGGATGCTGGCTTCAAGGTGCTCTCCAACGCCGAAGCCGCTGCATGGGCCGACATCATCATGATCCTCGCCCCCGACGAGCATCAGGCCGCGATCTATGCCGATGACCTGCGCGACAACCTCAAGCCCGGCGCGGCGCTCGCCTTCGCCCATGGCCTCAACGTCCACTTCGGCCTGATCGAGCCGCGCGCCGACATCGACGTGTTCATGATCGCGCCCAAGGGCCCGGGCCACACCGTGCGTTCCGAATATGTGCGCGGCGGCGGCGTCCCCTGCCTGATCGCGATTGCGCAGGATGCCAGCGGCAACGCGCATGATATCGCGCTCTCCTATGCCTCCGCCGTCGGCGGCGGCCGTTCGGGCGTGATCGAGACCACCTTCAAGGAAGAGTGCGAGACCGATCTGTTCGGCGAGCAGGCCGTGCTCTGCGGCGGTATCACCCACCTGATCCAGGCGGGTTTCGAGACCCTCGTCGAGGCCGGCTACGCGCCCGAGATGGCCTATTTCGAATGCCTCCACGAGACCAAGCTGATCGTCGATCTGCTGTATGAGGGCGGCATCGCCAACATGCGCTACTCGATCAGCAACACCGCCGAATATGGCGACATCGTCACCGGCCCGCGGATCATCACCGAGGAGACCAAGAAGGAGATGAAGCGCGTGCTCGCCGACATCCAGTCGGGTCGCTTCGTGAAGAACTTCGTGCTCGACAACCGCGCCGGCCAGCCCGAGCTGAAGGCCAGCCGCAAGGCCGCTGCCGAGCATCAGATCGAGAAGACGGGATCGGAGCTGCGCGCGATGATGCCGTGGATCGCGAAGAACAAGCTGGTCGACAAGGCCAAGAACTAAAGCGCTTGGCTCCCCCTCCCCGCGTCCATCGCCGGGAGGGGGAGCCGCCGCTATCCGGTCGGCCCGTCCGCCATCACCCTGCGATCGGCGCTCTCCTTCGCGAGACCGGCAGCCAGGGTCAGCAGCCTCGCCGACCCCAGTTCTCCGACCAACGCATAGGCGAACTCCTCCATCTCCCAATAGGCGATGCTTTCCTTGTTGCGCGTCTGGAGCAGGGGCTCGCCCTCGGCCGACGTCTCCATCTTCATACTGACCAGCGAAACGCCCTCGCCATCTGGCGTCTTCAGGTAGAGCTGCACGATATCGCCAAAGGTCGACGGGTAGACCTGCACATCCCGCACTCCCCAGTTCGCCGGTAGCGCCGGCATGACGATCCCGGTCGCGTGCCGGATTTCGGCGGGATCATACGCAATGGATTCGATCTGGCTTCGCATCTCCTGGCGCATCTGCGTGGTCCGGTGCGACGCGATGACGCGGTCCAGGAAGGGATTGTCGGCAGCGACCGAAGCCGTGGGGCCGACCGCACCGTGGACCAGCCATGCGCTTGCCAGCAGCGTCAGGAACACGGCCGCCCGACGGAATGGCGATACGCCTTCCTTTCGTTGATGAAAGCCCCAGACCCGTCGCGCATGCCGACGTGGCGCCTCACGCATGATCCGATCCTGCCGCAAATGACGGGCGATCGCGGCGGCTGCGCAGGCCGCCCCGCCTTCGGGCAGGAAAGTGCGCGCAAAGCCGTCCTGCTGGACGGGCAGCCAATTACCTTGATCCGCGACGACGCGGTCCACCTCGTCCAGGATGTCGGCGGCGGAAACCAGTACCGGGCCGAAATGCCAATGCGCGTAGTTGTCGTCGTCCTTCCAGTCCACGCCATGCGGGTTGAGGAACAGGCATGGCCGTGGCCGTCGCAGGAATTCGTACACCTGGCTGCTGACGTCGCCGATATAGATATCGGCCAGCATGGTGTGGGTCATGTCTATCGCCCGGTCGCTGCCGGTATCGATATGGATACGAGGGTTCGACGCATGACGGCCGAGCAGTTCGCTCCAGCGCGCTCGCTCACGATACCCGTCGAGCAGGCGGACATGCGGCGCGACGATCAGGTTGTACCGGTCCTGTCCGGCGAAGGCCTCGAGCACCGGCGCGGCGCAATCCTCCCACGATCCGATCGGCGAGAAATGGGGATTGTAGAGCACGATCGGGCGGTCGTCGGCGAACGGATTCCATGTCGTATCGCGGATCGCATCGGCCGCCTCGAACTTGGGATAGCCGACCACGGCATGCGCACCCGGTACGATCAGCCTCTCGGCCATCAATCGCTCGCGATGCTTGGGCCCGGCCATGAGCACGAAATCGAAATGGCGGATGCGCCGATCGAAACCAGCGGCGCGATCCCCCGCGCCATGATCGAGATGGATAAAGCACGGGCGCTTGACGCCCATCCTGCGCAGAAGGGTCGATGTCCGCTCGGGAATGGCGATGGCATCGAAGCCGTCCAGCCAGCGGGCAAGCATCGCCAGCGTCAGCAGCTTGGGCGGCACGACGCTGCCGGTATGGCGCTTGGCCGCCTCCAGCAGGCGCGAACGGACGTGAACGAAAGTGATCGGCGCACCACCCAGCCGATCGGCCACGGTGCGCGCATATTCGACATGTCCCTCGGCGGGCGACACGACGTAGACTTCAAAGGCGGGGTTTCGGGCCAGCTCCACCGCGATCCCGATGCCGTGCAGGATCTGGTGCCGCTGGGCGTTGAAGAAAAAACAGATCTGTCGTCTTCGCATCCTGGTGGGGAAGCCTCCATCCCGGGGTTGGCAGAGAAAGAGTCTACCATGATCGGGCGAAACGCCTATGCGCGGAATGTCGGTCGACATGGGTTCTCGACGGCACCGCGTCCATGCCGAAACGATCGTGAAATTAAAGTTGAAAAAATCCACAATTAGGCATTTGACTTCGTATCGCGCCGACACCAACTTGGGGCGGTCTCAACTCTTCCCCGCGGAGATATTCCCCATGCGCAAAGCCCTGATTGCCGCCGGTCTCGTCCTTTCGACGGCCATCGCCCTCCCCTTGGTCGCGCCAGTCGTCGCCCAGGGTACGTCGGCAGTGTCGAACGTCACCGGTGGCCACTACACCGTAGACAGTGCCCACACGCAGGTCGTCTGGAAGGTCAACCATCTCGGCTTCAACGATTATTTCGGCCTGTTCGGCGACGCGACCGGAATGTTGATGCTCGACCCCAAGAATCCCGCGGCGGCCAGCGTGGAGATCGAAATCCCCATCGCCTCGATCGCGACCAGCTCGCAGGGACTGACCGATCATCTCAAGAAGCCCGAATTCTTCGATATCGCCAAGTTCGACAAGGCGACCTTTAAGTCGACCAGCGTCGTCGTCGACGGCACCAAGGCCAAGATCACCGGCGACCTGACGATCAAGGGGGTGACCAAGCCGGTCGTGCTGGACGCCGAGTTCACCGGTGCCGGCCCACACCCGATGAACAAGAAGGAAAATATCGGATTCGAGGCGGAGACGAAGATCAAGCGCAGCGATTTCGGCGTCAGCTATGGTATCCCGATGGTACCCGATGAGGTCGAGCTGGAAATCTCGGTCGCTTTCCAGAAGGGCTGAACACAATGACTTGTCGCCTATCGTCATGAAATCATGACAAGCGACGATCGTCCCGAATAGAGACAGTTGCGATGCCGCCCTCGTCCTGCGCGAGGGCGGCATCAATTCGTGGTATGAAGCAAGCTCGGTGAGTCGGGTGGCTTTCGGCGGGATCTGCTGCGCGACGTGGGGTTTCGCGGAGATGTGGCATGGCGGTGTATCTCGGCACGACGGGCGTCGATAACTTCCCGGGCACGTCCGGAAAGGATCTCTTCGACTTCGCGGCAAGCCAGCTGCAGAGCACCGACAAGCTCAACGGTGCCGGCGAACAGGACGCGTTGGCGATCACCAACACGGGCAGCGCTGCGGCCAGCTTCGACAGCAACGGCCTGAAGGGGCTGAAATCGATCGAACTGATCGGGCTGCTGACGCCTCAATACGGCTACGGCTTCCTCCTCACCTTCACCAACGCCTTCTTCACCACCAACGGCGTCGCCCGGCCGGAGATCGACGCCAGTCCGCTGACCGGCGTGCTCGGCTATCTCCACCTGAACGCCACTGCCGTCACCAACATGTCCTTCCAGGTATGGGGCACGCAGGGCGCGCAGGACATCATCCGGCTGGGCGCGAAGAACGACACGATCATCTACGGCTTCAGCTCGCTGACCGTCACCGACCAGCTCGACGGCGGGGCTGGCAGCGACACGCTCGTGCTGAAAGGCGGCGGCCCCTTCAACCGGATCAAGGACGGGCCGCTCGTCCAGGACAAGACCGGCTATTCCGCGCTCGCCAACGTGAAGGGCGTCGAGACGATCCTCGTCGCCAATCTCGATACCGGTTTCACGCGCGTGATCGATTTCGGCGCGGATGCGGGCACGGCTCCCTATCTGGGC
>Ga0160473_101479_pt1 | contig 11479 bp, 11 predicted proteins | sample HID1975I_E11MG_FD_108217 | JGI IMG/M metagenome (GOLD analysis project Ga0160473, IMG submission 108217) | Enriched soil microbial communities from UW Madison campus, WI, USA - HID1975I_E11 MG | ecosystem: Environmental > Terrestrial > Soil > Unclassified | place: USA: Madison, Wisconsin... | reverse complement strand
CCCCGGTACAATCGCTGTACCGGGGCTTTTTGTTACAACATATAATCGTAAAGCTATTTTATATTAAGCATTTGGAAACCAGCGAAAAAAGCTACTATGTCAACAGGAGAAACTTCCTTCGCATTAAAACAAGGCAGAACATCAACATCGTCTTGCTGCAAAGAGCTTCAATGGTACAAGAGTGCGACGCAAGAATGCTTCATAGTAGTAACACTGCCGGGCTCATAAAATTTCTGAAATAGAAGAAAACAACAGTATAAGACTACGACTAAAACTTCTGCTCAACCCGCTGTGTAATGGCTGAAATATCATGTTTTTCCATGCATTTAAAATGCCCCAGCGGGCATTTGCTGTAGCCGATCTTGCTGCAGGGACGGCACCACAATCCTTTGATCTCGAACAGGTCGTTTTGTACATGACAGTCGCCGTAATAAGCCGTCATGCCAAACGCAGGAACGGTATTGCCCCACACACTGATGACCGGTTTCTTGAAGGCGGCGGCAATGTGCATCAGGCCGGTATCGTGGGTTACAATCACTTTGGCACGTCGCACAAGATCTGCACTTTCGTTGAGGGTAAACTTTCCGCAGGAGTTATAGATCTTGATCGGGTCGATAGCGGCGATCTCGTTGCCGGTTTCCCTGTCTTCGGGGCCACCCAACAAAATAATAGGGTGATCTATTTGGGCGCACAACTCTTTTAATTTATGCAGGGGAAGCTTCTTGGTATTGAGCGCCGCACCGATCACCACCCCAATATATCCCAACGACTGGGCAACAGGTATATCAGTGTCGGGAACGATGTCGGCGGGAGGGATAAAGTAATCGAGGCCTCTGCCGTCGTTCTTTACGCCAAAGCTTTTTACAGTATCAAGATAGCGATCCACAATATGCACGGGCGGCATTGTATTTATCTTAAGCGCAGTCAGCAGCCACTTCCTGATGTTTAATTTATTGAACGAAAACGACGGCACTTTTTGCAATGCCCGCTTCACCTTCAGCGTTCTCAGGTTGTGATGAAGGTCTATTATGTAATCGAAATTTTCTTTTTTCAATTCGTCTATGGTAGCAGCCAGGTCGCTTTGCAGCAGGTGTACTTTATCGACATAAGGGTTTGTTTCAATTATTCCCCTGAAACTATATTTGGTTAAATAGTGTACTTCTGCGCCTGCCACCTGTTGCTTCAGGCAGCGGATAACGGGGGTGGTTAAAACAATATCTCCGATAGATGAAAAACGGATAATTAAAAATTTCATTGGGCGAAGATATTGTGCAGAACAAACGGGCTGTTCTGTTACTTTTTAAAAGTGTTTTTATATTCTTCTTCATCGAAACCGACCAGCAATTTTGCTCCGGCTTCTATTACCGGTCTTTTTATGACAGACGTTTTTTGCATCATCAGTTCTATGGCGGCAGACTCGTCGGTCACTTTTTGCTGTTCTTCGGCTGGTAAAGTTCTCCAGGTAGTTCCTTTTTTATTGACCAGTTTTTCCCAGCCAACCTTTTTCGACCATTTCTGCAGGCGGCCTTTGTCAATTCCTTCCTTTTTATAATCGTGAAACTCAAACGCTACCTCGTTGTTTTTGAGCCAGTCAGTCGCTTTTTTAACTGTGTTACAGTTTGGTATGCCATATACTTTCATATTAATCCAGGTCTGTAAAATTTTTAATAGCCGTTTCAGTTTCCAGGCACGCATTTTCCAGCACCTCGTTTATAATTACCCGGTCAAACGAGTGACTAAACGATAGCTCGTAAGTTGCCTTATTTAATCGCGTCGCAATGTTCTCTATGGTCTCCGTGCCGCGGCCATGCAATCTTCTTCTCAGTTCTTCTACAGAAGGCGGTTGCACAAAAATCGAAAGCGAACTATGCGGAAACTGCTGCTGCACATGAATCGCGCCTTTCACATCTATATCCAGTATCGGAATTCTGCCTTGCGACCAGATTCTTTTCATCTCGCTTTTCAAAGTGCCATAATATTTTCCTTCATACACCATTTCCCATTCAATAAATTCGTTGTGGGTGATCTTATCCTGGAATTCTTCAACCGACATAAAATAGTACTCTACGCCATTTCTTTCCTGCCCCCTCGGCTCACGGGTGGCTGCACTGATCGAAAAAGCAAGCTTCGGATACTTGTTAAGCAGGTACCGCGTAATGCTTGTTTTTCCGGACCCCGACGGTGCGGTAATAATGATAATTTTCTCACTCATTGATTTCAGATAAAATGCAAATAAAAGAAAGTAATTGCTAACAGAAGGAGTATGCTCAATTATTTCAGCACAACCGTCGTTTTTACTGGCGCTGTCTGGTTTATTTCTTCAATTATAAATTAATGACATTTGTTCGTAGCCCGGTTTTTTGGGGTCTCCGGCATTTGTTATTACAGCATCATCGTTGCGTCGCAGTCCGTTCATCGGCATCGCATTGTGCAACTTCAGTTTGTATTGCAGAGGGCTTTTACTAATGTAAAAGGTCTTAGCCAGGTAAGTTTTGGTGCCCTTATACGTTAAATTATCTGAATTGCCTTAAACATTTCTTTTTTTATAGCCGCTTTTTCTTAGCTTTACCGGAATCTCTTATATTAAAATTTTATTATGTTACCAGAGCAGATAGCAAAATTTGTTGAAACAGAACAGTTAAACAACCCAACAGTAAAAGTTGAATTTAAAAAAAGAAACACCATCATTGGTTTGTTTGTCAAACTCAACGATTACGACGAGTTAAAGTCCAAAAATTTTTGGAGACTTGTTACCGAAACAAATTTGGAAAACTGGCATAAGTCAAAAGATATCAACAGTGCAAAAATGTTTAACGGCAGCGAATTTACCCGTTTGTCAGTTACCAAGAAGAAAGCCGTTTAGTCAATATCTTTCCACATTATTATAAAGAAGCAGGTAGCAACATTTTGTTACCTGCTTCTTTGTTCATTGCAGGTTTGCTTTTCAAAAACCAGAAACACCTCCTGCCGCGCTTCTCCTCTTTTTTAGTTTCTTTCATTATAATTCGTACAATTTCATTATTCAAACCCCCAAATGCGCCTGCTAAAACCGAAGGATTTACTTAGAATACTTGCAGTTTCATTTAATGAACTTAAGCGTAATGATCCATTACGTCTTGCAGGCGCAACTGCCTTTTTTACCACCTTTGCCCTTCCGCCCATTTTAATTATTTTGGTGCAAATAATAGGTATTGTCTTTCAGATTAAGGATCTGAGAGACAAATTCTTTTTTCGTCTCGCACAAATTCTCGGAAAGGAAAGTGCCTTACAAGTCAAGTCAACTTTTTTGGGATTTACATCGCTTGCCAAAAACTGGTACATAGTAGCGGCGGGGTTTATTTTTCTGATGTTTGTGGCAACGACACTCTTCAAAGTAATTAAAGACTCGATAAATCAACTGTGGAAAGTAAAAGCCGATTCAAAAAAGTCTTTTAAAATGAAAATGGAGAACCGCGCTATATCAATGGTAGTAATATTGCTGGCAGGTATTTTATTTATTGGCGGCATGCTGGCTGAAGGTCTCGAAGCGTTTTTAAGCCAGTACACAGGTGAACTTCCCTCAAGAACTGCCACCTTCGTAAGTGTAACGATCAACCATGTAATTTCGGTAGTAATAGTTTCTATCTGGTTTGCGATATTGTTCAAAGTATTGCCAGACGCCAAATCGAGCTGGAAAGTAGCCATTGCCGGTGGCGTTTTTACGGGCATTTTATTTACTATTGGTAAAATAATCATCCGGATTATGTTGTCAATGGGTAATCTGACCAACATATTCGGTGCATCCAGCTCGCTGGTATTGTTGTTATTATTTGTCTTTTATTCCTCTTTTATTTTGTATTACGGCGCCTGCTTTACAAAAGTTTTCGCCGCTTATATTGAGAAACCCATCCTGCCCCGTGAGTATGCTATTAAGTATAAATTGGTTGAGGTTAAGAACGGGGAGTAGGGGGCAAATGGTCGGTGGGTAATAGGCAATATGTAATGGTCGATGGTCTTAAACTATGGTCTTGTACTATCACTATGAGCCGTGCTGAATAATGTATCCACAGGTACAAGGGAGTGACACAACGATGTAAAATAGTAGCAGAAAAGCTTAGTACAAAACGCTTCTACATTCCCTTTTCCACAGGCGCTTACATCTTTCAGTGCCGCCGAATTTACCTATTCCGTAAACAGCTTTTCCCGATACGGCGTAACTGAAGGTTTTACAGCTAATATATTTGCGCCGTGTCCTTATACCGCTTGCCTTAACAATTGCCTCTAATTACAACATCATTCATAAAAAAAGTGCCAACCCCGTTTTTCTTTTGTCGGATAGCGAAAGTATTTCGGGGTATTGGAGAAAATGTAAAATATCAAAACTAAAATGAAGAAGATCTGTCACCTTGTAATTGTAATGACGTTTTTGGTAAGCAGTGTTAACGCACAACAATCTTCAGGCAGCATTAGTGGTAAAATAACCACTGCAGATAACAGCCCGGCCGAGGGGGTAACGATCATATTGAAAAATACCTCGAAAAATGCCATTGCAGATAATAACGGATCTTTTACCATTAAAAATGTGGAACCGGGTAATTATCTGCTGGCAGTAAGCCTCGTTGGCTACAAAGATGCCGAGCAGCAGGTAACCGTGGAGAACGGCCGGAAAACTGCGGTTAACATTCAACTTAACCTGTCGGAAAGAGAACTTAACGAAGTGGTGGTAGTTGCCAACAAGAACAGCTTTAAAACAAATCGTTTATCTGGGTCTCTGCGGTTGCAAAGTAATATTTTGGAAGTGCCCCAAAACATACAGGTGGTAACGGCCAAGCTCATTAATGACCAGCAGATTTTTGACATGCTCGAAGGTGTAACCCGCAACGTAAGCGGTGCCACAAGAATTGAACACTGGGACAACTATGCAAGAATTACTATGCGCGGCAGCAATGTAGGTGCTTTTAGAAATGGCATGAACGTTTCTACTACCTGGGGACCGCTTACCGAAGATATGAGCATGGTTGAGCGTATCGAATTTGTAAAAGGACCCGCAGGCTTTATGCTGGCTAACGGCGACCCCAGTGGATTTTATAATGTAGTGACCAAAAAACCAAGCGGACGTACTAAAGGTGAAGTGGGTCTTTCAATGGGCAGCTTCGACCTGTACCGGGCGACTGCCGACTTAGATGGCAAGTTATCAGACGATGGCAAGTTGTTGTACCGTATTAATGTGATGGGACAACTGAAAGGTTCTCACCGCCCGTTTGACTACAACAACCGTTATTCTATTGCGCCTGTACTGAAGTATTTGATAGACGACAAAACATCGGTAACACTTGAATACACACACCAGTTTTCTGAAGTAAATATCATTGGCTCTAATTACCTTTTTTCTAAAAAAGGTTATGCCGACCTTCCGCGAAATGCTACCCAGGCAGAAGCCAACCTCGCTCCCACAAAAATGAACGACAGGAGCTTGTTTGCAATACTTAACCATAGTATAAACAACGACTGGAAGTTTACAGCACAGTTGGCATATTTCAATTACCAGCAGGAAGGACAATCGCTTTGGCCGTGGGGTTTTGACGCCGCTAACGACAGCCTGATGCAAAGGGGCGCTTCCATTTGGGACATACTGGGAACAAGCAAAATGGGTCAAATGTTTCTAAATGGTGAAGTGCATACCGGCGCTGTTTCACACAAAATATTAGCAGGAGTAGATATGAGCAATAAAGATTATTACCACGACTGGAACCAGGGCGGCACTTTGGGAACTCCTTTTAATATATATGCTCCTGTGTATGGCGTATCCGATGGCCCTGTGTACGACAGAGGCAAAAACATACGGGAAAGGGGTGAAAGATACTACAATACTTACAGCGGCTTTTATGCCCAGGATGAGTTAGGCTTTTTTGACAATAAACTTCGCCTTACACTGGCCGGAAGATATACAACTTTAACAACGGGGGACTCATATAGTGGCGACTATAAAAACAGCAAATTCACGCCGCGTATCGGGTTAAGTTATTCCATTGATAAGAATACCTCGGTTTATTTCTTAAACGACCAGTCATTTATGGAAAATTATGGCAGCGACTGGCAGAAAAAAAGCTTTGACCCTATTACAGGTAATAATATAGAAGGCGGCATTAAGAAGGACTGGATGAATGGCAAGTGGAATTCTTCCGTATCCGTTTACCAGATTACCCGTGACAATGTACTTACTGCAGACTTCGAACATCCAAGTCCCACCGGAGGATATTACAACAGGCAAAGTGGCCAGCAAAAAACAAAAGGTGTAGAAGTGGATGTAAAAGGGCAGATTGTTCGCGGCCTTGATGTGATCATCAACTATGCTTATACCGATGCCAAAACTACCAAAGACAGCAAGGCAGAAAACATTGGCGTACAGGTTCCCGGTTCCAGCAAGCATGTGCAAAATGCATGGCTTAACTATAAGGTCGACAGAGGAGCCCTAAGTGGTTTTGGTATTTCATTGGGTTACCAGTACCAGGTAAAACGTTCGTCATGGTATGTATTTGATGGCACATCAAAAAGCCTTCCCGATTATTTTCGCATGGACGGAAGCCTTTCTTACCGGAAGGATAAGATGGGTTTCAATCTCGTAGTAAACAACCTGTTGAATAAGTACCTGTATTCCGGCGGTCCTTACGATAATTATTATTACTGGCAGTCCGAACCCGGAACAAATTTGCGCTTTAGTGTCGCTTACACGTTTTAAGCCTGACCCTTAAAGGGTATAAATGAGTTTTTTTATTGCAATTGAAATTAAATAATACCGTAGTCAGAACAACAACATTAAGCTTTATCAATTCTATGGATAGTATTTTTTGTTTACCGGCAATTGATTTTCACAGCATCTCCGGTTGTGTCACTCACTTGTACGGTATCTTTTCATGGCATCTTTTCCTACATTATAATCTAAAGCAACAGGTATAAAGCAGAAGCAATATGTCATTTAAGAAAATTATACTTAAAGCGCATCTGTGGCTCGGACTATCGTCCGGGCTCGTTGTGCTGTTACTCGGTATTACCGGTTGTATCCTCGCTTTTGAAGTTGAGATCAGAAATATTACTGAGCCTTACCAATTTGTGGAGGTGGAGAACAAGCCGTACCTGGCGCCATCCGTTTTAAAAGGCATTGCAGAAAAGCATCTTGTTTCAAAAATGGCATTGGGCATAGAATATCCCGGCAAAGGCAAAGCGGCAAGAGCAGCCTATTACGATGAAACCAATTACGAACTGGTCTATCTAAACCCGTACAGCGGTCAGGTTCTTAAGCACAAGAACATGCCCGACGATTTCTTTCGCATTATACTCGAAGGTCATTTTTATCTGTGGTTGCCGCATGAAATTGGCCAACCCATTGCAGCATCAGCCACGCTTATTTTTGTCATCATGATGGTCACCGGTCTTATTCTCTGGTGGCCCAAAAATAAGGCAGCGAGAAAGCAGCGGTTTTCAATAAAATGGTCCGCACGGTGGCGGCGCAAAAACTACGACCTGCACAATGTGCTCGGTTTCTATATGACATGGATCTCCATTTTCCTGGCGGTTACCGGCCTGGTAATGGGTTTTCAATGGTTTGCCAAATCGGTGTATTTTGTCACCAGCGGAGGAGAAACGATGGTAGAGCATGCTCACCCGCTTTCCGACACTACAAAGGCCGCCAGTTTTGCCAACATGGGAGACTATTTATGGCAGAAACACAAACCTTATGTAAAAGACAACGAACTGCTGGCTGTCTATTTTGCTTCTACAGCCACTGACCCGTATGAAGTGGTGGTCAATCACAAACCGGGTACCTATTACAAGTCAGATTATTTTCATTACGACCAATACACAGGCGAAGAGTTGCCGGCCCCCGGCAGTTATGCAGGCACTTTTGAAGATGCACCGGTAGCAGACAAAATTGTGCGCATGAATTACGATATGCACGTAGGCGCCATCCTTGGCTTGCCTGGTAAACTGCTTGCTTTTTTTGCCAGTCTTATCGCCGCCAGCCTTCCGGTTACCGGCGTTGTCATCTGGTGGGGCAGAAGAAAGAAGCGAAAACCCGCGATTAATATCGCTGCACCATCTGTGACAAGAAACACGATACAATCATCACGCGTCGAACAACTTCAATAAGCCGATAACGCCTTTCTGTTTCGCAACAAAACAGGGTACAAAACGAATAAAGTAAAAAGCCCCGGTACAGCGATTGTACCGGGACTTCGTTTTGGGCTTTTCGTCTACTCCACTTAATGTTGGGCGTTCGTGCTTCTGAATTAGAGATTGACTGATAATTTTAATTGTCCGCCGAAACCTTCTCTCACAATTCGCATAAGTGTCGAAAGTCTTATGTCGCTTGCATCGTTTTCAATGCGTGAGATATAATTTTTTGTCGTGCCGCACTTCTCAGCAAGTTGTTCCTGTGTCATGTTTTTTTGCTTACGCATTTCCTGAAGCATAACACCAAGTTTGAAGGTTTCATAATCTTCTTCAAATTTATCTCTGCCCTTTGTTCCACATTTACCGTATTTCTGGTCTATAAATTCTTCAAGGTCAACCAGCTTGTTTTCTCTTGTCTTCATAATATTGCTTTTTAAGTCTTTTAGCTCTTTCGAGTTCTTCCGTTGGTGTCTTCTGTGTTTTCTTTTGGAAGCCATTCAACAATATCACCAGTTGTCCTTCGTCGAAAAAGCAAAAGATGCGAAAAATGTTGTTTCCTGAACTCACTCTTATTTCAAAGATTCCGTTTTCCATATATGTTTCAGATATTTTTCAGGCACAAGCTGAATGTCTCTGATTACAGGGGTTGTCCATAAGAGACGGTCTTGTACTTTTTTAGTCTGCTTGTTATAAAACTCCAGAAGTCATTTCCGTAAACTTTAAGACTGCGTATTTTTCCTTTGAAATCGTCCACAAAGCGAAGTTACCTACTTAGGCAATATTTTCAAAGTTTCTTGTCGGAAGATTAGACCTCTTGCATTAATCAAAACCACTATTTAATTCATAATTGTAAATTCCGGCGATTAGGTTTACTCTTAACCCGAAGCGTTTTCTTCTGTTTCTATATCGTTCACCCAATATTCTGAATACTTTTATTTCACGAATGATATGTTCTACCTGTATTCTGCTGCTGGGAACTGCATGGTTGTGCTGCTTTTGCTCTTTAGTCAATTTCTTTTTCTTACTATGTTTATAAGGATGCGCGCTATTGCTATGAAGTTTCTTTATGCCTTGGTAACCTGAATCAGTTTCTGTATGTATATCAGGATGAATATGAACATTACTTTCTTTAAAAACACGAAAATCACGCTTTCTCCCTTTTTCTATCTAAACACAAATGATCCTGCCATCTTTGCCCACCACTAACTGTGTTTTATTGGTGTGTTTTTTCTTTTTTCCTGAATAATACCGCCGCTGTTTTTTTTTTGGCCGCTCTATAGGGCTTTCTGCAACATCTACCAATACTACAGACCACCTGACAGTGGATTTTGTTAACTCTTTTTTGCCAGGCAGCCGGAATGCATTACTCTGAATGAGAATGTCTTCTATATCCTTTACAATACGCCAGCATTGCGATTCACTAATGCCATAATCGGCTGCAATATGCATAAACGTACGGTACTCGCGATTATACATCAGCATCATAAGTAACTGATCCTCATTGCATAACTTTGGCTCTTTACCCCGGCTAGGGTGCTTGCGCCGTTGTTGTTTTACAGCTTTAATGATGAAACACATTTTCTCAAAAGTGCTTCGCTTTACTCCGGTCAACCGTTGAAATTGACCTTTGGAGACTTTCAGGGGTAGATTTTTCCATAACATACTAAATAAGACATCAATTGCTTCCCTTTTTTTAATCCCAACTTTTCAACACATGTGAATATCGTTTAATGCAAGAGGTCTATTGAAGTTTTTGTCAAACAATGGCGCTTAACGAACAAGTATTGCCGATGGTGGGGACTTGAAAAACCTCCGCCTGGCAACCGAAGTTCATTATTTTATTCAAAGGTGAAAAATTTATCTAATGTTCAAAAGAATTCCTATAGCCTGAACCAAAGCTGAAAGCGATATGCTGCCAATTGCTCCAACGTCCAGCACCACTATTGGCAATACTCTTGTTGAACCGAACCCGGCTTCGCCGGGAAATTTTTGTAACTTACAAACAAACATAAAATAACATTAGTATTAATTATTATGTATAAGTGCCTATTTGTTCTTTTTGACAAAAATTATAACCATCACATGATCAATTAGTTATCTTAAAAAAACAGGTCTACTTTGTACCCAATACCAAAAACGGGTGCGGTCAACAGGGAGTAGAACAAAAAGCCCCGGTACAGTGATTGTATCTGGGCTTCGTTTTGGGGCTTTTCGTCTACTCCACTTAATGTTGGCTGTCGCTTTTTTTTCTCCCGATGAAGCTGCTTGAAAATTGTAAGCAGCTTACAAAATTCTCTCTTCAAAGTTCAGCAAGACTCCAACAGTGAGCGACTCCAAAACTAAATGATTTTGTCCCGCAAAACCTGATTGAAACCTGTCAACAGCTTAAAAAATCACTCTACATATCAGCGAAACTCCAACAGTAAGCGACTCCAAAACTAAAATGATTTTTGTTCCGCGAAACCTGATTGAAACCTGTCAACAGCTTTAAAAATTCAATCTACATTTCAGCAAGACTCTGGCAGTAAGCAATCCGAAAAGCAAAGGCTTTTGTTCGGCAAAACCCTCTTAAAAACAGTAAACGGCTTATCAATTTCTCTTTTGAATTTCCGCAAGGCTCCAACAGTAAACGACTCCAAAACTAAATGCTTTTTGTCCGGCGAAACTTAACTGCAAACTATAAACGGTTTTTAAAATTTGCTTCCAAAACTTCAGCAAGACTCAAGCAGTGAGTAACTCGAAAATTGAATGAGTCAAGTCCTACTAAAACTACATGCAAACCAGTAACGACTCGTAAAATTTAGAAGACTCCAACCGTTAACGTCTTAAAAAATTAATGCTTTTTGTCCCGATAAAGCTGCCTGAAAACTGTAAATAGCTCTGCAAAATGTCTTTTAAAAAGTGATAGCCAACGAACAAGTATTGCCGCTGGTGGGGTAGTTGAAAAACCTCCGCCTGGCACCCGAAGTTCATTATTTATTCAAAGGTTAAAAATTTATTCTGATGTTCAAAAGAGTTCCGTCAAGCCCGAGCAGAAGCCGAATAGCGATATGCTGCCGATTGCTCCAACGTCCAGCCCCACTATTGGCAATACTCTTGTTGAACCGAACCGGCAAGCCGGAAACTTTTGTAATTTACCGACTGTTTCTGACAACCCAAAAAAAGTATTTTATTTGATTTTCAAATAGTTAAATCAAAAAACGGTCTACTTTGCACCCTACAGTCGAAAACGCTGCGGTCAACAGGGAGTAGAACAAAAAGCCCCGGTACAGCGATTGTACCGGGGCTTCGTTTTGGGGCTTTTCGTCTACTCCACTTAATGTTGGCT
>Ga0160473_101478_pt1 | contig 11479 bp, 8 predicted proteins | sample HID1975I_E11MG_FD_108217 | JGI IMG/M metagenome (GOLD analysis project Ga0160473, IMG submission 108217) | Enriched soil microbial communities from UW Madison campus, WI, USA - HID1975I_E11 MG | ecosystem: Environmental > Terrestrial > Soil > Unclassified | place: USA: Madison, Wisconsin... | reverse complement strand
GGATCGGCGATGCGCGACGATCTGGCGGGCACGGTCTGACCATGCCGATCATCGTCCATCTCGATGACATGCTGGCCCGCCGGTCGATGTCGCTCACCGATCTGTCGCAGGCGGTCGACATCACGCTGGCCAATCTGTCGATCCTCAAGACCGGCAAGGCCAAGGCGATCCGCTTCTCGACGCTGGAAGCGATCTGCGCCGTCCTCGAATGCCAGCCAGGCGACATCCTGTCGTTTGGCGCGGATGGCAGAGAGGGGCAATGATGCGCGGCGCGATTGGCGCGCCAGGGCAAACGGGGGACCGCTGGCCTCGGGCGGCCTGAGCCGTCCCGACCAAAGATCCCCCGCTGCTCGGCTCAGTCCAGCGGTGCGATGTGGAAGATGCGCTCGGCGTTCTTGTGATAGAGCTTCGCGCGCTGCTCCTCGGTCACGGGAGCGGCGTCCATGAACTCCACCGCCGGCTTCATCGGCTGATACGGATAATCGATCGCCCACAGCACGTTCTCGACGCCAATCTTGTCGATCGAATACTGGAGCGCCAGCGGATCCTCGACGCCGCTCGTCGTGATGACGAAGTTGCGCTTGAAATACTCCTCCATCGACAGCTGGGTCTTCGGCGCGCGTTCGGCCCATTGCGCGCGGCTGTTCATGAAGGTGATGCGCCAGATCCAGAACGGGATCGCCTCGCCCATATGGCCGATGCAGATCTTGAGATTGGGGAAACGATCGAAAAGGCCCGATGCCATCATCCGCACCGCATGGGTGCCGACCTCGACGCCATAGCCCCACATCGCTGAGTCCATGCCGTAATCCTGCAACGGCCCCTTCAATCCATAGGACGCCGCGCGCGGGTGGATGTAGATGCAAGCGTCGAGCGCCTCGGCCGCCTCCAGCGCGGGCCAGAACTTCGGATCGTCGAGATACTCGTCGTTGGTGTGGCTGTTCAGGATGAATCCGTTGAGCTTCAGCGTGTTGAGCGCGCGCTCCATCTCCTTCGCGGCGCGCTTCGGGCTCTGAGGGGCGAAGCTGGCGAGGCCGGCGAAGCGGGTAGGGTTGCGCTGACAGATCTCGGCCAGCCGGTCGTTGGCTATCGTTGCGAGATCGGTCGCGGTGTCCGCGTCGAACATCTGCACGCCGGGAGCGGTCAGCGACAGCAGGTGCATGTCCACGCCCAGCGCGTCCATCTCCTTGAGCCGTCGATCCTCGACGTCGAGCAGCCCGTCCAGGAAGTTGAGCGCGTCATATCCCTTGCCGTCGTTGCTGTCGTAGATGCCGGCGACCAGCAGCTTGTCCAGGCTGTGCGTCGGCCCGCGCACGACATCGCGCAGCGCGGCGGCGACTTCGGGAATCGAAAAGGCTTCTTCGGTGGCGATCTTGCGCATGGGTCCGCTCTCCTAGACGGTTGTGTGTGCCGCGACGGTGTAGCCCGGCCTTCGTCCGCCTGTCGCGCGTGGAGTGCAGAAATGCTGCATCATAACGGTAAGCGCGCGCGGGATTGCATGGTAAGGCTCGGGCCGACAAAGATAACGATAGTTAGGAAGAGGGGCGGGAATGGCGGACCGAATCGGGCCCGGCGAATTCGATATCCAGGCCTTCGTGGACGGGCAACAGCTGCGGCCGATCCATTTCCGCGTGCTCGTGCTTTGCGGGCTGGTCATGTTCATCGACGGTTTCGATGTGTTCATGCTCGGCAAGATCGCACCCGCCATCGCCGCGGGCTTCGGGCAGGATGTGGTCGCCCTGCGCGAGGTGTTCCTGTTCCAGCAGATCGGGCTGCTCGTCGGTGCCTTCGCCATGACCCCGCTCGGCGACGTGATCGGCCGGCAGAAGGTGCTGGTCGGCTGCTCGATCGCCTTCGGGCTGCTGACGCTGGCCTGCCTGTCCGCCGGGTCGCTGTTCCAACTGGCGGTCTATCGCGGGCTATCGGGCATATTCCTGTCGGGGGTGCTGCCGATGGCGATCTCGCTGGTCGCGGAGTTCACGCCCAAGCGGCGGCGCAGCACCTTCGTCTCGCTGACGCTGGCGTTCTACACCGTCGGCGCGGCGGCAGGCGGCGCGGTCGCGGCCTGGTTGATCGACGATCATGGCTGGCAGAGCGGGTTCTGGATCGGCGGCGTGGTGCCGCTGCTGCTCGCGCCGCTGCTGCTGTTCCTGCTGCCCGAATCGGCGCAGTTCCTGGCGGGTCGGGCGGGGCAGGGCGTCCGGATCGCCCGCATCCTGCGCGCGATCCAGCCCGATCTGGTGCTGACCGGAGCGGAGGATTTCCGCGCCGGCGATGCGCTCCGTTCGGCCGACGAACGCAAGGGCGGTATCCTCGACATCTTCCGCGATGGCCGCGCGCGGGTGACGGCGGTGATGTGGCTCGCCTGCCTGTTCAGCATGGGCAACATCGCGCTGCTCGCCGCGTGGATGCCGAGCTTCTTCCAGGAGATGGCGGGCATCCGCATCCAGGATTTCGCCATCGCCGCTATGATCGGCTTCGTCGGAGGTTTCGTCGGCACGATCACGATGGGCTGGCTGATGGATCGCGTGCGGCCGACCCGGCTGATCCCGCTCTATTACCTCGCCAACGCCGTCGCGGTCGTCACGCTGGCGCATGTTCCCTTCGGCACCGCCGCGTTCGTCGGGGTGCTGCTGGCGTGGAATTTCTTCCAGTCGGGTGGTCAGGCGGGGATCAACACGCTGGTGTCACAGGTCTATCCCGCCAGCGCGCGCAGCACCGGCATCGGCTGGGCGGGCGGGGCGGGGCGGATCGGCGGGGTGATCCTGCCGCAGCTCGGCGCGATCCCGCTGGCCCGCCATTTCACGTTGGAAACGACGCTGGCGCTGATCGCCATCCCCTCGATCTGCGTGGCGATCCTCATCCTCTTCCTCGGCCAGACCCGCGCCGCCACCGACCGGCTGAGCCCGGCGGCGGCGTGAGGGAGGCAACTCACTCTTCTGTACCCCTGACACGGAGCACCCATGACCGATCCGACGACAGACCCCGCTCTCGCACTGCGATACGAACACGCCTTCGATATCCGCATCAATTTCGACAAGCGCTGGATGTTCGGCCCCATCTCCGGCGGCTCGCACCACGGCTATACCTCGGTGGGGGAGGGCGGCACCGTCTTCGGCCCGAAGCTCAACGGCAAGCTGGTCGATTACAGCGGGGCCGACTGGCCTGTCGTTCGCCCCGATGGCGTGGTCGAGCTCAACGCGCATTACATGATCGAGGCGGATGACGGCACCCGCATCTACATCCGCAACCTCGGCTATGTGCACGGCCCGATCCGAGCGCCGGGCCAGGGGGAGGATGAGGCTCCCGCCATCCCGTCCTATTTCCGCTGCACCCCTTATTTTCGGGCGCCCGAGGGGCCGCATGGCTGGCTCAACCGCACCGTCGTCGTCGGCGTCGGCAAGCGCGTGCCCCAGCTTTCCCCGGGCGATCCGCCCGATCATTCGCTGTTCCGCTACTATGCCGTCGTCTGATCGGGGAATCCTGCCATGACCGAAGCCGCCCAGAGCCCCGCCGCCGCCCCGCACCCCTTTGCCCCGAAGCTGGAATATGCCTTCACCGTCGCGATCGAACTGACCCCAGCGGTGTTCATGGGGCCATCCGACACGGGGCAGACGCGCGCGGCGGTCTGGGCGGCCAGCGGCACCGTCACCGGCCGCATCGCCGGCCGGGTGCTACCGATGAGCGGCGGTGACTATCCGCTGGTCCGCGCCGACGGCGTGCTCGATTTCGACGCCCGCTACGTGCTCGAACTGGACGACGGCACCCCCGTCTACCTGCAGAGCCGCGGCTATCGCTGGGCCAGCGAGGAAGCGATGGCGAAGATGGCGCGCAACGAGCCCCTGGGCTTCGAAGAATACTATATGCGCGTAGCCCCTCGCTTCGATGTCGCCGCCGGCCCCCATGACTGGCTCAACCGCCACATCTTCGTCGGCGTGGCGGAAAAGGTGCCGGGCGCCAACCGGATCCATTATTTTCAGGTGATGTGAGGGCGGGCGATACGCGCTCTGGCATCGCGATGCTAACATGCGTTATCGATCGCGCAGAGGATAACGCCGGGAGGATGCGGGCTGGTCATGGCGGAATATGATTTCATCATCGTGGGCGCCGGTTCGTCGGGGTGCGTGCTGGCGGCGCGGCTTGCGGAAGATCCGGCCAATCGGGTCCTGCTGATCGAGGCGGGGGGCACCGAGAAGCGGTCGATCGTCGATCTGCCGCTCGCCTGGTTCAAGGCGATGCTGACGCCCGAGATCGGCTGGGGCTATCTTTCCGAACCGGAGCCACATGCCGACAACCGCCGCATTCCTGCGCCGCGCGGCAAGCTGGTCGGCGGCTGTTCCTCGATCAACGGGATGATGTATTCGCGCGGGCATCCATCGGATTACGACCAGTGGGCGCAGATGGGCGCGCGCGGCTGGAGCTTCGCCGATGTCCTGCCCTATTTCCGCAAGTCGGAGGCGAACTGGCGCGGGGAAAGCGCGTGGCACGGCGGCTCTGGCCCGCTGACGGTGGAGAAGCACCGCACCGACGAGGTGGTCTATCCGAAGCTGATCGAGGCGGCCGAGGCGATGGGCTATCGCCATCTCGACGATTTCCACGGCGAGGAGATGGAGGGCTTCAGCGCCCCCGACTTCACCGTCCACAAGGGTCGGCGCGGCAGCACGGCGGCGCGCTTCCTGCGCCCGGCGCTGGCATCGCGGCCCAATCTCACGCTGCTCACCAACGCGCTCACCCATCGCGTCGTGGTGGAGGGCGGACGCGCGACCGGCGTGGTCTACGAACGCGACGGCAAGGTCGAGACCGTGACGGCCACGCGCGAGGTGATCCTGTCGGCGGGGGCGTTCAACTCGCCCCAGTTGCTCCTGCTCTCGGGCATCGGCCCGGCGGAGGATCTGCGCGCGCTGGGGATCGATGTCGTCCACGATCTGCCCGGCGTAGGCCGTAACCTGCAGGATCATGCCTCGATCGGCGCGATCTATGAGGCGAGCGGCCCCTTCACCTTCGACAACGAGCTGCGGCTGGACAGGATGGCGGTGTCGCTGCTGCGCTGGCAGCTGTTCGGCACCGGGCCGGCGGCGGGCCTGCCGGTCGGCGCGCAGGGCTTCGTCAGGACGCGCGAGGGTCTGGACCGGCCCGACGTCCAGCTGCTGGTGAGTCCGGTGGCGATGGACGCGCGGATCTGGTTCCCCGGCTGGCGCAAGGCTAAGGGGCATTACTTCTCGCTGGCGAACGTGCTGCTCCATCCCGAGAGCCGGGGCAGTGTCTCGCTGCGCTCGGCCGATCCGCGCGACAAGCCGAAGATCCTCTTCAACCTGCTTTCGACCGAGGGGGATCGCGCCGCCTTCCGCCGCTACATTCGCTTCGTGCGCGATTTCTTCGCCCAGCCGGCCGCCGCCGCGCTCGTCTCGCGGGAGATCGTGCCGGGACCGGGTGTTGCGAGCGATGCGGAGATCGACGCCTATGTCCGCGAGCGGATCGGCACCGCGATGCACCCCACCAGCAGCTGTGCGATGGGGCAGGGGGCCGAGGCCGTGGTGGACGAGACGCTGTCGGTACGCGGCATCGGCGGGCTGCGTGTGGTCGATTGCTCGATCATGCCCGATATCGTCGGAGGGAACACCAACGCGCCTGCGATCATGATCGCGGAAAAGGCCGCAGACTTGATTCTCGCGCGCGAGCCGCTGGCCCGCGCCGCCTGACGTAGGGAAGGGGGCGGCAGCCCTGCGGATCGGTCAGCGCAGGATGACGCTGCTGACCGATCCGTTGCGCACCGAGCAGACGAAGGGCACCGGTTGCTCGCCCGCACCGGGATCGATCGTGCCTTCGACCTCCCAGCCGGTCGACATCGTGTTGGCCACGGGGGATCGATAGAGCTTCGCCTGCTGGCCGACCTGCCGGCGGGCGCGCTCGCCGCAGGCGTCCGCCGCCTGCCGCTCGGTCTCGATCGGGCCATAGCCGGGGCTGGCATAGGGTTCGCGCCGGGCCTCGCGCTCGGCCTGCCTGTCGCTCGAAATGTCGTCGAGGATCGCGGCACCGATCACCTGGTCGTACCCGACCCCACCGCTGCCATGGGAGTCCAGCCCGCTGGCGCTGCCCGGCCCGTTATGCCACTGCGCCGCCGCGCCGCTGGAAACGATCAGCGCGGCCGCGGCCATCAGCGCCTTGCCCAACATCTTCCCCATATCCGCTCCTCCAAACCCGAATACCGAGTCCCTCGGCTATCACGATCGTCAATATACCCGATCCGGCACGAAGCGAGTGATGAAGCTCACCGATCCGCACTCGCAACGAGCGTCGCCGCATGATTGCTGTTTCGCACCAGATTATTTCTGTTCAGTAGTGAATATGCCTCATCCGTAATAACGGATTGCGTGACCTGTAACGCGATTGACGCTCGCTGCCCAAGCCATCAACAGCCCCCACACGCTGTTGCTAATCACTTGCAAATTCATTGGGGGCAATGACCATGAAGACCCTGTATCGGCCGTCGCGCCGCACCCTGCTGCGCGCCAGTGCCACGGCGCTCATCCTCGCCGCAGCACAGCCCGCGCTCGCGGAAGCGAATGCAGCCGCCGAAGCCGCCGAAACCGGTGCCGACGATATCGTCGTGACCGCCGCGGGTTATGAGCAGAAGATCGTCAATGCCCCCGCCAGCATCAGCGTGCTCACGCGCGAAGAGCTAGAGGAGCGCCGCTTCGGGAGCCTCGCCGAAGCGCTCGTCAACGTCGAAGGCATCGACGTCGGCCAGACCGCAGGGAAGACCGGCGGCCTCAACATCTCGATCCGCGGCATGCCGAGCGATTACACGCTCGTGCTTGTCGACGGCCGGCGCCAGAACGCGCCCGGCAATGTCACACCCAACGGGTTCGGCGAAACCTCCACCAGCTTCCTGCCGCCTTTCTCCGCGATCGAGCGGATCGAGGTCGTGCGTGGCCCGATGTCGACGCTCTACGGCTCCGATGCGATGGGTGGCGTCATCAACCTCATCACCCGCAAGGTGAGCGATCGCTGGTCGGGCACCGCGACGGGCGAGGTCACGCTCCAGGAGGACGGTCAGTACGGCAACATCTACTCGGGCAACGGCTACATGCAGGGACCCGTCGTCCCCGGCCTCGTTGGCCTCACGGTTCGCGGCAGCTACCTCAAGCGGGAAGCGTCGAACCTCAGCTATAACGATGCCAGCGGCGATCCGGTCGAAATCAGCAAGCGCGGCCCCAGCCCGGTCGAATCGGAGATCTACACCTTTGGTGGCCGGCTCACGCTGACCGCGCATCCGGACCACGATCTCTGGTTCGAGGCGGATTTCAACCGGCAGTGGTATGATAATGCGGATTCGCAGCTTGGCACCGGCACGGTAGCCGGCGGCTACGGGCCGGAAATGAAGTTCAACCGCGACAACTATGTGCTGGCCCACACTTGGCGGGCGGGCTTCGCCCAGATCGACACAACCCTCACCCGAAACAATACCGAGACGTTCGGCCGCACCATCCCGCCCGGTACCCCCGGCAAGGTTGCTGGCGATCCGCGAACGCTGAAGGCCACGAACAGCATCGCGGATACGCGGGCCGTGATACCGCTCGATCCTTTCAACATCACCGTCGGCGGTCAGTACTGGAAGGCCGAGATGGTCGATGCCGTCGCGGTCGACAAATATGAGTTCGTGCAGTGGGCGCTGTTCGCGGAAACCGCCTGGGACATCGTCAATGGGTTCACGCTGACGCTGGGTGGCCGTTACGATGACCATGAGACGTTCGGCGGCAAATTCTCGCCTCGTGCCTATGCGGTTTGGCGGGCGACCGAGGCCTTTACGGTGAAGGGCGGCATCAGCCGTGGTTTCAAGACGCCTCGCCTCGATCAGATCGCGTCGGGTATCGTCGGCTTCAGCGGACAGGGCACGATTCCGCAGATTGGCACTCCCGGTCTGAAGCCGGAAACCAGCACCACGACCGAGATCGGCGTCTACTATGACGACAACGGGTTCTTTTCGGGCAACGTCACGTTGTTCAACAACGAATTCAAGGACAAGATCGCGGCGGGCGCACCGATCCCGAACTGCACGTGGTCGGTCCAGCGGGATCGTCCGGGCTGTCTAAACCTCGGCGAGTTCCCCCGTGCGGAAAATTTCGGCCAGACGGTCAATGTCGATGAAGCGGTAACGCGCGGCATCGAGGCGGCCGCACGGTTTGAATTCACTCCCGATATTTCGCTGGGGCTGAATTATACCTACACGGAGAGCGAGCAGAAGAGCGGCCCGGAAGAGGGGGAGCCGCTGGTCAACACGCCGAAGCACATGGTGAACGGCAATCTGCGCTGGAAGGTGAACGATCAGCTGTCGACCTGGCTTCGGGCCGAAATCCGGTCGAAGCGATATCGCGGCGCGGGCGTCGCTCAGGACGCGGTGGGCAGCTTCAAGAGCTATGAGCTCTTCCATCTGGGTGCGAATTACCAGCTGACGCCGGTGATCCGCCTGAGCGCCGCTGTCTACAACCTGCTGGACAAGGACTTCACGCCCTATCTGCCCTATGACAGCGCGGGGACGACGGTCTACACCTCCGCCTACGCCAATCCGCAGGAGCCGCGTCGCTACTGGCTTTCGGCTTCGGTCGACTTCTGATCCAAACCGTGTCCCGGCGGATCGCGACCCGACCGCCGGGACGATATGTCAGCCCGCCGTATCCCGCGCGCCGGCGATGATGCGGGCCAGCGAGTCGATGCCATAGGGCTTTTTCACGATACCGATCGCGGCGAAGCGTTCCGGTACCTCGAGCCCATCGCCATATCCCGTCGCGAAAACGAAGGGGATGCCGCGAGCGAGCAACAGATCGGCCACCGTGAGGCTGGTCTCGTCGCCCAGATTGAAGTCCAGCACAGCGAAATCGAGGGCTTCCTGGTCGAGGATCGTCGAAGCCCGGCCGACCGAGGCGGCGGTATAGACCCTGCGCGCGCCGAGATCGCGAAGCGCATCCTCGCCGTCGAGCGCGATGATCATGCTGTCCTCGACCAGCAGCACGTCCAGCCCGTCGAGCAGGAGGCGGACCTTGTCCACCTTTACCGCCTGCGAAACCTGTTCGGGTCGGTCGGGCAGGACGTGGGCGACGAAGCGGGACGGGACACAGAACTCCGCCTCCAGCCCGTTAAGGCGATACTGGATGTCGGCGTTGCCGCCGAGGTCATAGGGGATAGAGCGTTCGATGATCGTCGATCCGAAGCCGCGCCTCGTCGGGGCGGTCACCGGCGGCCCGCCGGATTCGCGCCAGTTGATCAGCAGGCTGCCGTCCTCGTCGACCCTCCAGTCGATCGAGACCACGCCGCCATCGACCAGCGCGCCGTATTTGGCGGCGTTCGTCATCAGCTCATGGAACACGAGCGCCAGCACGGTGAACGCCGTCGGCTCGACCAGCACGTTCGGCCCGGTCAGCTTGATGCGGTCCCGCTTGGTCGCCAGATACGCGCCGCTTTCGGTCTCGATCAGGTCGATCAGGCTGGCCGGACCCCAGCGGTCGGCCGTGATCTGGTCATGCGCGCGGGCCAGAGCCTGCACGCGATCGTCCAGGGTCTCGATAAACGCTTCGGTGGTGAGCGAATTCTGCCGGGTCTGCGAGATCAGCCCACGGATCAGCGACAGGATGTTGCGGACGCGGTGATTGAGCTCCGCGATCAGCAGTTCCTGCTGCTCATGCGCGCGCCGCCGCTCCTGACCCGCCGAGTCCGCGAGGCGCAGCACGACTTCCAGCAGGGCAGTTCGCAGCGTCTCGGCCACGCGCAGCTCGGCGGCGGTGAAGGGCACCGCCTTGCCCTTCACCAGTTCCGACCATTCCTCGAAGCTCTTGCGGGGGGTCAGACGCGGGCCGTTGGGGCCGTATTCGACCTGCTTTTCCTGACTGCCGGCCCAGCGCACCGATCGCAACTGCTCCGCGCGGAACAGCACGACATAGTCGCGCGGACGCCGCGAAAGCGGGATCGCGAGCATGCCCGACGCCCGGTTCGCATAGCGTTCGGCGGAGGGCAGAAGCGAGGAGATCGAGTCCGTGGTGAACACCTTGCTCGCGGCGGTGCGGTTCAGGACTTCGACGATATCGCCGAATTGCCGGCTGTCGGGCGCGAGGCCGGAGATCGAGATCGCATCATCGATGCTGACGGCCACGCCATCGGCCGGAATGGTGTCGAAGATGATCTCGCCCAGCCATTGCGCGTCGGAAAGCAGGTCGCCGTCCTGCGCCACCGCCGCCATCAGTCGATCGGACACCATCCGCGCGCGGGTCTCGTACTCAGCCGCCTCGCTGCGTTCGCGACTCTCGAGCATCATCGAGAACATCTGACCGAACAGTTCGGAAGCGCTGCGCTGCGCGAAGCTGGGTAGGCGTGGCGCATAGTGATGGCAGGCGAACAGCCCCCACAGCTTGCCACCCACGATGATCGATATCGAAAGCGACGCATCTACGCCCATGTTGCGCAGGTATTCGATGTGGATCGGCGATACCGCGCGCAGGACCGACAGCGACTGATCGAGCGCCTCGCCATGCGGATCGAGCGCGGGGCGCACCGCCACGGGTTCGGCCCGAACATCGGCGATGATGCGGAATATGTTGCGCAGATAGAGCGCCCGCGCCTGGGCGGGGATGTCGGTTGCCGGGTAGTGCAGGCCGATGAAGCTGTCGACGCCGGGGCGCAACGCCTCCGCCACCACCTCGCCGCTGCCCGTCGCGTCGAAGCGATAGACCATTACCCGGTCGAACCCGGTCAGCGCACGCACCTGACGAGCGCCCTCGCGCAGGAAGCTCGCCATCGTCTCGGTCTGTGCCAGCCGGGCGATCATCGAGCGAACGAGGGTCGCTGCCTCGATCTCGTCGTTCGCGGCCGGCTCGGCTTCGATGACGACGGTATGCCCGGCGAAATGCACCGCGACGTCGAAGTGCGGGCGCCCTTCCGCCAGCTGGACGGAGAACAGCCTCTCGACCGTGTCCGGCCCGCGCAACATCGTTATCCGGTTGCGGATCGCATGGATCGCTTCCGGCAGGAGCACGCCCGTGATCGGCTTGCCGATGATCCCGGCCGGATCGACGTCCAGGAATTCACCGATGTTGTCGGATACGCGCGATACCAGCCAGTCGGCCGATAGTGCCATCAGAAAACCGAAAGGCTGAATACGGCCGAGCAGATGGATCGGCTCGCGATCACAATTCGTGATGTCGACTACATAGAGGGGGTCTTCGCTATCGCTCACCAAATCATCCCAGTCCTGCCCGCCCGAACGCTACCCGGACCGAACCAGTGCGCGTACACCCCAGCCGCACCATGATAACGTGAATGCCAGCTTTTGTCGCAACATGGATCAAGCGGCGCGGGAAAGGCTGGACGCGATGCGGCGCGCCTCCGGTAACGACAGGATGAAATGGCGCGCCCCTGATATGATTGTGTTGTCGCCGCAGAGCGGCCGAAACGATCGGCGGTTCCCGAGCGGCGAAAAAATCCCCCGCTC
>Ga0160473_101476_pt1 | contig 11486 bp, 4 predicted proteins | sample HID1975I_E11MG_FD_108217 | JGI IMG/M metagenome (GOLD analysis project Ga0160473, IMG submission 108217) | Enriched soil microbial communities from UW Madison campus, WI, USA - HID1975I_E11 MG | ecosystem: Environmental > Terrestrial > Soil > Unclassified | place: USA: Madison, Wisconsin... | reverse complement strand
CATGCGCGAGTTGGCGGCGCATGTGGGGTTGACCGCAGGTTCGCTGTACCACCATTTCCCCAGCAAGCAGGACCTGTTGTTCGATTTGATCGAGGAGCTGTACGAGGAACTGCAGGCCACCCTGGAACTTGGCCGTCGCGCCATGGCCCGTGGAGGCTCGGCGTTGACGTGCCTGATTGCGGCGCACTGGCAGTTGCATGCCGAGCGCCCCCTGCAGTTTCGCCTGGCCGAGCGGGATTTCTGTTGCTTGAGCGAGGCCCAGCAGGAACGCCTGGCGGCGTTGCGCAAGCGCTATGAAGCGGGCTTGCTGCGGTTAATCGCACCTGGGGCGAGAATGCCTGGGGATGGGTTGGCGGCGACGGCGCAGGTGGTGGCAACCTTGCTCAACCAGTTGCCGGGAATGCTCAAGGCATTGCCCGAGGAACAAGGATTGGGGTTGATGGAGAGCCTGCTGGTCGGGGGGATCGAGCGGACGCTGGGCTAGTCGGCAGGGCGGTATGCGCATCCACCCTATGGATGCGCATCCGCTTGATTGCATGCAGGAGCCTTTGGGGACCTGGTCAAGTCATTTATCGCAACAGGGGTTGCGGCTTCAAGGCTTCCCTTTCCCAATAGCTGACACCCCGCTGTTTAGGGTTGGCGCCCAGAACACTGTTGTCTTCCTTCTTGAGTTGTACGGCTACGTGTTGCACCTTGCCGTCAAAAGTGACTTCATAAATCGGACGCCCCGACTTGCGTGCGTCTTTACCTTGAATGCCCACAATTTCACCGTGGACCAAGGCCGACATCACCAACTCAAGGATCATTTTGTCGGTACCGATGCCCTGCTGTTTGAAATCGGCACGGTGCTCCTCGGTTATATGCTTGAAGCCCTCCTTGCTGACACCTTTCTCCACGAACACCACTTCTGTTTTCCTGGTGTTTCCGATTGGCCGTTGCCCAATGGCTAGAATGCTATCCCCCTTGGTTCGGCTGGCAGTGGGCAGACGTGGCTGCAGCCTGTCATAGATGTCTCTGTTGTGCGTGAGCGTGCCAAATATCCCCACGGGCGCAGCTGGCGCCGCTCTTGTTTGCAGTTTCTTTTTTTCCCTTTCAGCAGCCGCAGCAGCTGCCAAAGTATCGGCCTCCCTCTTAGCCTTCGCTTTTTCTTTTTTATCCCTTCTGCGCTTCGCGAGCTTGAGCCGGTGCTGTTCAGCAAGATCGTTGCTATGCACCTGAGCGCCGGCTCCGGGAGGAGACGGTTCTGCATCGGCAGCCGGGCCGGCGCTGGGGCCCGGATCGCTGGGGCTCGATGACGGAGAAGGTGAAGGGGGCGCACTCGCTTCACTTTCACTCTCGCTCTCACTCTGGGCCGCTGCCGCCGCGCCGCCAAAGCCGAACAGGTTGGCCACGCTCCTGAGCATCAAACCCTGCTCGTCGACCCTCGTCACCGGGTTGTTGCCCACCATCGCGAACAGGTTCAGGCCATCCACCGTCCCGGCCGGGTCCGCGCTCAACCAGCGCCCCAGCCAAGGCTGGTAATAAGGATACCCGTAGTAGTAAAGCCCGGTGGCATCCTGCTCCTTGCCCGAATAGCGCACGAACTTGTAGCGCCCCTGCACCTCGCTGGCCGCCGCCCATACCGCCGTGCCGCCGTAGGGGTAATACGCCTCCTGGGTGATGACCGCGCCGCTGCCATCGACCTCCAGGCAACCGCTGCCCAGCTGGTCGGTGTAGCTGTAGCGCAACTGGGCGTTGGCAAGTTCGGGCGGTTTGCCGGTTGCCCAGTGCAGCGCCCGCACCTGGGCATGCCCTTCACCGCCAAGGTCGAGCACTTGCAACGCTTGGGTCAGCCTGTCGCCTTGCAAGGTACTGCGCAGCTCCAAACCAGGCAGGTACTGCACCCGCTGCGTGCGCTGGCCGGCCGCTGTCTTGCGGGTGCTAACCTTGAGCACGCGCTGGTTGCCCATGTCGTAGCGGTAGCTCTCGCAATCGTCTGCCTGGGCCTCACGGCTTACCGGGGTTACCGCGTGCAGCTCGCCACGGGGTGTCCAGGCCACTTGCTGGCCGGGCATCAAGGCCTTCTGCTCGCCACTGGCATTGAACAACGCCTCGACGTCAGAGGCGGTACGCATGAGCGAGCTGTGTACGGCCCGGTTGCTGCGGTCGCTGACCGTAAGTTCGGTGGTGTAGTTGTGGTTGCTGGCGGGTGAGCTGTGGCGCATGCGCGTCAGGTTGCCGGCGCGATCATAGGTATAGGCACGGCTGTAACGGGTGTAGGTGACATGATCCAGCGTGGCCAGGGCAGGCAGCTTGACCCCTTGCTGGCCAGCGTTGGCCATCTCGCGGCCGCTGGCGCCGACCAGTTGATACAGGCTGTCGTAGGCATAGCTGCTGTGTGCTTCGACTCTCTGGTTGCGCCAGTAGCGAACGGGCTCGGCCGCGTCGCGCACACTCAGCACATTGCCGACCGGGTCATAGGCATAGCGCAAGTCCTGCAGCACCTTGGCGCCGCGTGCATGCCCCGCCGGGCGCTGCGTACGCACCGCCGCCAAGCGATGGGTGCGAGGCTCGTACTGGTAGTGGGTCACCAGGCCATTGCCGTGGCTTTCCTGCAGTTTTTGCCCAGCCGCCGAATAGCGCAGGGCCTCGACGATGACCTGCTCGCGCCCACCGGCAAGGGTCAACCAGCTGCGTTGCAGCAGGCCAGCCACGTCGTAGGCGTGGCGGCGCAGGTGCCCGGCGGCGTCGCGCTGGGTCAGCAAGGCGCCGGTCGCATCCACCCAGCTTGTGGTGCTGCAGGCCTCGCTTTGCAGCTGCAGCAGGGCCTCCCAGTGTGCCGGTTGTTCGCCGCCCCAATCGGGGCTCGCTTGCGGGTCTTGCGCTGCCGCCAGCAGGCGCTGCGTGGTGGCGATAGGCTCGCCGGTCAAGCTGTAGCCGTGTGTGCTCAGCAAGCCTGCGGTGTCGTAGTGCAGGCAAGGCTGGCCCGCCAGGTTGTAGGCTTTTTGCGCCTCGCCGTTGGCCCCATAGACCAGGCGCTCGAGCCGACAGGCCGCAAGGCCATTGACCTGCTCGCTGATGCCCAGCAGGCGCCCGGGCAGGTCGGCGCTTTCGTAGTGCCAGGTACGGGTGACCGCCTCGCTGCGGTCGTGCCGGCCCTCCTCGTCCAGGGCGATGCGGGCCACCGCCAGCAACGGCCGGCCGGCCGCGTCGTCGAGGTTGATCGACACGCCCGCGTCGGCACTCTGGGTGCACAGCGGGCGGCCGGCAAGGTCGGTCAGCCAGGTGAAGTTGAGCCGCCCGGCGGCATGCAGGCGCGGATCGCTGCTGTGGCGCATGAAGCCTCTGGCGTCATGCTGCTGGCGGGTGATGCGCGCCTCGGTCAGGGCAAGGCTGTCGGGGTGACGGTGGTAATCGATGGTCCGGGCCACCAGGCCGCGGTTGTCCAGCACCGCCACGCTGGGTGTGTTGCGATGTAACGCATTATCGGTAGGAGCAGGCATCAGTCGCCTCCTGTTCTTGAATCTGCAGGTGAAGTGGGCCGCAGGGCGTGCGCGAAATCGCGCACGCCGACGAGGTCGCAGTCAGGCCGTGTCGTTCTCGTCTTCGGCGACCGTGAACCAGGGGTAGTAATGGCTACGCCGCTGCCAGCCGGCCGCCGTGAGCACCCGCTGCACACGCCCCAGGGCGTCGTACAGGTGGGTATCGACGTAGAGCCCTTCGCGGGCGCTGTCATCCTTCACGTGGCGCCAGTCATCGAGGTAGTACGGCAACCAGGTCCGAACCGGCTGGCCTTTGTTGTCGTATTCGCGCTTGCCACTGACCGCCCAGCGCCGTGGCGTGGCGCGGACCCGCGCGGCGCCGCTGGCATCGCGTTCGAGGCCGCCGGCCGGGTTGCGCACCAGCGCGTCGCCCGGCGCACTCAGCACCGAGGTCTGCAGCAGGCGCCCTGCGCCGTCGCTGTGGGTCACGCTCAGGCGCAGCTGCTGCTCGGGGTCGCCGTCGTAGCGGTCGGTCTGCAGGGTGATGACATGCGGCGGCTCGCGCTCATCGCTGAGGTCCATGGCGGGCAGCTGGCCGGCCTTGAGCAGGCGGCGCAGCGCCAGTTCGCCCATTCGGCCTGGCAACCTGTGCCCCTGTGCGCCACGTGCGTGCGGCATCCAGCTGTCGGCGACCACGCGATGCGCCCAGGCGACCGGGACCTCACCGCGCTTGAGGGCGAGGATGGCGTCTACCGTGTCCGGCAGGGTGAATGACCGGCCGCTGCGATAGCCGGCCGGCTGGCCATGCTCGGTGCCCTGGAAGCGGCTCTGGGTCACCCGCCCCAAGGCATCCAGGCTGACCTGGTGGAGGTTGTCGTTGGCATCGGTCAAGGCCACCGGGGTGAGGAAGCGCCAGTCATGTTGCACGTGGGTTGCCAGCCCGGCGGCATCCACCAGCTTGCGCACCTGCAGCGCGTGCGGGCTCCAGTGGATGCGCAGCTCGCCTGCCTGTTCATGGGCACGCAGCGCGGCCAGGCGATGGAAGTGTTGCGCATCCAGGTAGCGGGCCAGGTCGTGCCGGCTGGCATGCACGCGCTTGCCATCTTCGGCCAAGGCGACTAGGTGATAACCGCCCTGGGCATGCCACAGGGCCACTTCCTGCGCCGACAAGCTGGCCTGGAGCGTCTCCAGGGTCGCCTGTTCGAGCACGGCGACTTCGCGGTAGGCCACCAGGGCCTGGCGGTTCGGCAGCGGGGTCGGCTGCCCCTGGGCATCGCACCACTGCTGGCGCTGATACCCCGTCAAGGTGGCATCGGCCAGGCGTTCCAGCGGGCTGCCTGGCGCCAGCAGGTGCTCCACGCACAGCCCATCCTCTGCCGCTGCCAGGGCGGGCAGCGCCAGCACATCGCTGCGCGACGCTTGCAGCAGCCCGCAGCGGTGCGTGTGGCCGTGTTCCAGGTGCTGAACGCGATTGCGCCACAGCTCAAGCCACAAAATGTTTTGCTGCGAATCGCGGGCGTCGGCCTCCAACCCCTGGGGCAGGCTGGCGGGATAAGGCGACGGGGTGACAGCGGCGCGCCGTGGGTAATGCACCTGGGCGTGCTGAATGACATGGCCATGGCTGTCCTGCTGCAACACCAGGGTCTGGGTGATGCGCGGGTCTGCGGCGATGCGTTCGGTGGTGAATACCAGCGCCTCCACCGCCGTGACCAAAGCGGCAGGCCTGTCGGGGTCGGCCGTTTCGTAGGCCCGCACCTGCCAGCGCTGGCGCTCGATGCGGTAGGGCACATCGGCCCGTTCACTGGCGTCCAGGCCGTAGGTTTCACTGCGCACCTGGGCGCCGCGCAAGGCGCGAAGCAACCAACGACGGGCGGCGCCCTGGGGTTCAAAGGCAACCTCGCGGTCGCCCTCAAGGCGCGTGAAGCGCGTGCCCCGCAAGGCAAAGGCCAGCTCTGCGCTGCCCTGCCCGGCAAAACCCTGCAGCGGGATGCTGTCTGGCGCCTCTACCCCACTGAGGCACCAATGGCGCACCTGTGCAGGTGGCGAGCGCTCGGCAGCCGTGCCCTGGGCATCGCTGAGGGTGTCGGTTTGCACCCACTGCATGAAGCCGCGAAATTCACGCTCGACGGGGTCCCACACGGCGCGGCGATAGTCCATGCCATTGGCCGTGCGCAGGCCGCTGATGTCATCCACAGTGGTGACCTGCGACACCGTGTGCACCGGGAATGGCAAGCGGCTGACCGCCTTGCGGCCTTGGCGCTGCAGCTCGAGTTTTTCGTCCAGCCAGCACTGTGCGGAGCTTCGGTAATCGAACAACGTGCGGCTGCCGGTATTGCTGCACACCTCGGCGAGCAACCAGGGGCGTCGGTCATTGAAACGCAGCACCCAGCTGCGCGGCGTAACGTGCGGCACGCTGAGCACCAGCTCGGCAGTGCCCTGGCCGCGCAGATCGACCGCCTGCAACTTGCAGGTCGAATCCAGCACGACGCCTTCGGGCGCCGCGATGGGCTCGGCTTCGACGAAGCGGTTGCCGTTGTGGCTGACGAATACGCGGACGCGATCAGGCTCTGCATACAGCAGGTCGGTGGTGCCGCTGCCGTCGGTATCTGCGAGCAACACGCGTGCGGCGTTGAAGTGTTCGATGGCGAAGCCGGGCATGCGCACCGGGCCTGCAAAGCGGCCATGGCCCAGCATCGGCCAATAGGTGACGCCATCGCCTGTGACTTCGACCCACTGCTGCAGGCCGCTGCCCGCGAGGTCGGCGAAGGCCACCAGGCGATGTTCGCCCCCGGCCAGGGGCAGTGAGGGGCCGGGGTGGATGTGCTGCGCCGGTTGCCAGCCGCTGCCGCGTACCCGGGGCGACAGGCGCACGCTGCGCGGGCCGATCATCACCAGGTCCTGCAGCCCGTCGCCGCTGAGGTCAGCCAGCTGCGCCATGCCATGGGCCAGCTCGCTGGGGATGGCATCGGCCGCGATGAAATCGCGCCACTGCCCATCCGGCGCCAGGGTGAAGCTGCCGCGCAGCCCCGGCACGTTGACCAGCCATTGCGGCTGGCCGTCGCCGTCGAGGTCGGCCAGCAGGCCAGTACCCTGGGTTGGCGTGCCCGGCAATGCCTGCGGCGGCCCCCAGGTCACGCCGTCGCTGCCGGCAGCACTGTCGCGCTGCGGCGCCCGATACAGCCAGGCGCCTGCGTCCTGGTACAGCAAGCCGGGCAAGCCCTCGCCGTGCAAGTCCGCCAACTGCCAATGCGGCGCACAGAAGCCTTCGAGCGCGGGCAATGCGTCCCAGCCTGGCTGCGTGCGCCCAGGGCGGCTGTGCTCGAACTCCACTGGCGGCAGCCACTGCGCGGTGCCATCAGCTTCATAGGCAACCTGCTGCGCCGCCACCAGCAGCGAGGCGATACCCGAGGTGTCGTACTCAAGGTGCAAGCGCGAAACCAGCTCGGGCCGTGGGTCCTGCTGGCCTGCCATCAGGCCGGTGCGGTGCCAGAGCAGCACTTCGCGACAGAGGCGCCTCACCCGCCTGTCGAAGCCCCAGCGCCAGTTTGAAAAGCAATCCTGGCGCAGCGCCCAGGACGTCTGTGAGGCAAACGCGGGCGGGGTGTGCAAGCCCACGCCCCGCTCGCCGTAGTCCAGCTGCATCAGGGTCATGAAATCGTCTTCGCGAAAGGCCTGCTCGGGGATGAGCAATGCCTGGCGCGCCGTGGCATTCATGGCGTGCACGGCAACCAGGTAGGTGTTGGCCACCTGCGGATGCATGACGCGTTCATGCTCATCGCAACCGGCATGGTCTTCGCTGCGGTAGCGGTAGACCACATGCTCACCGGTGGCACTGACCGTCTCCTCGGCAAACCAGCACGCCACCTGCGCTGGCGCATCGGGTTTGGCCACCCGCGCCGAGGGCGACCAGCCAAACAGGGTGATGCTGCCATCGGCCTGGTAGTGCAGCCAGAAGCCCGGCGAACCGGGGCTGGCCTGCGCACGCCAGTGCTCCAGGCGCTGGTCGCGGCCGCCGCTGCGCGGTACCCAGGCGGTGACGGTGTGCGCGGCGGGGACATCGGAAAACGGCAAGCTGGCGACTTGGCGGGCAGCGCCCTTGTCGAGCAGGATTTCCTCGCCGTCCGGCCCTTGCCAACGGTCACTGTCGGCGTAACGGGGGATACCCAGGCGCTCGATGCGGCAGATGCTGGGCGGCGAGCAGTGCCAACCGGCACCGAACGCGCCGTTGCCCGCTGTGGAACGGTAGGCCAGGCTCAACTGCGGCGTCAGCTCGCGCCCAGCCGGCAGCGGCAAGGGCAGCGACCAGCCGGCGGCGCCATCGGCGCTGCCGGCAGACAGCATGCCGCCGCCTGCCGAAACGGTGCCTCCGCCCTTGGGCAGCGCGGGTGGGCTGAACACAGGTTGGCCACTGGCACCCGCGGGGGTGACAGACATATCGATCATGGTGGTGCTCCTCGATGACCCTGGCGCCATGGCGTCAGGGTCAGGCAATAGGGGCGAAGGCACCGCAGTGCCTTCGCAAGGGCCGTCAGCGCACGGTGAATTGCACGTGCAGGATGATGTCGCTCAGCCGCTCCAGCAGTGCCCGCTGTTCGCCCTTGGCATGGGCGAAGTTCAACGTCAGCGTGGTCTGGTCGGCAGGGTCATCGGCCTTGGCAATGTGCAGCCCTTCGAACGGCAGCAACTGCGCGCCTTGGCGCATGAACGGGTAACCGTTGAGCTGGCTGAACTGGCCGTTGTCCTGTACGGCATGCGAGAGACTGCACTGCTCGCAGCCGACGGGCAGGCCCCGGGCATTGGTCAGCAATCGCGCATGCACGTCCTGGTAAGGCCCCAGCAATGCCGGCAGCGATACCGCGATGCTGCGGATGCGCCGCGCCGCGGCGGTCTCGAAGCCTGCCGCCAGGTTCAAGGCCTTCAGGTCGAACTGGATCGACAGTACGCCGCCTGCCGCCAGCGCGAGGCGGCCGGGGGATTGCGCGGAGGCGACCTCCACCGTATTGCCGGCCACTATCGCCTTGACTGCGGCGCCCAGGCTGACGGCCTCACCCCGCACGGTGAGCTTGCCTTCGAACAGCTTGGCCAGGGACACCGTGCGGGTCACTTCCAGTTCGCGCTTGTGCCACTTCACCCAGGCGGTTTCCATCTGCCCCAGCGCCAGCATCAGCCCTTCGCCACACAGCAAGCCCGCCCAGGCGCTGTTCCAGGTGCCGGTGCGCAAGTAGGTCGCGCTGTCGCCTTTCTCCCATTGCAGGGCCTTTTGCGCCATCAGGCAGCGCGACACCGTAAGGTCGTAGTAGGTGTAGAAGATGCTCGCCAGGCGCGCGCGCAGCCAGCTGTACATGGCCTTGCCGGTGAACTTGCCCTGGTACAGGGCAAGCTGGGCCTGGGCATGGGCGGCCTGGGCCTGCAGGTGCGCCACGTGCATCTGCGCGGAGGTTTCACGCACGGCCAGGGCTTGGAGTTGTGCCTCAAGCGTTGCCATCTGCTTTTGCGCCGATTCGCACTGGAACTTCCAGTCGACACGACGGCGTGCATAGATCTCTTCCTGGGTAATCCGGTTAGCGGCTATGCCCAACGATTTCGACAGCGTGGCAAAGCCATAGGCGACCGCCTTGAGTCCTTCCTCTGGCCTGGCGCCACCGTTGGCGAGACCGAAGATGTTGGGGAACGCGGCAATGACCGCCGAACCTGCCATGGCCACGACTTCCCCGGCCGCTGCTGATCCAGATGCAATTTGCAGTTTCAGTGCCTGGTTTTCCCTGTCACTGATATGACCTTCATAGAGCCCCAGGTAGTGGTCACGACTGACCGTTGCCGCCGCCAGCGAACTTTCCAGAGTGACGCGGTCGGCGGCCAACTCCCTGAGGGTCTGCTTGTACAGCCCCACATTGCTGTCGGCAAGCTCCGCGCCCTGGCTGGCCAGCAGACCGGCCAATGCCTCAGCATCCTGGTGTTCGAGAATCCCTTGCAACGTGCTGCCAAACTGGATGAGCTGGGCAGCCATGCTACGGGCCCCTTCGAGCAAGACGCTGAAGCGCAGCGCCGGCACGTCGTTAACCTGGGGCAGCCCACGCTCGCCACCGGCCTGTGCTGCAATTTCTGCCGCCAGCAGCGCCTTCGGATCGGCGGGGGTAGCGTACAGCGGCAAGCTCAGCGGCTGGCCATCGAGCGTCAGGTTGTGGCGCAGGTTGTACTGACGGATTCGCAGCCCCTCCCAGTAGCCGAGCATCACCCGGTTGACCTCGGGCAGGAACCGGTTGTTGCCGCCGGAGGCTGCGGCCTGGCCCAGCATGGGTTCGATCCATGCACTGCCCGGCGGTGTCCAGGGTGCGTCACCGAGCAGGCTCAAGGCGCGCTGGTACCAGATGCTGGCTTCGCTGAGGGTGTCGCGTTGCAACTTGCGGTAGGCCGCATCGCCACGGCCGATGCAAATGTCCAGCAGACGCATGAAGACATTGAGCTTGTAGTGCAGCGGGTTGTTCTGGGCCACGGCGTCCGGGTCCAGCGCCAGCAGCGGTTCATCGTTCCAGCTGCTGTTCTCTTCCAGCGGCCGCACCTTCCACATCCGCTGCGTGCTGCTGCCTGCCTGGGCAGAACCTGCCGGATCGTAGACATACTTGAGCCACTGCTCGGCAAGGTCGAAGCGCTCTTCCTGGAGGAACCGCTGCATCACCATCATCGGCGTGTAGTAGAACAACTCCCAGAAATAGAGCGCGTTGGCGCCGGTGAAGTCCATGCGATTACTGGCGTTGCGGCCGAATGCCTGGACGCTGACCACAATGTCCTTGTGCAGCCTGCTACCCCCGACAGACGAGGCGCGGACATCAGAGTCACGCAGAACTTGCAGGGTCTGGCTGTCGATCACGATGCTCAAGTTGTTGCGAGCCTCTCGGCGCCCCGAGTGGTATTCAATTTCCAGGTGATAGGCCTGTTGAGTGCCATACACCAGCCCCGTCCCGATCAGCACATCGGCCAGTACCGTGACGTTGTCACGGAGCTCGCCGGACCAGAGCAAGGTTCGCGAGTGCTGTGCGGTGGCCAACCAGACCTTTGCCCCGCGCGCACTGCCATGGAAGCTCGGCTTGTACGCAGGCAGGGTCAGACGCACCATCACGCCAAGGTCAGGCTCGGGTATCTGTTGGGTGTCATGGCTGAGTATGGTGCTGATACCTGCAACGGCCCTTACCGTGAGCTCCCGAGCGAACAGGGTGTTGAGGCGAGTCATGTGCCCTCTGTGCGCCAGGTATTGTGCACCTTGGCCAGTGGTACCGATGATGGCGGTCTGGAGCACGTCGGCATCTTTGTACACCTTCACGGTGTAGGAGCGGGCGTTGCCGTTACCGAACTGGAATTCGACTCGGTGCATGAGGGCGTCATTTGAAACGACTAGCACATTTGCTAGCCAGGAAACATAACCCCAGGAAAATCCCTGTAAGTTTTACGCGACTTTCGCGTCATCCATTTTTCCAAGACTCGGCATGACTCACGTGGTTACCCCACTGAGCCTGAGTACAGTGGAGCACCCTGTAGGAGCCGGCTTGCCGGCGATGAGGCCTGTGGATTCAGCGCAAAAGGGCCTGGATCTGCTGATGCAACGTATCCAGGTCAAACGGCTTGGCCAGAATTGGCGCCTTGCGCGCGATCGGGCTGCCCGACTCGATGATCTCCGCCGGATACCCGCTGATGAAGATCACCTTCAAATCCGGTCGCAACTTCACGGCAGGCTCGGCAATCTCCACCCCGGAAATCCCGCCCGGCAGGCGAAAATCCGTCACCATCAGGTCCAGGTGCGGCTTGCTCGCCAGGATCGCGAACGCCTGCTCGCCGTCTTCGGCCACCAGCACGTGGTAGCCCTCGCCGGCCAGGTAGTCGCGCAGGATCATGCGAATCGCCGGTTCGTCCTCGACCACCAGTACCACGTCTTGTGCATCTTCACTCATGACTACAACGCCTTGAAATTCATACAGTTGGCCATCTGACCCCAGGCTTATGCAGAGGTTGCCCGCGCCTGGTCGTTTTGTT
>Ga0160473_101475_pt1 | contig 11493 bp, 13 predicted proteins | sample HID1975I_E11MG_FD_108217 | JGI IMG/M metagenome (GOLD analysis project Ga0160473, IMG submission 108217) | Enriched soil microbial communities from UW Madison campus, WI, USA - HID1975I_E11 MG | ecosystem: Environmental > Terrestrial > Soil > Unclassified | place: USA: Madison, Wisconsin... | reverse complement strand
GTCGAGAATTCGGGACTGGCGGTCGATCGCTTCAACGCCATCGCCGGCGCCCTGCCGAACGACGCTTCGCTGCGTGCGCGCGTTCAACTGGCCGACGCCCAGCGCGGCGCCTGACCGGTATCGGGAGCGGCCCCGGTCGCTCCCGACCCTACTCCGCCGCGTCAGGCGGAGTGGTGAAACTCAGATCGCGCAGCCGACCATAGGCGTCGCGCACGACCTGACGGGGCTGATCGGCCCCCAGCTTGACCATCTGCTCGCCCCAGACATCCGCCAGCCGCTCCACCGTCTCGGTGACCCAGCCCGGCTCCTGGCGACGCGCCCAGTCCTGAACCGAGGCGATGTTGAAGATCAGCAGGAAGACCGCGACACAGGCGATCACACGCCCGGTCCAGCGGCGCTCACGCGCGGCGGCGCCATCCTCGTCCAGCGGCGGCGCGGGGGGAAAGGCGAACCGGCCCAAGGCGGCCAGCGGAAGGGCGGCCAGCGGAAGGACGGCCAGCGGGCCGGCGGTCGGCAGATCGTGGGCGTCCGCCTGATTGTTCCAGTCGCTGGGCGGGTCGGCGGGCGGCGCCGCGACCGGGGCGTCCGGAATCACATCCATCAGGGGCGGGAACGGCGACGGCGTCAGCGCCGTGGGAAACGGCTCGGGCGGCGGGTCGTCGTCGTGGTGATCGCTCATGTTCGCCTCCTTCCCGTCAGAACTGGAAATAGATGAAGGGCGCTACGCCCTCGGGCCGCATCGCCTCGACCAGCAGGAAGGCTGCGCCCAGCAGCAGGCCCAGGACCAGGGAATGCGCCGGTTTCAGGCGCGCGGCCAGCCCCTCGACCGCGCGGGGCGGCAGCCAGTGCATGCCCAGGCCGATCACGACCAGCCCCAGCAGGAAGGGCGTGACCACCGCCATCGGTCCGATGCGGCCCAGCCCCTGAAGCATCTGCATCGCCAGGCCGAACGTCTCGGCCCGGAACAGGATCCAGCCCAGGCAGACCACGTGGAAGGTCACCAGAACGCCCAACCAGGTCGGCATGGCCCGCCGCTCTCCCAGGGCCGCGCGGCTGACCCGCTCGACCACCTGCGCCCCGCCGTGCAGCGCGCCCCAGGCGACAAAGGTCCAGGCCGCGCCGTGCCACAGGCCGCCCAGCAGCATGGTGATCATCACATTGACGCAGGACGCGACCAGCCCCTTACGCCCCCCGCCCAGCGGCACATACAGATAGTCGCGCAGCCAGCTGGATAGGCTGATGTGCCAGCGCCGCCAGAACTGCTGCATCGATCCGGCGCGGTAGGGCTGGTCGAAATTGCGCGGGAAGGAATAGCCCAGCAGGGCCGCGACCCCGATGGCCATGTCCGAATAGGCCGAGAAGTCGCAATAGATCTGGACCGCATAGCCATAGGTCGCCGCTGCGATATCCAGCGCGCTGTAGGCCGAGGGATCGAAGAAGACGGGATCGACCAGCCGGGTCGCCAGCTCGGCCGCGATGATCGTCTTCTTGAACAGGCCCCATACGATCAGCAGCAGGCCGTGGGTCGCCATCTCGCGCGTCAGGCGCGGCGTGCGCGCGAACTGGGGCAGCAGGTCCGCCGCCCGCACGATCGGCCCGGCGACCAGATGCGGGAAGAAACTCATCAGCAGCATGACGTCCAGCAGGCTGCGCGCCGGCGGCGTCTTGCCGCGATGGACATCGACCAGATAGCTGATCCCCTGGAAGGTGAAGAAGCTGATCCCCACCGGCAGCACCACCTGCAGCAGCGGCAGGTCCCGTTCCCAGCCGAACCGGGCCAGCAGCTCCACCGCCTGTTCGACGAAGAAGCCGTAGTATTTGAACACGCCCAGGATCAGCAGGTTGGCCGTGACGCCCAACCCCACCAGCCATTTGCGCCCGGCCCCCTCGGGCCGCCGCACCACCAGGGCGGCGACGCCCCAGTTCAGCACCGCCGAGACGATCAGCAGGCCGACGAAGCGCCAGTCCCACTGGGCGTAGAAGAACCAACTGGCCAGCAGCAGGAACAGCTTGCGCCGTTCGTTCTCGCGGTCCAGCGACCAGCTGACGACATAGACGATCAGGAAGAAGACGCCGAAGGCCAGGGTCGGGAACAGCATCAGCGCGTCCCCTTCCAGGCGTCGAAGGCGGCCATCAGGTCATCGGCCAGCATGCCGCCGATCCAGTCGGCGCCAGTCGCAGTGAAATGCACCCGGTCGGGCCGCATCATCGGCTCGGACAGGGTCGCCAGTCGCTCGGCCGCGCAGTCGCCCCCCATCCGTCCATGCCAGTCCCAGAACGCCACACCCGTGTCGGCGGCGACCCGGCGCTGCACGTCCCGGACCATCGCCAGACCCGCCGGCGCCCCGCGCCCGAGGCCGCAGCCGGTCAGGCCGAACTTCAGCGCATCGGGCGCGCCCAGGATCATCAAGGCCGCGCCCGGCGACAGCGCCCGCAGCCGCGCGATCTGACCGCGCAGCAGGGTTTCATACCCTTGCGCCGTCAGTTGGGCGTCGAAGCCGTCATTGGTTCCAAAGGCCAGCACGATCAGGTCGGGCCGCCACGCCGCCAGTTCCAGCGCCACCAGCGCCTGGTCCCGCTGCGCCAGATCGTTCAGCGTCGCCCCGACCGTCCCCAGGCTGGACACCGCGACCCCGCCCGACACGCCCGTCAGCCGAATGTCGTGCAGGGTCGTCGCGCCCCCTTCGCCCGTCAGCGTCACCTCGGCGATCGGCTGCGACAGCACCAGTTCGCGACAGGCCACGCCCGGCTCGGGCGCTGCGAAATCGGCGATCCGCGCCCCTTCGGACGTGCGCACGGACACCGCGCCGACGCCGGGGCCGACATCGGCGCACAGCCCCATGACGCGCGGCTGCGCCGCCCCTTCCAACCGCAGGGTCAAGGACCGCCCCGGCGCCGCAACGACGCGGGCCCCGGCCAGGCCGAAACCGCGCGCGCCACCCGACGCGCTCAAGGGGGCGATCTCCACCGGCCATCCCTCTGCCGTCATCTCGACCTGCAGCGGGCGATAGCTGGCATAGGGCGGCCCCGGCGGCAGGACGCCCGGTCCGCCGCGCCCGAACCGCGCCTGCAACGCCGCCCTGACCGCTCCGGTGATCCGGTCGCCCGCAGTATGGCTGTCGCCCAGTTGCAGGATGTGGACAGGCCGCGTCCGCTCGCCCGCCTCCACCGCCGCCAGCGCCTCGAACAGGCCCGTCAGCGCCGGGACGTCGCACAGGCCGCCCGGGCACGCGCTGTGGCCCGGAGACGGCGGCGCCAAGGTCACATAGGGCGTCTGCGCCCAGGCCGACTCGCCCAGAACCGGCGCACCCAGCGCCAGCAGCCCAGCGACAAGGAACGCCCCCGCCCGCACCTCAGCCGGCGGTCCCGACGGTCAGGCCCGCGTCGCGCATCAGACGCTCGGCCACCGGCGCGCTGATGCGCTGATAGCCAGCCATCGACATGTGAATGCCGTCGTCGGCCCGCATCAGGCGACGCCGTCCCGCCTCGGTGGTCAGATAGGCGTCGTATTGGCCCCGGGCGTCAGAGGTCAGAACCTCGGTCGCCAGATAGGGCACGCCCAGCGCCTTCATCCGCCCCTCGACCACCCCGTTGATGATCGCCATCCGGGCGTCGAAGCTGTCGCGCTTCATGCGCGGCAGGCCGACCCAGTAGACCGCCACGTCCCGCGACCGCAGCAGGGCCACCAAATCGTCCACACGACGGCCATAGGCCGCCTTCCACGCCTCGGAACCAAAGGGATGCAGTTCGCCGTCCAGGCTGAGCGTCTGGGCGTCGTTCGTCCCGAACAGGATGACCGCCGCATCGACCGGCTGTTCGTCCAGCTGGCGCGCGGTCTTGGCGCCGATATCGACATAGTCATAGCGGGTCAGGCCGGTGGAGACCTCGCTGAACTTGGTCACGGTGACGCCCGGCTGGTCGCGCAGATCGCGATACAGGCCCGCCCACAGGCCATCGGCCATGGAGTCGCCGAACACGCCGATCCGCAACCGGCCCTGGGCCATCCGATCCTTCAGCGGCGTGATCGCCACAGCGGGCGCGGGGGCGGCGACCGGCGCAGTCGGCGCGACGGCGACCGGCGCGCTGGCCGAGGCGTTGGCCGCCCCGCCCAGCAACAGTGTGGGATGGCGCAACCAGGCGCGCCCGTCCGGCGTCGCCGCCAGCCCCAGAGCGACGCCCGCAACGAACGTCAGCGCCAATGCGTTGATGCCTGCCCGCACGTGTCCCCCTGCCGGCCGGTTGTCTGAAAGTCTGGACTTCTTACCCGACGAACGCCGTCGCGCCAGCGCCTGCGCGCCACAGGCGAGAGAAAAGGTTAACGCCGTTCAGGCGGACCCGCGACGCGCGCCCGCTTGCCGCCGCGCTTGCGCCGGGTTAGGGACGAGACAGACCGCAATATTCATCAGACGGTGAAAAAGGGAGAGCGATGCGCAAGGTATACGCTGACGTCACGTCCGCGCTGGAGGGCCTGACTTTCGACGGCATGACCGTCATGTCCGGCGGCTTCGGCCTGTGCGGCATTCCCGAAAACCTGATCGCGGGGCTCAAGGCCTCGGGCGTCAAGGGTCTGACCGTCATCTCCAACAACGCGGGCGTCGACGGCTTCGGCCTGGGCCAGCTGCTGGAGACGCGCCAGATCGCCAAGATGATCTCGTCCTACGTCGGCGAGAACAAGGAGTTCGAGCGCCAGTATCTGGCTGGCGAGCTGCAGTTGGAGTTCAATCCCCAGGGCACCCTGGCCGAGCGTATCCGCGCGGGCGGCGCGGGCATCCCCGCCTTCTTCACCGCCACCGGCGTCGGCACCCTGGTCGCCGAGGGCAAGGAAGTCCGCAACTTCAACGGCCGCGACTATGTGATGGAGACCGGCCTGGTCGCCGACCTGTCGATCATCAAGGCGTGGAAGGCCGACGAACGCGGCAATCTGGTGTTCCGCAAGACCGCCCGCAACTTCAACCCGATGATGGCCACGGCGGGCAAGGTGACGGTCGTCGAGGTCGAGGAGATCGTCCCCGTCGGCTCGCTGGATCCCGACCACATCCACACGCCGGGCGTCTATGTCGACCGCCTGATCCAGACCGTTTCGGAAAAGCGCATCGAACAGCGCACTGTCCGCAGCCGGGAGACCGCGTGATGGCCCGCCCCTTCTTTGACCAAGACAACCCCACCAATGAAGCAAACCATTGGCTATCTCTGCTTTTGCACCACGCCATCCGTTCGATCGATGAACAACTTGGCCACGGCTATGCGAAGCAGAACCCTCAACTAATTGGATCCTATTTAGAAGCCGGCGCTACTCTCATGGGAACCAATGAGCTGGGGTCAGACATCAGCAGACTAGGCGGGTCTGTCAGCGAAATATCGATGTCGCTCGACCGCATCAGCGACAACATCCCAGCTTTCCCGGTGGAGGACTGATCCAATGGCCCGCACTCGCGAACAACTGGCTGAACGCGCCGCGAAAGAGCTTCAGGACGGCTTCTACGTCAACCTGGGCATCGGCATCCCGACCCTGGTCGCCAACTACATTCCGGCGGGCATGGAGGTCACCCTGCAGTCCGAGAACGGCATGCTGGGCATGGGTCCCTTCCCCTATGAGGGCGAGGAAGACCCCGACCTGATCAACGCCGGCAAGCAGACGATCACCGAGATCCCCGAGAGCAGCTATTTCAGCTCCTCCGACAGCTTCGCCATGATCCGCGGCGGCCACATCAACCTGTCGATCCTGGGCGCGATGGAAGTGGCCCAGAACGGCGACATCGCCAACTGGATGATCCCCGGCAAGCTGGTCAAGGGTATGGGCGGCGCCATGGACCTGGTCGCGGGCGTCAAGCGCGTGGTTGTGGTCATGGACCACGCCAACAAGCACGGCCAGTCCAAGGTGCTGAAGACCTGCACCCTGCCGCTGACCGGCACGGGCGTCGTCAGCCGCATCATCACCGACCTGGCCGTCTTCGACGTCAAACCCGACGGTTCGGGCCTGGAGCTGATCGAACTGGCCGACGGCGTCACCCTGGACGAGGTCACCGCCAAGACCGAGGCGGACTACACGGTGGCGGCTGGCCTGGGCTGAGGCCCTGAAGCGTCAAACCAATGGGTCGGAAGCCCGCTTCCGACCCATTGCGCTCGCTTTAGTTGACTAGGTCACAGAGACCTCCAAGCCGCTAGGCGCGTCGACGATTAGGCGGTCGCCGTCGGAAAACTCCACCACGATCTCTTTGGGCGATGTCGATAGATTGCAGCCACCACCTTGCCGTCCAGTAGCTGATTAAGATGCTTCGCTTCTTCATCAAGGGTCATAGGGAAGCCTAGTTAAGCAAATGCCTTCTTCCCACCTCGAACAGCCATCAGCAGGGTCTGATGTCGGGCGATTCGAGCAATGTCCGGAAACGGGTGAGGTGCGAATGACGTGGTCCAACCCAATGCGGACGTTGTCACGCCGCCCAAGTCTCCATTTCATGGAGGGCCTGAAGTCCCGGGTAGTCCCGTTTTTGAGGGTATTGCTGACGGTAATAGGCATCCCAATAGCTGGTCGCCCTCGCACGAAGCCTCTGCACAGTCTGCCGGTTTTCGCGGACAAGGTTTGCATAGACCGACTGATCCAGAACCGGGAGCGCGTCTCTAACATCTTCGACGATCTCGACTACATATTCGCCGAGTAACATGAGGACAAACGGCGCGACCCATGCGCTTTGATGTTCGATTATCGACCGGACGGCCTGCTGACGTAGGCGGCCATCTGTTGCGCGGGTAATGAGGCAGCGAGACGCTAGGTTGAGATTGCTCAGCCAATCGGTATCTGCGGACAGGCCAATGAAATGTAATCGCCCAGGAATGGCAACCATCTGCCCCTTGACGTCGATGGCCTCAGATCGCTGTCGATAGGTGTCGTCGACGAACGGCGACAATTCCAATGCAGCTTCATTCGCCAAAGAGGCCATACCGAACGGAAATGCTTGACGCGCGGCTTCCTTGAACGGCTTGGGGGATAAGGCATCCATCCCGCTGTTATGCGTGCGGAAGCGAATATCCGCTACCCACCCTTAAGCGTCGTTCGCTGCGTCAGCGCTCGGCCGGGCCGGTGAAGGGCTTGTAGATCGCCTTGAACGCCTCCAGCGCCTCGCACCGCTCATTGTGGGCGGCCAGGGCGGGCCAGGCGGTCAGGTCGACTTCATCGGCGCTGGATTCGCGGGCGTGCTGCAAGGCGCAGCCCAGGGCGATGTCGGCGTGGGTCAGGGCGTCGCCCATCAGCCAGTCGTCGGTCGCGGCGACGCGCAGGGCCTCCAGCGCGGTCAGGCTGGCGTGAATCTGGGCGCGGCAGCGGTCCAGCCAGACCTGCGAGCAGACGTCGTGCAGCACCTTTTCATAGAACAGGGCAACGATCTTGTCGGACAGGCCGGTGGCCAGCGCCGTGCGGTACAGGATCTCGCGCCGGGCCACACCCGAGGCGGGGATCAGGGCCTCAAGGCCCGCAGTGCGCCGCCGATCGTCCAGCCAGTCCAGGCAGCAGGCGCTGTCGACCACCACGGCGCCCCCGTCCCGTCCGTCGTCCAGCACCAGGGCCGGTACGCGACGCGCGGGGTTGTAGGCGGCGATCCTGTCGCCGTCGCCAAAGGTCGACCACGGCTGGTTCTGAAACGCGACGCCGTACAGGGTCGCGGCGATCCCGACCCGGCGCACGAACGGTGAATCGTACTGGCCGATCAGGATCATCTCGCGTCGGGTCCTAGCGCGCGGCGACCAGCGGAGTCGGGACCGAACGAATGCTCCAGTCCACGATCTGGGTGTTGATATCGCGCGTGGCGATGTCGAACGCCTGGACGATGGCCGAGACGCGGTTTTCGATCGCCGGCTGGGTGACGCTGAACACCCGCTCGACGGTTCGGCCATCCTCGGGCCGGATCGGCCCGCCGCCCGCCTCGCGTTCGGGCGTGTTGCGCAGCTGGGCGCGGGCGGTCACGACGATGGTCGGCGCCGCGTCCTTGCCGTCCAGATAGCGCGCCTCGAAGCTGGACACCGTCACCCGCAGCACCAGCGGCGTCGTGCCCGGCTCGCGCCGGTCCAGCACCCGCACCTGGTCGGGGCGCGCGGCGAAGGCGGCCTGCAGGCTGTCGTCAAACAGGGTCTCGGCCGGGGACACCCAGCGCGCGCCGCCGATATAGGCCGTTTCAGTCCCCGTCACGCCCAGGATGCGGGCGTCCTTGGACGCGTCGGGGAATTCGATCCGGCGGATCGACACCAGAAGCGGCGCGGGCGCGTCGCCCGCCTGGGCAGGGGCGTCCATCTGCGCCCCGAAGCGATACATCTGAACCGGATCGGGCGTGGACAGCAGGGCGCAGGCGCCGAGCGACAGGGCGGCGCCGGCCACGACGCCGCCTTTCAGGACAGAACGGATCACGGCTGGACCTCCAGTTCCTTGGATTGGGGACGGGCGATCAGGTCGCGCGGGCTTTCGCGCGCGTCGTCGATCAGCGACTGCAGCGAGCGGGTCGCCTCCTGCAGCTCCTCGATGGTCCGGCTCAGCTGCGGCAGGCTGGAGGTCGCAAAGCTGTCCAGCGGCTGTTCCAGCCCGGTGACGCTGCGGTTGACCGAGGCGATGGCCTGGCGGGCCTCATTGGTCGCCTGGTTGATGTTGGCGATGGCTTGGCGACCGTCGCTGTTCACCACCTGACGGACATCCGTGGCCAGGCCCTGGAATTCCTGCACCGCCTTGTTGGCGTTGGTAATGGCTTGCTCCAGTTGCTGCAGCATGGCCTTGCGGGCCTCCAGCTCGGTGGTCAGCGCCTCGACGTTCTTCAGGCTGGTGGAGAAGGAGCGGACGTTGTCGTCAGACAGCACCCGGTTGATGCGGTTCAGGGTGTCCACCGTCTGGGCCAGCACCGTGCCCGACCCGCTCAGCAGTTCGGCGATGGGACTGGGCTGGCTCTGGATCACCGGGACCACATTCTCGGGATACTGGGTCTTCAGGATGGCGCTGTTGGGCGTGCCGGCGGTGATCTGAATATAGTTCAGGCCCGTGATGCCCTGCGGCTCCAGTTGGGCGCGGGATGTGACGCGCACCGGCGTGGTGGCGTCCAGACGCACCCGGGCGATGACCTGGTCGCCCTTGTTCGGATCCAGGTTCAGGTCCGTGACCTCGCCCACGCGGATGCCGTTGAAATGCACTTCGCCGCCTTCGGACAGGCCGCGCACGGGCCCGTAGAAGACGATGTCATACAGGTCGTAGTCGTTGTTGAACTGCAACCGGGCCAGCCAGACCGTGAACACGGCCAGCGCTGTCAACAACAGCACGGTGGCGATGCCGACGGCGGCGTAATGAGCGTCTCTTTCCATCTCGTCCCGCTCTCCTCAGGCGGCCTTGTGGGCGGCGCGTCCGCGCGGCCCCAGGAAATATTCCTTGATCCACGGATGTTCGGAACGCTCCAGTTCCTGAACCGTGGCCTTCTCGACGACCCGTTTGTCCGCCAGCACCGCGACCTTGTCGCAGACGGCGTACAGGCTATCGAGGTCGTGGGTGATCATGAAGACGGTCAGGCCCAGATCGTCCGACAACTGACGGATCAGCGCATCGAACGCCGCCGCCCCGATGGGGTCCAGCCCCGCCGTCGGCTCATCCAGGAACAGCAGTTCCGGATCCAGCGCCAGCGCCCGCGCCAGCCCCACCCGCTTGCGCATCCCGCCCGACAGTTCGGCGGGTTTCAGATAGTGGGAGTCAGGTTTCAGCCCGACCATGGCGATCTTCATCTCGGCCAGTTCGCGGATCACCTCGCGCGGCAGGTCGGTATGCTCCACCAGCGGCGACGCCACATTGTCCAGCACCGTCAGGGCCGAGAACAGCGCGCCCTGCTGGAACAGCACGCCGGTGCGCCGCTCGATCTCGGCGGCCTGGTCCTGGGTCATGGCGGCCCGGTCATAGCCGAGCAGTTCGATAGAACCGCCCTCGGGCTCCTTCAGGCCGATGATGGAGTTCAGCAGGACCGTCTTGCCGGTGCCCGATCCGCCGACGACGCCCAGCACTTCGCCCTTCTCGACGTCGAGATCCAGATCCTGATGGATCACGCGCTCGCCGAACTGGCTGAGCAAGCCGCGCACTCTGATGACCGGTTCGCTCATATGCCCAACTCGATGAAGATCAGGGCGAAGATCGCGTCCAGCAGGATGATCGCGAAGATGGCCTGAACCACCGCCGCGGTGACGCGTCGGCCCAGCGACTCGACATCGCCGGCCACGGCCATGCCCTGACGACAGCCGATGGCGGCCACCACCAGGGCGAAGACCGGCGCCTTCACCAGGCCGACCAGCATGTGGCGGTGCATATAGCCGTCCTCGAGCATGCGCTGGAAGAAGAAGGCCGGGCCCAGGTTCAGCTGGGTCCAGCACACCACCAGGCCGCCCAGCAGCCCGCCCAGCATCGCCAGGAAGGTCAGCAGCGGCATCATCACCACCAGCGCCGCCAGTCGCGGGATCACCAGCGCCTGGAACGGATTGACGCCCATGACCTGCATGGCGTCGACCTCCTGGTTCATTCGCATCGAGCCGATCTCGGCCGCAAAGGAAGAGGAAGAGCGCCCGGCCAGCAGCACCGCCGCGATGACTACCGCGAACTCGCGGAACACGGCCACGCCGATCAGCTGAACCGCGAACACCTGCGCCCCGAACTGGGTCAGCAGATCCACGCCGATGAAGGCCACCACCGCGCCGATGAAGAAATTCGTCACCACCACGATCGGGATGGCGTCCAGTCCGGCGCGTTCGGCCTGACTGACCCAGGCGGGCCAGCGGATGGCGCGGGGATGCCTGAAGGCCGATCCCACCGCCGTGATCAGCCGCCCCAGGAAGGCGAAGGACAGCAGGGCCTCGGCCCCGAAATCATAGACCCCCCGTCCGATCTTGGCGAAGGTCCGGGAGACGGGGTCCAGCCGACGCGGCGGCGATCCGGCCTGGCGTTCCAGCTTTTCGACGGTGCGGTACAGGCGCCCGGCTTCGGGCCGCTCGCGCCATGCCTTTTCTGGCAGGCGGCCCGCCGACGCCTTGACCAGGGCCAGAGCGCCGGCCGTGTCGAACCGGCCCAGCTCGTCCAGAGTGACGCCCGTCAGGCGACGTTCGCCGAGCTCGCGTTGCAGCCGCTCCCCGACGCGGCCCAGCCCCGTCGTGGTCCAGTCGCCGGACAGGCGCAGCAGCGCGCCGTCGTCAGCGTCCTCGATCTGGAAATTCGCAGCCCCCGTCATGCCCCTACCTAAATCGGCTCCATGCTTTTGCCCATGGTCAAGCCTGGAGTGTGACGAGAACGCGGCTGGACCGTATTCGTTCAGCCACGCTATCAGTCGTGCAAGAGCGCCTGCGTCGCCATCAGATCCTGCACGAACCGCGCGCGCTCCGCCGCCTTGCCCGCCTCGTCCGGAATTCGCAGCAGATAGGATGGGTGGACGGTGACCATGACCTGCGCTCCTTCATCCAGTCGGATCGGGACCCCGCGCTCCTTCATCACCGCGACTT
>Ga0160473_101473_pt1 | contig 11500 bp, 7 predicted proteins | sample HID1975I_E11MG_FD_108217 | JGI IMG/M metagenome (GOLD analysis project Ga0160473, IMG submission 108217) | Enriched soil microbial communities from UW Madison campus, WI, USA - HID1975I_E11 MG | ecosystem: Environmental > Terrestrial > Soil > Unclassified | place: USA: Madison, Wisconsin... | reverse complement strand
TTCAGGATGGCGAACATCTTGTCGGATTCGCTCGACTCGCTGAGGAAGACGCCTTCGGTCAGCTCCAATTCGAGCCGGTCGGCGGGCAAGCCTGACGAAGCGAGCGCCGACATGACGATCTGGGGCAGCGCCTCGTTCGTGAACTGGATCGGCGACACGTTGACGGCGACCCGCAGGTTGCCGGGCCATCTCGCCACGTCCTCGCACGCCCGCCGCAACACCCACTCGCCGAGCGGCCCGATCAGGTCCGCCTCCTCGGCGATCGGGATGAACAAAGCCGGCGAGATCGCCCCACGGACCGGATGGTTCCAGCGCACCAGCGCCTCGACTCCGGTCACGCAGTTGTTCCGGGCGTTGACGATCGGCTGGTAGAACACCGTGAACTCGCCATTGGCGAGCGCATCGCGCAAGTCCATTTCGAGCAGCCGCTTGTCTTCGGCCACGCGCAGCAGCTCGCTCGAGAAAAACCGGAAACGCCCTCGCCCGCCTGCTTTCGCGGCATAAAGCGCCAGATCCACGTTGCGGCTCAGCTCTTCGCTGGTCGAGCCGTCGATCGGCGCCACCGCGACTCCGATCGAAGCGCCGATGATGCAGCGGCTGCCTTCGATCAGATAAGGCTGCGACAAGTTGGCGATGATGTTCTTGGCAAGTTCACCCAGGACGCCGCGATCTTCGCAATCGGACACGATGATCTTGAATTCGTCGCCGCCCAGGCGGAAGATCTTTTCCTTGTCGCCGACGATGGTGAGCAAGCGCTCGCTGACCTGCCGCAGCAGCGCATCGCCGGCGGGGTGGCCGAGCGTATCGTTGACCTGCTTGAAGCGGTCCAGATCGATAAGCAGCACCGCGCAAGGCCGATCCTGATACTTCAGCCCCTGAAGGCTCGCCTCAAGCGCCTTCGACATGAACAGCCGGTTCGGCAGCCCGGTCAGCGGATCGTACATGGCCAACTGAGAGGCGTGCTCGGACGAGCGGCGCTGCTCCGTTATGTCGACACCGGAACCGCGATAGCCCAGGAAGTTACCGAGCGGATCGAACTGGGCCGCGCCGGAGACGATCCACCACCGCTCATCCCGCGAGTTCGCCGGCTTCAGGGTTAGCTTCTCGAAACTGGAGTGGCGTGCCATGATGAACGGCAGGGTGCGGCTGATGCCGGAGCCGTCGTCTTCGCGAGCGAAGTGATCGGTGAAGGCGGCGTCCAGGATGCCGGCCCCATCGGGGACGATGCTGCGGGCGATGGCGTCGGTCAGGTAGGTCAGGCGACCGGAGGCGTCCGTCGACCAGAACCAGCCCTGCCCGGAGCTCTCGAAATTCTGCAGGAGCAGCAACGCCTCCGCCGCCCGGGCGCCAGCCCCGCCCGCGTCGGATCGGCCGGCGGCCCCCGTCGGCAGCCTGTCCAGCATGCCGCGAGCGCCCGCAGGAGCATCCTCCTGGCTCCGCCGATCCTGCAAGAAGCGGAATCTAACCATGTTGCGCTTTCTACAGCTCCCCGCCCAGCTTCGCTCCTAACCAACGCGGCTTGCAGAACTGTAAACGGTGATCCGGCGGCGCGGGGCGCCCCTTGTGGAACTGGCTATTCCGAGCGCGTGGTCTCCATTCCACGCTCGAGCAGCTTCAGGCGATCGACGATCGAGAAGAAGAAAGCGGTCGACCAACCGATCAGGATGATCCCGCTGGCACCTTCGATCGCGCCGAGGATGCGACTCCCCGGCGGCAGCACCAGATCCCCGTAGCCGATCGTGACGTAGGTCGATGTGGAGAAATAGAGCGCGGATTCCAGATCGGGCAGGACCCCTAGCCAGCGATAGACACCCGCCCAGGTCCAAATCTCGAGCGAGTGAAGGGCGAACAGGCCGAACGCCGCCAGCAGGATCGCCCCGGCATTGACGAACGCCGCCAGCAGCCGGCTCGATGCGTGGCGGTGGCGGCGCAGGATCGCCAGCAGGGCGCCGAGACCGACGAGGTGAACCAGAACGGTGAGCGCAACCACCAAGGTCGCGATTGTGAGCTGCATCGACAATGGCATGGCAAACAGGTTGGCACAGGCGAAGCGGATCGCCCAATGCAATCATCGTCCGGTGTGGCGGGCTTACCAGGCGATCCGGTGACGTCTCACCCAACCGTCGTGCCTACCGTCAATGCGCGCCCGCCGGCGCGCGGCCGCCGCGCTTGGGCTTGGGGATCAGCCACGCAAGCTGGGCGGCGGCGATGCAGAGGAGGCCGGTCACCACGAACAGATGGCCGGCGGAGATCGCACCGCTCTGTCGCTCGACCAGCCGTTCGATCATGGCGCGTGCCTGCTCCATGCTGAAGCCGGCAGCGACGAGCTGGTTCATCACCGTCTGCCCGCCATTCAGGACCGCAGCGAGCTGCGCGCGCGCCGTCTCGGTCCCGTTCGCCCAGGCGGTCGTGGCAGCGGAGGTGGCGATCGCCGTGCCGAGCGTGCGCATGAACGCCATCAGTCCCGCGGCCGAAGCGACCTCGCGCGGCGGCACCGATCCGAGCGCGAGCACCATCAGCCCGATCATGAAAAAGGGTGTCCCCAGTCCCTGGAACAGCTGCGGCAGGGCATAGGACCAGAAGCCGAGATCGACTGACCAGCGCGAGCGCAGGTACGAGACCACGCCCAGCCACATCAGACCGAGGCAGACCGGCACGCGCATGTCCACCCAGTTGCCGACCTTGCCGGCAACTGGTGCGAGCAGGATCGCGAACAGCCCCATGGTCGACAGCGCATACCCCGCGTCCGTCGAGGTGTAGCCGACCGTCGTTTGCAGGAAGAGCGGCACCAGCACGACCGACGAGTAGATCGTACCGAAGCCGATCGACAGCGCCAGCGCGCCGGCGGTGAAGCCGCGGTGCCGCAGCACGCGCAGATCGACGATCGGGTGCTCGTCGGTCAGCTCCCAGATCACGAAGGCGGCGAAGCCGATCACCGCGGCGACAGCCAGGCCGACGATCAGCGTCGATCCGAACCAGTCCCGCTCGCGACCGAGATCGAGCATGATCTGGAAGCAGCCGACCCAGAAGATCAGGAGCGCCAGCCCGACGCCGTCGATCGGCGACGTGCGGCGATCCGTCTCATAGGGCGTCAGCAGCCGGCGCACGCCGAACAGGCAGAGCGCGGCCGGCGGCAAATTTATGAAGAAGATCCATGGCCATGACCAATTGTCGCTGATCGTGCCGCCGAGGATCGGGCCGAGAATCGGTGCGACGATCGTCGTCATCGCCGCCACCGACATGGCCGTCCCGGCCTTTGCGCGCGGGAAGATGCGCAGCAGCAGCGTCTGGGACAGCGGCATCAGGGGGCCGCCGCACACGCCCTGCATCACCCGGCAGAAGATCAGCGTGCCAAGCGTCGGCGCAACGCCGCAGAGCGCCGAGAAAGCGGTGAAGCCCGCCAGCGAGTAGCTGAACGTCCGCAGCGTGCCGAAACGCATCGCCAGCCAGCCCGTCAGCGGGACGCAGATCGCCTCCGCCACGGCATAGGAGGTGATGATCCACGTCCCCTGCGTGGTCGAAACGCCGAGACTGCCCGAGATATGCGCGAGGCTGACGTTTGCGATCGTCGAGTCGAGCAGCACCAGGAAATTGGCGAGGCCGAGCAGCAGCGCCGCGATCCATAGCGGCGCACCCGTCAGCGGCGGCGGAGCCGCCGGCGCTGCGGTCGTGTCAGGCGGCTGGGCCACTCAGGAGCCGGCGACGTCGACGGACACCGCCATCGACAGACCCACCCGCAGCGGGTGGGCGCGCAGCTCCGCCGGATCGAGCGCGATCCGGACGGGCAGCCTCTGCACGACCTTGATCCAGTTGCCGGTCGCATTCTGCGCCGGGATCAACGCGAATGCCGCGCCCGTGCCGCCCGACAGGCCGACGACGCGACCGTGATAGACGACATCGCCGCCATAGAGATCGGATTCGAGTTCGACGCGCTGGCCGGGGCGGACGCGGGCCAGCTGCCCTTCCTTGAAGTTCGCATCGACGTAGAGCCTGTCGACCGGCACGATGGTCATGAGCGGCGCGCCGGCGGCCACCCGCTGCCCGACTTGGACCTGCCGGCGGGTGACGATGCCGTTGATCGGCGCGCGGATCACCGTGCGGGAAAGGTCCAGCCGCGCCTGGTCGCGCTGGGCGCGAGCGGCGAGCACGTCGGGGTTGTTCTCCGCCGTGGTGCCGCTGGTCAACGCCTGGTTGGCCGCAGCCTCGCCGGCTGCCGAACTGCGGGTCGAGGTCGCCTGTTCCACCTGCGCCCGCGCGAGCGTGAGGTTCGCCCGCGCCGTCGCATAGGCGTTGGTCGCCGAGGTCAGCTCGTCCCCGGAGACCGCCCCGGTCGCCGACAGCTTCTGGCGGCGTTCGAAGTCGATCCGGGCGCGGTCGAAATTGGCTTGGGCGACGGCGAGCCCGGCGCGAGCGCCGGCTATGTCGGCCTCGCGCGCCGTGACGCGGGCGGCGAGCGCCTCCCCGGTCGCGGAGGTTTGCCGGAACTGGCGCTGCGCCGCCAACAGCTGGGCCTCCGCCCGGGCAAGCGCGATCCGGGCATCCGCGTCGTCGAGCCGGACGAGCACGTCGCCCGCCTTTACCACGCGCGTATCCTGAACGGCGACCTCAACCACCGGGGCGCTGACGAGCGGCGTCACTTCCGCGACATCGGCGCCGACATAAGCATTGTCGGTGCTGACGCTGCGGCGCGCGACGATGACGTACCACAGGCCGGCCAACACCGCCGCCGCGGCGACCACGCCGGCCAGGATCAGGAACAGGCGCTTGCGCGTACCATGGTCGCGGACCGGCGCTGCCGGCGCGGGATCGGCGGCAACGGGCATCGCGGGATTCTGGTCAGCCACGTAGGTCCTTCCTGGCGCTCGCCGGTGCGGCGGTGTCGGTCGTTGCGAAGCCGCCGCCCAGAGCCCGGACGAGGGCGACGTCGAGGGTGAAGGCGCGCGCGTCGAGTTCGGCGGCAACGCGCCGTCGCTCCAGCACGGCATCCTCGGCGGTCAGCACGTCGAGGTAGGTGGAGAGCCCACCGGCGAAACGCTGCTGCGCTATGGAATAGGCCGATTGAGCGGCGACGAGCGCCGCGGTCGCGCTCTGCCGCCGGTCGGCCAGGGCCCGGATCGAATCGGCGGCGTCGACCACTTCGCGAAGGGCGGTGACGAGGGCCGCATCGTAATCCGCCACCGCCTCGTCATAGCGGGCGCGGGCACCCCGCAGCTGTCCGTTCAGCCGCGCCCGATCGAAGATTGGCAGGCTGAACGCCGGGCCGACGCTGCCATAGGTCGAGCCGCGATCGATGAGGCGGTCGAGCCCCAAGGATTGCAGGCCGATGAGCCCGGTCAGGCTGATGTTCGGATAGTAAGCGGCGCGCGCCTCGCGGATGCGGCTCGATCGCGCCTCGACCCGCAACCGCGCCGAGACGATGTCCGGCCGCCGTCCTACCAGATCGAGCGCCAGTGCCTCGGGCAGGCCGACCGCGTGGAGCGCGGCAACCTGCGGGCGGGCGACGGCGAGCCCACGATCCGGCCCGGCCCCGAGCAGCGCTGCGATGCGGTTGCGGGTGAGCTTGATCGCCTCGTCGCGCGCCTGCAGGTCAGCTTTGGCGGAGGCGAAGCGCGATTCCGCCAGTTGCGCGACACCGCGATTGTCCAGGCCGGTCGCGAAACGCTGCCGGGTGAGGTCGAGCGTCGCCTGGCGGACCTTGAGCGCCGCTTCGTCCGCATCTCGGTTCGCATACAGCCGGGCGAGCTCGGCATAAGCGTCGGCGACATTGGCGGAGAGCATCAGCAGCGCCTGATCGCCATCGACCTCGGCCGCGCGCGCCTCGCCGACCGCCGCAGCGAGGGCAGCGCGATTTCGCCCCCAGAGATCGAGATCGAAGCTGCCTTCGATCGACAACCGCCCGGAGTCGTTCCAGCCGCGCGGCACGAACTGCGGCGGGATGGCGGTGTTGTAGCTCTGCTTGTCGAGCGTGGCGGTACCGCGCGCGGTGACCGTCGGCGTAAGCGCCGCCCCGGCCTGTTCCGCGATCGCCTGGGCGGCGCGAATCCTGGCTACCGCCGCCGCTACCGCAGGCGATCCGCGGCGCGCCTCGCCGATCAGCGCGTCGAGCTGCGGGTCGCGGTAGCTGCGCCACCAATCCGCCTCCGGCCAAGCCGCGTCGGGCGCGGTGAGGCTCTGCGTCGCGGCCAGATCGGACACCGCCTTGGGCACGGGCGCAGGCCCGAGCGCAGGCGCGCACCCGGCCAGCAGGGCTAACAGAGGCAGGACGTGGGGGCGCACAGTGGTTCCGTACCAGTTAGTACGGATCGGCGCTTGCGCCGCATTTGCAGCGGCGTCAAGATAGCCGTACTATAAAGTACGAAATCATAATCTGGAGAGCGCCGGGATGGCGGCCGAGGCGTCAACGATGACCAAGCGGGCAGTGCGACGCGAGGAGCGGCGGACCGCGATCCTGGCCCTCGCCCGCACCCATTTCAACGAGCATGGCTATGGTGGCATGACGATGTCGGCGCTGGCCTGCGCGCTCGGCGGGTCGAAGAGCACGCTCTGGGCCTATTTCTCCTCGAAGGAGGAGCTGTTCGCGGCGGTCATGGACGAACTGGTCGCGGAGTTCGGGCCGACCATGGCCATCGATCCGGACGAAGCACCCGAAGCGATGCTGCCCCGCTACGCCGCGGACTTCCTGACGATGATGCTCTCGCCCCAGATCGTCGCGCTCAACCGGCTGGTGATCGCGGAAGCATCGCGCTTCCCGGAGCTTGGACAGATGTTCTACGCCCGCGGACCGGAACGGCGCCACCGCGTGCTCGCCGACTATCTCGCCGCGCAGATTGCGTGCGGGCGCCTGCGCCGCGCCGATCCGCTGGTCGCGTCCGCGCAGTTCCACCATCTGTGCCAGTCGGGGCTGTTCATCCGGACGATGTGGGGCGTCTGCGGAGGCGCAGATGTAGCCGCGATACGGCAGGACGCTGAGCGGAGCGTGCGGCTGTTCCTGGAGGGTTACGCGATCGGATCGGAACGGGAGCCCAGGCGCCCGTAACGCCCCCCCTCCCGGCTACTTCGTCGCGTCGACGTAGAAGGCGGTGTACGGCACCTGGATATAATTGAGCGCCTGCCCCGCCACCCGGCCGACGCCCGACCGCGCGTTACGGAAGAACAGTTCGTTGAGGTTGAGGCCGACGCCTAGGAACACGCTCCTGCGCAGCGGCTCGCCACGCTGCCGCTGGGGATTGGTGAAGCCTGTCGCACGGTACCCCGCGTGAAGCTCGACGAACCGGAGCGGCGAGTCTTTCAGGTCGTCGAAGCCGGCGAGTTGCAGCGCCATCAGGTAGCGCTGCTGCTCGTAGTGACGCTTGCCCTTCAGGGTGATGACGTCCGAGTTCGGTATGAGCAGCAGCCTGAAGTCGAGCTTCTCCTTCATTCCGGGCACGGTGTTGCGCAGCGCCGAAAACGCCGCGCCCGCGCTGTTCGAGATCACGTCCTGGACGGAAAATCCGCTCGTCTTCTTGTGCGCGTCGAAAAGCTCGCTGTAGATCATCAGACCGGAAGCAAGCGCGGCGGCGGTGATCGCACTGCCATGGGCGTTGCCAGTCTTGCGGCTGATCCGCCAGTGGAGAAGCTCGCTCAGCATGTAGCTGTTGAAGGCGTGGGTCAGCTTGTCGATGCCGAGGTTCGTGGTGTCCTTCCCGAACCAACCCTCGTCCTGGAAGTGGAAGGACTCCGTGTCCTTGGTCACGATGATCTGGGTCGCGGTCATGTAGCCGAAGATCGCGGCCGTCTCCCACTTCGCCGCCGCGACGCGCTTGCCGAAGGAGACGTGCGGCCGATCGTCGCCCGGTGTGGTGGAAGACGCGAGGACGGGTTCAGAAGCCGCCGGCGGCACGCCTTCAGGTGCAGGCGGCCCGATGAAATCGGCCGGCGCAGCGGGCTCGGCCGCTTCCTGGCGGTCGGATGTCGCGGGCAGCTGCCACGCCGCCAGCGCCACGGGCATAGGCGCGGCGATGGCCCGCGTTTCGGTCAGCGGCACACCCAATATTGCGAGACCCGCCAGGGATGCCCAACCCACAAACCCGCCCACGGTGCGTGTTGACGGAATTGCAAGCAAGCACATCTCCAGCGACTTGGTTCATGTCAATTGCTTGAACCGGCTTGTCAATCCCGCCAGACTGGCAGCAGCATGGCCACGGGATCAGAGGCGGATCAGCCCGGACGCGAGCAAAAGCAGCAAGGTAGCCGCGGCGCAAGGGCGATGACACGGTGATGAGACGGGTCGCCCTTTTCGAGCTGCGGCAACAGCTGAGCGGCCATGTCTTCTGGGTCGTGTTCGCCATCTCGGCAATGATGGCATTGGGTTCGGTCGGCATCGATGCCCTGCGGGTCGGCACGGCCGTGGCGGGTTTGCGCAACGGTGCCGCGGCCATCGTCCAGACCCATCTGGTCTGGAGCCTATTCTTCATGTTCACCACGGCGGCCTTCGTTGCCGACGCGGTGTTGCGGGACGAACTCGTCGGGTTTGCACCGATCGTCCGCGCGGCGCCGGTGCGCTGGCACGAACTGGTCTATGGCCGATTTGCCGGTGCGTTCGCCGCCGTGATCCTGTGCTTTGCCGGCGTGCCGCTCGGCATCCTGGCTGGATCCGCAATGCCTTGGGTCGACGGCCTCTCGGTCGGGCCGATCCGCCCGGACGCCTACCTGTTCGCCTTCCTCGTCATGGCCGTGCCGAACCTGCTGCTCAGCGCCAGCCTCGGTTTCGTGCTCGCGACGCTAGGCCGCTCGCTTGGCGCAGCGCTCGTCGGTGCGGTGGTGCTGTTGATGCTCTACGGCCTGGGCGCGCGCAGCGGAGCGGTGCTGCCGCCCTTGGTCGAACCGTTCGGGTTCGCCGCTTATGCCGATGCGGTCCGGGGCTGGAACCAGCAGATGCGCGACGCCGCACTGCCCGCTTTCAACGGCGAGCTGCTCGCGAACCGACTGCTCGCGGTCGCCACCTCCCTCCTCCTGCTCGCCGTGACGGCTCTGCGCTTCGCACCACGGGATCGTGCGCCCGCGAAGGTTGACGAGAGCCTCGACGAAGGCGAACCGGCCACGCCTCCCCGCCTCCGAGGCCCGCTCCGCCCCTCGTTCACGGGTCAGTTCCGGGCGCGGCTCCTGCTGGAAGTGCGGCAGATCGTGCGCACGCCGGTGTTTGCGGCGTTGCTGATCCTGGGGGTGGCGAACGCGGTTGCGGCGCTTTGGCCGGATCGGCACACGAACGATCCCCGGATTGTCGTCCGAACACTGTCGCAAGCCTTTCAGCTCGCCCCCATCGTAGTCGCGCTGTTCTTTTCGGGCGAGTTGCGCTGGATGGAGCGCGAGCGTGGGATCTCGGCGCTGCTGGGCGCGACGCCGCTGGCGCAGCCGGCCTTCCTTCTCCCCAAGTTCGCCGCCATCGCCGTGGTGCTGGTGGCGATGACCGGCGTCACGGCGCTGTCCGCGGCGCTGGCGATTACCGGTGCAGGCGGGACCGCGGCGGCGGCCTTGCTGCCCGACTGGTTCGGCGTGGCCTGCTACAACGCGCTCGTGTTCGCCGCCCTTGCCATGTTCTTGCAGGCGATCGCGGCGAACAAGATCGCCGGATGGGGCTTCACCGTCCTGTTCCTCGTTGCCACGCTCGCGCTGGACCGGCTCGGCCTGGTGGCACCGATCTACCGCTACGGACGCTATCCCGGCTGGCCGTTGCCGTCATCGGTCAGCGGTGTCCCGTGGGTCTGGCCGTACCAGGTCTATTGGGGCGCCGTCGCCGCTCTCCTGCTGGCCGTCGCGGCGGCGATCGCGAAACCGGAAGGCCGCCGCAGCGAGCGACCCGGCCCGTAACCTTCAGCCGGACGAATCCTGCTCCGCCGCGACCTCACTGGTGCTGCCCTCGAGGATGTCGAGAAGGTTCTTCACCGAATAGGGCTTTCGCAGCAGTTTGAAGCCGTGACTGCCTTCTTCGGCGATTACGTGACTGTAGCCGCTGGTGAGTACCACGCGCAGGTTCGGCCATTGGCCGGCTATCGTTCGCGCCAGATCGAGGCCGTTGATGCCGGGCATGACCACGTCGGTAAACACCAGGTCGAACTTGCCCGGCGCCGCTTCCAGCAGTTCCAGCGCCGCCTCGCCATTCGGCGCCCAGCTGACGATCTGCCCGAGTTCCTCGAGCAGCCCGCGCGCGAACTGGCCGACCGCCTCGTTATCCTCGACGAGCAATACCCGCTTCGTCGCCAGCGTTCGTTCGCGGGTCTCGCGGGACGGCCCTCCCTGGGCAATCTGCTCGGCCTTCGCGACCGGCAGGTAGAGGGTGAAGGCGGTGCCCGCGCCGACGCGGCTCGCAACGTCGATCTCGCCGCCGGACTGCTTGGCGAAGCCATGGACCTGGCTGAGCCCGAGGCCGGTGCCCTTGTTGAGGCCCTTGGTGGTGAAGAACGGCTCGAAGATGTGCTTCAACGTCTCCGGCGCGATGCCGCTGCCGTCATCCTGAACGCGGACCGCGACGAACTTGCCCGGAGCGGCCTTGTGCCCGCGAACGCTTGGAAGATTGTCGACCAGGCTGGTCTTCAAGGCGAGCTCGCCGCCCGCCGGCATCGCATCCCGCGCGTTGATGACGAGGTTCAACACCGCCGTTTCGAACTGGTTGAGATCGGCGTTGACGATGCCTGCCTCCGCCACGTCGATCGTGACGCGGATGGTCGATCCGACCGTCGTCTCTACCATCTGGCCCATGCCGGCGATGCGATCGCCGATATCGAATATCTCCGGCTGCAACGCCTGCCGGCGGGAGAAGGCAAGGAGCTGCGAGGTGAGCGCCGCCGCGCGATCGGCGGTGTCGGAGATCGCATCCAGGTAGCGCTGCCGCTTTTCAGGGGCGAGACCCGGCATCTTGAGCAGGTCGGTCGATGCGCGGATCACCGTCAGCAGGTTGTTGAAATCGTGGGCAACGCCACCGGTCAGGCGGCCGACCGCCTCCATCTTCTGCGCCTGCGCCATCGCTTCGCGGGCGCGTTCGACTTCCTGCTGGGCCTGCCACCGCTCGGTCAGGTCACGGGTGATCTTGGCAAAGCCGACCAGGTCGCCGCGGTCGTCGTGGATAGCATCGATCAGCACGCCGGCGCGGAAGCGCGAGCCGTCCTTGCGCTGACGCCAGGCCTCGACATCATATTTGCCGGTGTCCCGCGCCAGGCGCAGCGCCCGCTCCGGTTCGCCGGCCTGGCGATCCTCCTCGGTGTAGAAGCGCGAGAAATGCTGCCCGACGATCTCGTCGGCAGTATAGCCCTTGATCGCCTGAGCGCCTGGATTCCAGTTGGTCACGTACCCGCCCGGATCGAGCATGTAGATGGCATAGTCCTTGATACCCTGAACCAGCAGGCGGAAGCGCTGCTCACTCTCAAGTAGCGCGCGCTGCGCCTCGCGCTTGTCGGTGATATCGCGGGTCACCTTGGCGAAACCGATCAGCGTGCCGTCGGTGTCGATCACCGGATCGATGACGACG
>Ga0160473_101471_pt1 | contig 11509 bp, 7 predicted proteins | sample HID1975I_E11MG_FD_108217 | JGI IMG/M metagenome (GOLD analysis project Ga0160473, IMG submission 108217) | Enriched soil microbial communities from UW Madison campus, WI, USA - HID1975I_E11 MG | ecosystem: Environmental > Terrestrial > Soil > Unclassified | place: USA: Madison, Wisconsin... | reverse complement strand
CGTAAAGGTCTTCGATACAGAAGCGATATGAAAGGGAAACGTCGGGGTAATGGTGTCCTTCGTTACCAGGTTTGTGTAGCCACGGTATTCTTCGAGCAGGATCTCGCCATTTTTCGATACTATTATTCCCCCGTTAAAACCATGTTTGCCCAGCATCGAGTCATACATGTGTTTCACCGCTGCCTGGTACCGGTTTTTTTCTTCAGGCGTTAGCTTTCTATAATTTGTGTCGTCGGTAGCAAAATCCGTTGTACGCTTATCATTTGCATCCCGTTGTTTACAAGAGTAAAATGAACCAATCAGAAGAATATATAAGAAGATTTTCAATAGAGTCTGTTTTTAACGGGGCAAAAATAGTAAAACAGCTAAACGCTTTTTCACACACAAAATTTTACTTAATAACATTTCGGCAATGCAGAAGTTATCAACTTACTGTACGGGAGTTTAAGAAAATAAATTATATGAGTTATTATTCGGCGACCCTTACGCATTCGAGCCAGAAGCGGCCAAGCTTGCCCATTTTATCGCACCATTCAGTCATAGTGTGTGGTTTGGTTACAAAGCAACTGGCGCCAAGTTCGTAAGCCTTTTCTATGTCTTTTGATGCCTTTGAGGTAGAAAGTATGATAACAGGAATTTTTCGCAGTACTTCGTCTTCTTTAATTTCTTTCAATACTTCAAAACCGCTTTTGCGCGGCATATTCAGATCGAGAAGTATAAGTTGTGGAAGCGTGGTTGCATTCGAGGTCTTCTTTATTTCATTTAAGTGTTCTATCAGCTTCTGTCCGTCACTTACGTCATTAACATCTATTAGCAATTGGTTCTCCGTAAAACACTCTTTGGTCAATTGTACATCATCTGCGTCGTCGTCAGCGATAAGAACTCTAAAAGGCCTGCGTATGTTTGTGATCATAGAGAATTAAAGATAGAAATATTCTGCTTAAAAATATCGCGTCAAAGGTTGAACAAATTTTTATTTTTTTGTTCGCCACCAAATCTCTTAACCAGCATAATGTTTTGTTACTGAATCTTTTCCGGGCATGCAATAACAATTTTGTTACCGGCATTTGTCTTTCATGGTATCATCGTTGTGTCACTCCCTTGTACTGTATATTTTCATGGCATCGTCCATGTTATATTCTTTTAAAAACGCTAATAACGACCATTAAGAAGAGTGCATTTCAAATTGCCGCATCTGTCATAAGAAGTGTTCGTCATTGCGAGCCTTGCGTAGCTTGGCGAAGCAATCCCAGCCAACTCGTCAACCTGATTGTACGAGGGATTGCTTCGTGCCTCGCAATGACGGGGAGTTTTAACAACGCCATCAGTCAAAAAATAAAAAAAGCGACAATTTGGGATGACCCTTAATTGATCTGCAAAAAAGGTAGAATAAGAAAAAGCGTTAATTTGCAGCCTTTTTAGTGGTAACCTGATTACCATTAAGTACTATTTTCTCATCAAAAACGGTTTAATGAATACTCAAATTACCAGCTACCCGAAAGAAAAAATTCACATTCTTCTTCTTGAAAATATCAGTCCTAAAGCCACAGCAGTATTTAAAAACAATGGCTACACCAACATAGAAACAGTTGCAGGAGCATTGTCTGAAAACGATTTGATAGATGCTATTAAAGACGTGCATCTGATAGGCATCAGAAGCAAAACAAAATTGACCGAAAAAGTACTGGAAGCTGCAAAAAAACTACAGGCTGTCGGTTGCTTTTGTATCGGCGTAAACCAGGTAGATCTGAAAGCCGCCACTAAATTTGGTGTAACGGTCTTTAATGCGCCATACAGCAATACAAGAAGTGTCGCCGAATTGGTCATCGGATCTGCCATCATGCTTATTCGCCGTATACCCGACAAAAATGCCGCAGCACACAGTGGTATCTGGATGAAAGAATCGAAAGGCAGTTATGAGTTGCGTGGAAAAACATTGGGAATTATTGGATATGGAAATATAGGCAGCCAACTGAGTATATTGGCCGAGTCAATGGGTATGAAGGTGAAGTTTTACGATGTAGAGAAAAAGATGCCGCTGGGAAATGCTGAATCCGTAAAATCGCTGCCCGAACTGGTTGCGGTGGCCGATGTTGTATCGCTGCATGTACCGGAAAACCGAACAACTAAAAATTTAATTACAAAAGAACTTTTAGCCGAATTTAAAAAGGGTTCTATACTTATAAATTATGCCCGTGGCCAGGTAGTAGATATTGACGCACTCAGTAAAAGTTTGTCTGATGGCCATTTAAGTGGTGCCGCTATTGACGTATTTCCGGTAGAGCCGGAAAAAAATGGCGAGAAGTTTCAAACTCCTTTGCAAAACCTGCCTAATGTGCTGCTAACCCCACACATCGGCGGAAGTACTGAAGAAGCGCAGCAAAACATCGGTGAAGACGTAAGTAACAAGCTTTTCGAATTCCTTGAGAAGGGTGTTACACATGGTTCTCATACCGTTCCGTCTTTGGCGTTGCCTGCACAGGAAGGAACACACCGCATTTTGCATATTCACAGAAATGTGCCCGGTGTTTTGAGTGCAATAAACACGCAATTATCTATGCACGATATCAACATTATTGCTCAATACTTAAAAACCAACGACGAAATAGGCTACGTGGTACTCGATGTCGACAAAAAGCTTTCTTCACAGGCGGCCGAATTATTAAAAGATGTGAAAGGGACAATTAAGGTGAGGTTGTTGTATTGAAGAATCGGGAGTCGTGAATCGCGAGTTGCAAATTGGAGTCGGGAATTGTAAGTCGTGAATCGCGAGTTGGGAAGTGAGTTGTGAATCGTGAGAATTGAATACCACTTTTGTTAGCAGTACTTCGCTGAATATATAATCTACCAGTACAAGGGAGTGACACAACGATGTTGAAAGATGTTCTTTAGCTGGTTACATCAATCTTCTTCTGTATTAAATAAAAAAGAGGCCGCTTATGTAAGAATAAGCGGCCTCTTTTATGTAGATCTTAAAGGTTTTATTGGCTGATCATCATATCTCCACCGGAGTTAAGATCGTTTGAACTTTTTCTCTTAAACAGGTTCACGTCGAACTTGCCAAAACGGTAACCGAAGTTTAGTCTCAGAATTTGTGGATCTCTTCTTCTCTCAGAAGTTTGCATTAAGTATTCTGACTCAGAATAAGTGCTGTACACCTGCGTTTTCAAAAAGTCATTCATACTTAAGGTTAAAGAAGCGCTGTTTCCACCTTTCCAGGTCCAGTCTTTTCTTAGAGCGATATCGAAACCATAACGTGCATTTATATATCCCTGTGCTGTACTGGTAGGGCCGCCACCGAAACCTCCGCCTCCACGTCCGCCACCACCGCGTCCGCCTTCAAAAGGCATTACCGTTCTGGCGTAATAGTCGCCTGACAATTGTATGGAAAAGGTTTTCAAGAACTTAAACCGGTTGTTCCACTTTACAAACCAGCTTGTTCTTTGATTAGACAATTCAGTCTGCTTAGACTCATCGAGATTGATTCTTGAGTTAAATAAGTTGAAGTTGGTCGTCATCTCCCACCAACTGGTCACGGGCATTCTATTGGTAAGTTCTATGCCAAAAGTAATACTGTTATTAGCGTTTAAATAAGTGTTGAACAAAACACTGTCGCTGCTCGAATAGTGGTGTGCAGTATCTGGATTTGTGTCTTTGTATTGATACCTGGTAATGAGATTCGTATTGTATTTAAAGAAAGTACTTACCAGGAAGTTTGCGCCTTTTTTATAGTTGTTGTTATAAGACATTTCAAACGAGTTGGTAAACTCAGGCTTTAAACGTGCATTACCAACGCTAAGATTGTACGGATCTGAATAATCGGTAAAAGGAATTAACTGCCAGAAATTTGGCCTGTTGATCCTCCTGGAATAGTTGAGCTGCAGGTCTTCCTTGTCAGACAATTTATAAGTAATAAAGGCACTTGGGAAAAGTGACAGAGGAAAGTCGACATTGAAGGAAGCGATTGAATCTTGTCCCAACATGTCTTTTCCGATAGTAGAACCTTCGTAGGTAGAACTTTCTACCCTGAGACCAAACTGGTAATTCCATTTGTTTGCCTTTAAGCTATAAGTGGCGTAAGCTGCATATACCTGGTCGGTAAACTGGTAGGTGCTGCTGATGCTTTTAGACAGGTCATACTTTTGAGAAGCATGATTGAAGAAAAACTGGTTATTCATGTTCTCATAGTCTCTGATAGACGTTCTTGCCCCTAATTCTATTTTCTGATTTTCTGAAATTGGATTTTCGTAATCCGTTTGAATAGTCCAGTTTTTTGTTTTACCATCACTTAGCGACTGTTGCATGACCGGCAAACCTTTAGACTGGGCAGAATTCAGATAGGTTTGTGTATTAATAAAGTTTAAGTTGCCGTTTTGGCTGGAATTATAATTTACATCAGCGGTCCACTCATGTCCTGCTTTTGCAAACATGTGCTTATAACTAAACTGCGATCCCAGGTTTTTCCAGGTGCCTTCACTATTCTGGTTTACAGAATTAAAGGTAGGTTGTGCGATAAGAAGAGAATCTACCCGCTGCTCATCTCTGTTTTTAAATGTACCCTTGTTGTAGTTTACAGATAAGGTAAAGGTGTTACGATTATCGGCAAGGTAGTCAATGCCTCCCCTGATAAATCCAAAAGATCCGTCATTTAAGGGGTTACTTTTCTGATAAACCCTGCTGGTCGGCACACCATTAGTAAGATTGGTTCTGTCGGTTGTAGCGCTCGATTTAGATTTGCGTTGGTTAAGAACGCCGCTGGCGAAGAAATTGATCTTGTTTTGTCTGAAGTTAAGATCTCCACCGAAACTCGGTTTTCCGCGTGAGTCAATACCGGCACGAATACCGCCGTTATAGCCTGACTTGCGGTTTTTCTTTAAGACAACGTTCAATATACCTGCATTACCGCCCGAAGCATCGAACTTGGCGGAAGGGTTGGTAATTAATTCTACCCTGTCTATAATATCTGCGGGAATCTGGTCGAGCGTCATTGTAGTAGGACGGCCATCAACAAATAACTGGGGCGTTGCATTTCTTAAGGTTACATTTCCATCAATATCTACGCTAAGCGATGGAATGCTTTTCATCACTTCTGTGGCTGTCTGTCCGGTGCTGGTTAAGTTTTTATCTACGTTAAATATTTTGCGGTCAACGCCCATCTCAAATAACTCCTTTGTGGTAGTTACGGTTACATTTCCAAGATTTGCCACATCGGGCTCCAGTTTTATGTTCCCGAGGTCTTTGTCTACCATACTCATCATTTGTTCTCTGCCACCTTCTGCCATTGCGCCGCCCGATGGCATTTTCAGACCAAATGAGATTTTCTGTTCCAGTGTTTTATAGCCAATGGCCGATATTCTAAGTGTAAAATTGCCCATTACCGGTAGTTCTTCGAGGCTAAAATCGCCGTTCGATTCAGTGATGGCAGCTTTCAACGTGACCGGAACCATTTTGTGGGTTGCCGTATCCATTCTGTTGCCCAGTAATTGCAGCGACGCGCCGTCTACTGCTTTTCCTGTTTTGGTATCGACTATTTTGCCATAAAAATGGCCCATATTCATGTTTCTGCCGGCACCTCCGCCTGGTCTTCCGCCAGGCATTTGAGCAAAAGCTCCTATGGTTATAAATAGTGATAAAGTGAATAATAGTCTTCTCATGATTTTTAATTGGTTAGCAAAGTTCTCACTGATGGTGTAGAAGAGGTTTTAAATAATGTTGAGCGGTAAAATAATACTATGAATGGGCAATGGTAGATAAACAACGCTTATGCGATAGTTAAATTGTAGCTATCGTAATGAAAACCTGCACTAACCCTATAATAAAGCCTAAAACGCCACCAATGATTTCGACAAAACGAAATTCGGTAGACATGATCTGGTTCAAAATATCTTCGAGCTTATCAGAGGAGAAATTGCCGACTTTTTCTGTTACGATCTTTTCGAGATCGAGTTCATGTTTAAGAGTGGTCATGTACTCCTTCATCAGTACCGGAAACAGTTCTTCCAGTTCCTGTATAAACACACTTTTTACCTGGCCAATGGTTTTGTCTCCGATCAGCATTCCCAACATCGGAATCTGCGCAGGCAGTTTTTCTCTTAAAAAAGTGTCAATGTGAGTTTCAAGAACGGGTAGCAGCTTTGCCACGTTTTCGGGGTTAGAGATCTTCTGCTCTAAGTCGGCAAAAGAAAGTAATTCGTTGCTGACCAGTTTTCCCAGTTTGATCGCAAACTGTTTTTGTCTTTTCGGAAATATTCCGTGAAAAGTGATACCTAAAATCTTTTTTGGCTCCTTAGGGTGAAAAAGCATTTTTATTGCGATCCAGTTTGTAAACCAACCAATAAATGCTGAAATAACAGGGATAACCAAAAACATCCAGTTCATGAAAATTGTGAGTGTTGTTTACATTAAAAAACCTTGTTACTTGGCAACAAGGTTTTGATTTTCTAAGGGAGACCGATGGGTTTCGAACCCACGGCCTTCAGTGCCACAAACTGACGCTCTAACCAACTGAGCTACGATCTCCATTTTTAATTTGGGTGGCAAAAATAGAAAAAAAACTCTTTCCGCAATAATTTATCTCACCTCTTTTAAAGTTAGTTGCCAGCCAAAGTCTGTTTTCAATATCAATGGATTGTTTTCTTCGCTTAAAACAGTCAGTCTTTTTTTCGCTTTTTCATTCGTGTTCTCAATATTATAGACCGTTACAATTTTTTCTTTGCCTTTAAAATTGATCTTTAACGTGCCCACACTTTGTCTTTTAAACGTTTCCTGCCCGTTTCCAACATCCATCATCGTTTCTTTTACTGCCGCCAGTTCGCTAAAGTTCTTTTTGCTCAGCCAAAATATGCTCGCATCAGGTAGCCGGGTTTTTTCGGCAGATAAAATTGTATCGTATTTAGTCGCTTCTTTTACAGCCATCGGCTCAATTAGTATATTTCCCTGTACGTCAATCTCGGGCATAACATAGTTAAAGGTGATGCTGTCGCCAAAAGCAGTCAAATTGACAACTACACTGTACTGCTGGCTGTCTTTGCTGGCAGCATATAATATAATATCTCCGTTTTTTACAGAAAAAGTTGACACTTTGCTGTTGTAAAACCTGCTGCGTGTTGGTCGGGTATTGTATTGACAAAATGCCTGTAGTGCCATAAAGATCAGTACGGGCAGCAGTAGCAGTTTTTTCATTCGCTTGGTTTATGGTATTATAGATAGTGCAAGTTATCGAGTTAAAAAGTTCTTTTATGTTACCGGCCAAAGTTATTTGTGGTACATCGTTGTGTCACTCCCTTGTACGGCATATTTTCATAGCAGCCTTTTCCCTAACCGGCTATTAATTTGCTGTGGAATCTTTAGTTTTAACAATCACGGTTGTTCGTCTTAGCCTGATTATTGTGTTGTTGTTTTCATAATTTACGCTATTCTTATTGTTTTCGACCAGGTATAACAACAAATTGTTGTCAAAAGCAGTTAATATGTGTTGCCGGGAATAAATGAGTGCTTTTTAATTGTTTGGGTATTGCTGAGTAATGTGATACCGTACAAGAGTGCGACGCAAGTAAAGCTGACCAGTAGCTATGCTGCCGGGCTCATAAAAAAGATTATTCACTTTATTTCCGCTGAGCTACATAAATAATAATACCGGTGGAAAAACCTTTGTTAAGATAGACATTGGGATAGTATTAAAAGTCTTTTTACTTTATTTTTGAAACCGAATGAAAAAAATATTTCAATTTATGCTTAAACGCAAAGTACTGCCTGTTGTCCTGGTTGTTTTGTTCGCTGGTATCTTATGGGCATTTCAATCGCAGGGCGGAAACGGAACTTCTCTTACTACGCAACAGAAGATCTTAACTACTTTAGGAACTATAATCGAGCAAAATCATTATAACCCCAAAGTCATTAACGATAATTTTTCTCAACAGATCTTTACCAGGTTTTTAGAAAGTGTGGATCGTGAGAAAAACGTTTTTCTCCAGCCGGATATTACTTCTCTAAAGCAGTTTCAGAACACTTTAGACGATGAAATTCATGGCGCTCCTATCAATTTTATTCCAGCAGTAAATCTCATCTATACAAAAAGAATGGGAGAGGTAATAGCCTTTTATAAAGAAATGCTGGCAAAACCTTTCGATTTTTCGATAGATGAAGACCTGGTAGTAGACGGCAAAAAACTGAGTTTTTCTACCAATGAAGCACAGCGAAAAGACAGGTGGAGAAAAAAGCTGAAATACCTGACACTCGAAAGATACACGGAGCTGTTAGACCAGCGCGAAAAAAATAAGGGAAAAAAAGACTTTGTTGTAAAAACAGATGTGGCGCTCGAAAAAGAAGCCAGGGAAAAAGTGGGCGAGATGATGAATAAGACTTTTGACAGGATGAAACTAAAATTCGGTGATGATGAGCGTTTCAACCTTTTCATCAATACCATTACCTCATACATGGATCCACACTCCGACTACTTTCCGCCGATAGAAAAGCGCTCTTTCGACGAGCAAATGAGTGGTAAATTTTATGGTATCGGTGCATCTTTAAAAGATGAGGACGGAAATATTAAGGTGGCTACCCTTCTTACCGGCAGCCCGGCCTGGAAAAGTGGCCAGATACAGGTAGGTGATGTGATCACAAAAGTGGCTCAGGGCAAAGCCGAACCGGTAGAATTGACCGGCCTGGCAGTAGAAGATGCGGTAAAAATAATTCGCGGCAATAAGGGCACCGAAGTAAGACTTACCTTAAGAAAACAAGACGGAACCATTAAGATCGTTCCTATTATTCGCGACGAAATTGTACAGGACGAAGTATATGTAAGAAGCGCAATAGTCAACGGAAAAGAAAAAATAGGGTATATCTTCTTGCCCGATTTCTACGCGGATTACGAAAAGCCCGATGGACACCGTTGCTCACGTGACGTGGCCAGGGAAGTAGAAAAACTAAAAGCCGAAGGTGTTGATGGTATCATCATCGATCTTCGCAACAATGGCGGTGGCTACTTGCCGGAAGTGGTTGAGATGGTCGGTTTATTCATTCCCGACGGCCCGGTCGTGCAGGTAAAAGACAGGGAAGGAAGGCCTACTGTTTTAAAAGACAACGACAAAACGGTTATTTACAACGGCCCGTTGGCGGTTATGGTCAACGAGTTCAGCGCCTCTGCCTCTGAGATCTTTGCAGCAGCTATCCAGGATTATGGCCGTGGCGTTATCATCGGCAGCACCTCATCTTACGGAAAAGGTACTGTACAACGCAACATTCCTTTCGGAAGGCCATTAGATCTTTTTACAGGCAGAACCGAGTATGGCGCTATTAAGCTGACGCTGCAGAAATTCTATCGCATCAACGGCGGTTCCACTCAGCTAAAAGGTGTTACTCCCGACATCGTTCTTCCCGATGAGTACGAGTACCTCAAATTTCGCGAGAAAGACAACGACAATTCACTTCCATGGGATGAGATCGAAAAAACGCCTTATACTAAATGGAGCGCCAACTGGAATCTCGATGCATTAAAAGCAAAAAGTGAAGAGAGAATTAAAAACAACGTCAATTTAAACCTGATAGAAAATAATGCTTTATGGCTTTCAAAGCAAAACGATAAGACTTACAGCTTAAATCTCGAAAAATACAAGGAAGAGCAAAAAGTACTCAGAGCCACTGTCAAACAAAATGACAGCCTTGCTAAATTAACCACAGAGTTGCCTTTCGAAGCGTTGAAAGCCGACGCCGCCAAGTATAATAACATAGATAAAGACAAGGGAGAAAGGTATAAAAACTGGCTGAAGAACCTTAAAACCGATATTTATATCAGCGAGGCTTCTAACGTCATAAAAGACATGATGGCGGCCCCCGAGGGTTTAGCTGCTCAATAAGCTGTTGTTGGTCAGAGTAACCGGATCATTCAAAACTGTTAAAATAATTCTTTTTATGAGCCCGGCGATTGAAAAACCATCAACATCCTTGCGTCGCACACTTGTACCGCAGCAAGAAAGCAGCCATCCTCATTTCGAAGAGGTTTGTATCAGGTAAGTGGTTTACAATTGAAAAAATAAAAAGGATGCCTTGTAAAAAGGCATCCTTTTTATTTTACTTTGTTTATTGCGTATCAAAATTTATTTTTGATTGTATTGCAGCTTATTTTTAAGGCTGTTCACAATGTTTGTCCATGTCTGACGTTCTCTTATTGAGTGTCAAAAATCACATTACCTGGTAATTTATGAACCAAAATTTACGTCGAAGAACTTTCTCATCAGTAAGATCCTTTCGCATTCACCTTTTTGCCTGTATTACTATTGTAACCCTTATAAGTTTTTCCACTTCTTGTATTCCCACAAAAAATCTTAAGTATTTCAATAATTTAAGTGACTCACAGGTTGTACATCTTCCCGAGCTAACTAAACCCCGTACTGTTATAATGGCCGAAGACATTCTCGACATTAAGATTGCGGGAGCTAATGAAGCAACTGCCGCATTGTTCAATACTTATACCAGTACGCCCAATGCAGCGACGGCCGCTGCTGCAAATAATGGTTATACAGTTGATTATAATGGCGACGTAGAATTTCCGATCATTGGAAAAATACGCGCCGCCGGTTTAACGCAGGAACAATTTAAAAATGACCTGAAGGAGAAAGTATCTAAATACCTGAAAGATCCACTCGTATCAGTTAAGTTCATCAATTTCCGGTTCACGGTTTTAGGAGAGGTAAAAGCGCCGGGCAGTTTTTTGGTGCCGAACGAGCGGGTGACCGTTTTAGAGGCGCTTGGCCTGGCAGGCGATATGACCTCTTATAGCCGCAGGGGAAGTGTAAGGGTAATTCGTGACAGTAGTGGCCACCGCGAAATAGGACTGTTGGATTTTACTGATAAAGCTGTTTTTACCTCTAAGTATTATTATTTACAGAGAAATGACGTACTTTATATTGAAGCTGAAAAGACAAAAAGCCAGTTCGAAGACTTCTCGCGTGTTTCTTCTATTGTCGCAACTTTTGCAAGTTTACTTGCACTCGCTATAACAGTTTTAAAATAATTTTGATAAAGAGCATTATTCAATGTTTTTAATATAATTAAAATGAGTTACCCAGTTAATCCTACAGATAACGAATTTGCCATACCTGCGAGCAACCAGTTTGATGTAAAAAAATTTATATACAAGATCATAGGAGTCCTTCCATGGTTTATCGTTAGTATCGTCGTCTGCTTTGTCGCTTCCAAAATTTATCTGAGATACACCATGCCCGTTAGTAAAATATCGGCATTTCTGCTTATCAAAAGCCAGGAAGATGGAGGCAATTCGGATTACAAGACGCTAAAAGAAATGGGGTTGGTTACTCAAAATAATGACGTTCAAAATGAAATCGACATTATTCAGTCTTACAGTTTAATCAGAAGGGTAGTTGATTCACTTCATCTGAATATTAATATTTACCGCGAAGGAAGGGTAACAGCATCACCAACATTTGGAGAAACGTCTCCTTTTACTGTAAACGTAATAGACGAATATGAAGAGGCGAGACCCAGCGGATTT
>Ga0160473_101465_pt1 | contig 11533 bp, 9 predicted proteins | sample HID1975I_E11MG_FD_108217 | JGI IMG/M metagenome (GOLD analysis project Ga0160473, IMG submission 108217) | Enriched soil microbial communities from UW Madison campus, WI, USA - HID1975I_E11 MG | ecosystem: Environmental > Terrestrial > Soil > Unclassified | place: USA: Madison, Wisconsin... | reverse complement strand
TCAGATGGTCAGGCTGCCGACAAGAAGGGAAAGGGCCTTCCCGAGGGTGGTAAAGGAGAGGCCCTGGAGGTACACCACAGCCCCGAAAAAGGGCCAGTCAGTTGCTTAACTGACTGGCATTAGAGCGCGATGCTCACCTTTTTTATTTATTCCGCATCAATCTCAGAGAGATTATTCTCGATCGCTTTCGCGTTCGGATTTTCTTCCGGTTTCAACTTACCGCCGTTGGCAATAAAGTCGTGATTCTGGAAGTAGGCTTCACGCACCAGGATGTACGGATCGGAAGACTGACGCAGCAAGCCGTCGGAATCCAGCAGTTGCGCACGCGACTCCACGCCTTCCAGGGTCCATTTACCCACCGACAGCGGCCAGGTCAGCCATGACAGTACCGGGTAGAGGGTATCGGCCATATCGCCGCCGTCATCACGCAGGGTGAAGCTGCCATAGAACGGCAGGTGCACATACGGGCCGTAACCCACATCGTAATGACCTAACGTACTGCCGAAGCGGTGCGGCTGTTCGCGCTGCAGCTTTGGATTCGCCATTCCGGCCACGTCAATAAAGCCGCCCATCCCCAGCAGAGTATTCAGGAAGAAGCGCGTAAAATGCACCATCCCCTGATAGGGATCACCCTGCAGGAAGAAGTTCGCCATCACCGCCGGCTCTTCCAGGTTGCTGGTGAAGTTGCTCAAACCGTTACGGGCAGGCTGGGGAACATAATCACGCCATGCAACCGCAACCGGGCGCACCAGATAAGGATCCAGCACGTTATAGTTAAAGTTGTACATGGAGCGGTTAAATCCTTCCAAAGGATCGGAGCGCCCCTGTTGCTCGCCGGAGCTGGCACAGCCCACAAGCAATGTGGTGCCCAGCGCAAGCGCCGACAGCCGAAGTTTCATATCTTTCTCCCTGTTAAGTATGGCTCTCTTCAAAAGCCATCCGTAACGGAGCTTTTGCGCTCCGCCTGTAAACATGCAAGTGATTGTATCAGCACGTTTACTGATGTTCACGAACACAATCGCGGGCAGCGTTCACCGCTTTTATGATCTCAGAATAGCCTGGCTTACCGTTTTCGGTTGGCTGGCAATTTTATACGCGCTTTGCCGCTGAAGTATCGCCTTTATTGCCTTATGAAAAATTTAAGAGCATCCCCAAGGGAGACAGGATAAAAACCGCTACGCTTAAGGTTATCTGCTCCGCTGTGGAAATACCGTAATGGACGAACTAAAAGACGAAAAGATCGATAAACATACCGAAGAGCTGGAAGTCGAAAGTGAAGAGAAAAGCCGGGGCAAGAAAATAGAAGTGGATGAAGATCGTCTCCCCTCGCGCGCCATGGCTATTCATGAACATATTCGCCAGGACGGCGAGAAAGAGCTGGAACGCGATGCGATGGCGCTGTTCTGGTCGGCGATTGCCGCCGGGCTATCAATGAGTGCCTCCCTGCTGGCGAAAGGCATTTTTCACGTCCAGTTTGAAGGCATCCCTGGCGGACTGGTACTGGAGAACCTGGGCTATACGTTTGGCTTTGTGATCGTGATTATGGCGCGCCAGCAGCTGTTTACCGAGAACACCGTCACCGCCGTGCTGCCGGTGATGCATAGCCCGACCTGGGGCAATTTTGGCCTGCTGATGCGCCTGTGGGGCGTGGTGCTACTGGGCAATATTATCGGCACAGGCGTCGCGGCATGGGCGTTTGAATATATGCCCATCTTTGACGAACCCACCCGCGATGCGTTTGTGAAGATCGGGATGGGGGTGATGGAGAACAGTCCGTCAGAGATGTTCTCAAACGCCATTATCTCCGGCTGGATCGTCGCCACCATGGTATGGATGTTCCCGGCAGCCGGTTCGGCAAAAATCGTGGTTATCATCTTAATGACCTGGCTTATCGCGCTGGCCGATACCACCCATATTGTGGTGGGTACGGTAGAAATTTTATATCTGGTGTTTAACGGCACCCTGCACTGGAGCGAGTTCTTCTGGCCGTTTGCGCTGCCCACCCTCGCGGGCAATATTTGCGGCGGGACCTTTATTTTTGCCCTTCTTAGCCATGCGCAGATTCGTAACGACATGTCCAACAAGCGCAAGGCCGAGATGAAAGCCAGGGAGCAAGAGGCAAAAGACAAAAAATCCGCTTGAGTGGCGACACTTTAAGCAATCAGGCGGCGATGCGCTTAACGCCCTGTATAAATGGCGTTATACTCGTGCCGCTTCGTCCCCTTAGTTAAATGGATATAACGAGCCCCTCCTAAGGGCTAGTTGCAGGTTCGATTCCTGCAGGGGACAAATCCCGAGCGCGTTATCCCGCCATTTCCAGCCAATAGCATTCCCGGCTACGATCCTAAGTCTCTCTTTTCGCTACTCTCCCGCCCACCAGCAGGTTCCAGAAAAATCATCGGAGAAAGTAAATGAAGAGATTCCTGATTGTTATGGTCTTAATCGCCCCGTGCTCAGCCATTGCCGGGGTTGTCTTTCACCCGGTAGAACGCGCTGCCGTGGTGGCGAATTCCGCCCACCCGGTGGCTGCCGCTACGGTAACCGCCCAGGCAAGAAACCACCGCGCAGCGCGAGTGGATGCGGTGAGCTGCAACGACGGTCGCTGCGTGCAGCACGGCAACGTCGTTCGCTAACACCCTGGAGCTCCAGAATTCTGGGGCTCAATTTAATTACTGACAGCCCAGACGACATACTCACTCTAAGACTTTCACTACGACTGGATATTTCATCATCTCCACTCCCCGTCCATGTCACTGTTACCCCTGTTGGCCATCAGCACCTGAGCCATAGCCGTGCTGTCGACGTTGAATATCTGATCCGGCAGCGTGAAGCCACGCAATGCCAGTAACGCCAGTGGACCACTGCCCAGTTGTGAGCGCAGCACCCACTGCAGGGTTCGACCATCAGGCGCGGTGAAGCTCATCATCCACTGGCTGCTATCAAGCTGCTGACGTTTACCCTGCTCCAGCCAGCGAATAAAGCCCCAGGTTCCGCTGTAGTCTCCGAACAGACGTGCTCCGGCATTAACGGTGCTCCAGGTCAGCATGGTCCCTGGCTTGTAAGTATCCCCCGGCCAGCGGAAGGACTGCCAGTCAGCCATCTGGTTAAAGTAGTGCAACTTTTGTCCATCAATGGTCAGTTGCGTTTCCACCACCTGCGTTACAGGACGGGCCTGCAGTTCGAAATTGATGCCCTGACTGCCGTCGGTAAACAGGATATCTGACAGCTGACTCAGCTGGTTAATGGCCCGCAGGAAGGCCGGGTTAAAGCTCAGGCCCTGGCTGTTAACTTTATCCGGTACCCACTGGCTGCCCTCTTTATGCAGCACACCGCTGAGTTCCGTCGCAAGGAAGCGCTCAATACGTCCGCTGTCCTTGCGCACAAATTCAGCCAGCATTGGCAAAGATGCATCACTGTTGCTGACAGCAAACGGGAAACGTCCGTCAAATGCCGTGTGCCAGTTCGCCACGACCGAGCGGTGCCATTTGTCATTCAGGCTGGCTGCCGACGGCTGAAGTACCGTTTTCCAGGCCTGGGTCAGTGGCTGAACGAACATTGTGTTACCGAACCCACTCCATTCTTCACCCAGACTCGCGGAAATCAGACTGCCGTACTGTTGGGTATCAATGAGGTCCACGCTTTTACCCTGGAATACGGTTTGCGCCAGGGTCTGCATCATCTCCTGCGGGTCTGAAGCGCTCGCAATCTGTTGCAGGCGCAGACGCACGCGGGTGATACGGGTCAGGTACGTCTGCAGGCTCATTGAGCTGTCAGCCGACATCAGGTTACTGCCCTTATTTTTGCCTGTCAGGGTCAGCAGCGGACCAAAGGTTTCATCCAGCGGCCCCTGCGGACCTGACGCGGACTGATCAATCGCGGGCTTGTGTTTCCCACCCACCAGCTCTTTGGCCGATTTGATGATGGAGTCCGAAATACCTTCGTTCTGCTGCCCGGTCTCCCCCTGCCATGCAAGAGTATTCATCAGGGCGATCAGCGGCGACTGGCGGACATCACTCATCAGCGTCAGCTGGTCGGTAACGTCTGCGATGTTATTCGCTGGATTAAGTCGCAGGCTGTTAAGAAAGCTCAGCCAGCTACCGGCAAAATCGGTGAAATAACGCTGGGTCAGACGCGCTTTCAGAACTTCCGGCGACAGCTCTGAAGAGACGGCTTTTCGGCTGTCGCTCAGCACCCAGTCGATTTCATCCCGACGGGAACTGGCCGCCTTTTCGATAGCCGGCTGAATGCTCCTTTCCCAGGCCTGGCGGGTGAACATGCCCGGCACAACCTCCTCGGTGATGAACAGTCGCCGCGCATCGGTACCGTTGGTCATGTCTTCCAGAGATACATCGGCAAAGTTACGGCGCACGGATTTGAGCATGTTCTCATACAGGGTGCTTTCAGCATTGCGACGGCCAATCTGCTGCAACAGCACCTGGCGGCTCTGGCTGACGAGTTGCGCATCCGGCGTGATTTTCCACTGCGGCTGTGTTGGCAGTTCGGAGATGTAAAAGGCCCACAAATCCGGTGACAAGCTTTGCCACAGGCCGGTTGAAATGCCCATCCGCGTCGGCTGTACGGTTTGCATTGTCTGCGCGTAGAATGCGCCATCAGCTTTATCTGGACGGGCCATCATCAGCCAGGCTTTCAGTTGGTCATAGCCCGGCTTTGCCAGTTGTGTCCGCTGGTCGCTGCCGGGTGCAGAGTCTGCCAGCGCGCCGAGTTTTTGCGTCAGGGTGGCATTTGCCGGGTCGCGCATCAGGCGGTTGTTCGCCACGCCGTACCAGGGCAGCATCGCGTTGAACAGCTGCTGGTTATGGTCCAGACCGAAGCGCTGATACCAGGGCGCACCGTCCTGAATGTGGTGCTGCATGCGGCCGGCATCATTACGCAGATTATGCAGGGCCGTCAGCTGGTAATCCGATATGGAAGGATGCTCCACCAGGGCATGAGCCTGCTGCGCAACGGAGACAATCTGCAGCCGGTTAACCGCAAACGACAGCAGAATTCCCGCCCCCCAGATCCCGATAATGGTCATCAGCGCCCAGGCGAGCGTCCGTTCCCAGGCCATACCGACACGCATTCCCCGTACACGGGTGCAGTCTTCAACGATACCTTGCCAGGTTAACGGCAGAGTCAGCGCATGACGTTGGGATTCCGGGACATATTTCTCAGCATCGGCTGTTCCCTCTGACATATCGGCCGATTTTTTCTCCGGCAGGCTGAACATCAGGCCCCGCAGCGGAACGCGCTGCTGGGAGACTGAGAGCCATGGCACCAGTTGCTGAGCCCAACGGGCGATACCGCCGTCGTGAAGGTGCCGGCCCAGGCGCAGCAGGAAGTCGTGGTTGTTGTTCTCAGCGATCTGACTCATCCCCTGCGTCCGTAGACCCGGCAGCATCAGCTCAAGCTGACGGGTAATATCGTCTTCTTTTGCACGTAGCGGAAAGCTTGCCCCTACCGCCTGCTCAGGGCGTTTCGTCTGCGACCAGTCACTGTCGCACAGTTTCCAAAGCCAGACTGGGGCGGAATAGCGCAGCAGTTCACTGATTTTTTCCAGCCCGCGAAGGTCGTTGTCGCTGATTTTTGGCGTCAGATTAAGCGACTCAGGGATCACCCGGACAATCCCGTCCAGTGGACGTCCACAGCGCAATTTACGCAGCGCGGTATATTTTTCCTTATCAGGCTTAGCAGTCAGGCTGCCGCCGTAAATCAGAACGGTACGGTTACCTTCAAGCCACTGGCTTTCCTGCAGGCCTAGTACCAGTCGTTCGATTGCCGCCTCATCGCCCGTGATCAGCAGCAACTGCACCCTACGCTGCCAGAAGAACGAGTAACGCCTCCTGAGATGCTTGCGGAGTGCTAAAAAATCATAATGATCCGACGTTATTTCTTCAGAGTGATTGTTTTCGCCATCAGGCGTAACAGGAGAAGGGATTTGTTGCCAGGACAGCGTAAAAAACATCAGGGTGCACAATGTGGCGGTCAGAATGATGAAACCTGTCAGCGCATACCAGAAATTATCGTCACCACTACCAGAGGGTAATTGCGTTGTCTGAGCAAAAACAAAGAGTATCATCAGCAGGACTGCCACGATGAGTAGTCCTGCTCCCAGTAGCTTTGAAACCTTTTTCATGCCGGTTATTCCTTTCCGGAGTGTCGTGCAGCCCTGATAAATTCTGGGCGCTGAAGACGGGCTATAACTCGTCTCAGCAAAATGGCCAGCCCAGGCAATGTCACTACCAGTGACAGCAGAAGAAAAGCGATCCCTGACCAGGAGAATGCCGTCGAAGGGAAATAGTGGATCATCAGGCTGTACACCCCGGTATTAAGCAGTAATGCCATCAGAACAGAACCCCCGGGAAAGGGTGGCTGAATAACGAAATGATCATGCCCGACTGCGGGGGCGGCGTTTCCGAGCGTCACAGCCCAGGCATCATCTTCACCTTCAAGAAGAAGCCACTGGCAGGCGGGGCCATAAGCTGCCATTTCAACCGCAGCACCAATCATTGCCCAGCCAGCAAGATCGACATACCGGGCACATGCAGTGTCATAGTCAATGACACCGCCAGTTCCAATGCCATCGCAAAGAGGAACCGACAGATCGTTCAGCACCCTTCTCATTGACTGCCGTGGTGCATCTGACAGTCCACTGTGCCAGACAAGGTGTTTCTTGCTGGCAGGCGTGAGGGCCATATCCCGTAATTCACTGAGTTCCGTTGCAAGCGCACGGGTGTTGAGCGGCATCGCCCGGAAAAGCCGTAACGCATTTTTTCCTTCCCCCTGATTTAGCATCGACGGATGCACCATAAACAACGCGCTGGCAAATTCAGGCAGAACATCATCGGGTAACCGATAGTGCATCGCCAGTACCAGTACGGGGCGTTTTGTTGACCCCACAAACTGATTCCAGCCATCAAGGTATGAGTCTGCGTCCTGAAAATGAATTTCAACCTTCCAGAGTGGGGAACCTGCTGACCAGATACGATGGAATGACTGAGATTCACGGTCTTTGTCGATACCGTTGGTCTGAACAATAATCTGGAGCGGGCCGGAAGGAAATCGCCGCCGAATCGAGGGCATTATCTGAGCAAGGAGATGACGAAGTAGTTGCTCAAACCGTGTAATGCCGGGCGTAAGGGGGTGTTCCGGCAACAACGTTAAAGGCGGTGTTTCCGCACTATCCCCTTCTTGTGAATGTGCAAGACGAGACAGCAATCCCGTGTCTGCAGCGATGAAAACATGATTGAGAATGACAAGATGCTGGTGCGCGCGTAAGCGCCACTTCAGATGCGTGTTTCGGCACCACTCATTCCAGTTCCAGACACGGATTGCCTGCGTTTCCCAGCAAAAACTGTATATCGCGATGACCGCCGAAATGCCCGCAAATGTCTGAGTCGTCAGTGGCAACCAGGCCCCACTGCTCAATGAAGGTAATCCTGTCGTGGGTGATTTCAGTATTGCAACAAGCAGCCCAATGAAGAGACCGAGAATAATAATCAACAGACAGATCCACGGTGACCAGGCCGGTGCCTGCTCTTTTACAGATACCTTCGGCAGAGACCATCCCATTAGCCAACCTCCATATCCTGCATGCTTGCGATAACGCTCGCGCCGCACTGCGCTTTGCAGCCATGCAATACAATGCCTCGACCGTTTTCTTCATAGGCAGAAATATCACACTCAATGATTTTGTTTGTGCCATGCTCTGGGCAACTGACAGTATCATTCAAAAGTGCGGAATTTTTACCGGATATATCGAAACTGGATGAGGCTGAGTTTACTTTACCGCCATGCGTAGTGGCGTCTCCTAAAACGACGGCATATTTTCCCATCTGTTATCTCTTTAAGTTGAAGTATTACTTTAATTACAATCACTAAAAATAATATATTTACTCCAGGAAGCCTTTATGGCAGACCAGCCATAATAAAATATCCGCTTACTATCGCAAGAGAAACAATAATACAAAACTGACCTTTATTAGTTTTGTAATTAACAAGACCATACACAGCACAACAAATGCAGATAAGCCCTAACACCAGCATTAGAGCCATAACAAAATAAAACACCCCAACATTAATCGGTGCAAACATCAGTTACCTCCATATAATTGCAAACCAGCACTCCTGTAAACACGAAGAACAAACCATCTTGACTGGCACGTTCCAAAATAAAAATCCATAAAGGTTACAATCAAACAACTTTGACTCACATAGTCATTAAGCTTTAAAATTAATGATGATCACGACAATCACCGCATCATTTTTTGGCATTGACACGAGCCCACTCATCAGAGTTATTCTTAATCACATTCTTTGCCATATCTCGCCATATTATGGCGGGCATGTCAGGGATAGTTAATATACCATTCCAGAAATAATCATCACTCTCCAGCCAGTCAGCCTGGTAGCGTAATTCTGCAAGGCTTTCTCTGTCCCAGGAATGCCAGCAATAGCCAATGGGCAAGTCATAGGCAACAACCCTGCTCATGAAATGTTCATTCATCGGTAACGTACTGTGATCTGTCGGTCGCTGAACATAAGTACGAACATCCTCCAGCATTTCCGCTCTGGACTGTTTTTCATACTTTATTCGATCAGATTTCGAGCTTGGCCCGGGCACATTAATATCCGTGAAAGATTTGGGAACCATTTTCTGGTCAAAATAACCGTAAAGAGAAATGTAATATCGGTAATCAGAATCTACGGGTTTACCTGAGTAAATATCCTGATTTTGCATAGTATCCTTATCTATCTGTCCATACCCATAACCTGTTTTACCTGTCTGTTTTTCTTTACTGCGATAGTCTCTATCAAAATTTTTTAATTCTTCGGCTGAGAGAGGTTCTGGGACCAATGGAGCATTGATCGTCAGTTTTTGCCCATTAACAGGATTGGGCCATGTGAGCTTTTCCATTATGGTGGTCGTGCTGTCCCAAAATGCTTTGCCATCATCAAGATTGTTGAAATGAGTCTGGGTGTCAGGCACACCACCGCAAGGGGTATTTCTCCCAAGCATGCGCACATATAGGGTGTCACCTGCCGCCTTAAACAGAGGGTGGGATTCGGTAAAATTACTTTCCTCAGTATTAGGTAATCCCTGCCAGCCAATACTTCGAAGGGGGGATGAACCCATTACCCGATCATGAGGATTGCAGTAGATCCAAGTTGTTCCATGGTTATCCCGCTCTGGAACACCACCGTGAGTTTTGCCTTCCGGTGTCCAGCTTTCACCATCGCTGCTGGCTCCGGCAAGTAATCTTTCATATCCTTGCTGCTTCAGACGTGTTTTGTTTTCAGCCACTTTCTTCACAATATCGGCAAATGTCGCTTCTCTGGCTTCCTTGCTGATGATCTCATCCATGGGATATGAAATATAGGTTGTCGTCTCATTATCCAGCGCGTATGGAGAATTCATCACAAAAAGTGCATCAGGCGCTTCTATTGCGGCCGCGCCCAGTGCGATCATGGTACCCTGGCTATGTGAGATCACCGTGACCGTATCTTCAGGGTGCTGGTCACGGATAGTTTTAATAAGTTTTGCGAGACGACCGACTGCATGAGCATAATAATGGCGCGGAGGCGCAGCCGTTAATAATCTGTCGCGCTCTCCGTTCAGTAATTGTGTACTGAATGGAACAGGAACCCCCAGAGCGGAAAGCCAGTTGTCGAAACCTTTAGGGCTCCATAAACTGACCAGTTGATTACAACCATTCTGGAACGGACCACCTCCCCAGTAAAAGGGTCCTTTACTTTTTCGTTGTTCAGGCGTCAGGTCGTAATAATTATCACCCTGCTTATTTTTAAGCGGGATTGCATATTTATCGCTCTCATTATCTGTAGCACGATACCCCCAGTAAAAACGGATGACAGGAGAACGACCTTCTTCTTTTATCTTTCGAGGTGGTACGATCCATTCGATTTTATCATCACCCCAATGAGAGTCATAATAATCGTTCGCTTTTAACCAAAAACTTTCATCTTTATCTAATAAACCCAAGCGTTTATTTAAACCTTCACACAACGACTCTTCCGCATGGTTATACCATTCTCCCTCAGAATTTACACCATGAACAAAAATAACCAACCCTGGCAACTGTAAGGGAGGCTGAACCTCAGCCCGTGTTTTTACATTTTTATGAGAAGTCATCGAATATGAATATGGCATCCCATTATCAGTAACATGGACATCTGTTTTTCTGGTGGACTCTGATAAATTAGTATTCATTTTCTATGCCTCCTACCGATAGTTTGGGCTCCAAATCCCGGTCACACTGCATATATGCCTGATTTACTTTAGAGATATCGACCATGGGTAATTCTTTTTGATAATCAGGCCCCGTCACCCCAGGGTAAGCTGGATTTGAATGTTTGGATGCTGGGCTAAATGTCCATTTATCTACAATTCCATTTGTAGAACTCCTGTGGCCATACCAAAATTTAATCATATAAAACCCGTCATTTGTCACTAACATATCGTAGTCTTTTGTATCACCGTTAGGATCCTGGGTGTTTATTCCGTAAGTAACTGATCGCATTTTTTTTCCACCATCAGTTGTGACTGCGACAATGTTCAAACACCCTTTATCAGACCCAATGCAAGCTGCTTTATTTTCATTTCTCGTCATCGGAAATGCCAGATAATCATCACGAGTTGATAACCAGAACAAACGGCCTTTGAACAAATAGCCTGAAGAAGGGGATATCTGGGTGTGAATACCTTTGACTTTGTTGTTGTAAAAGGTCTTTCCATTATCGCAACTGGTATATTCTTCCAGCGTAAAGAAACGGTCTTTATCAATGCGATAAATAACCTGCGGCGGACCGTAAACTGGCGGCGTTACTTTTTCATCCATTTCACCAGCACGTTTTGACTGAAATATATCTGAGGATGATGGTATTCCAAAGGCAATGCCCCCACCGTAAGGATTGGCGACACATCCACCCAAAGCAAAAATCAGAGATATAAAGCACATCCGCACAATCAGACTCATCATAATTTTATTACTCTATTAATTTCTTCAACACGATCTTCAGTCCATCAACGGCTTTTGACATTATTAATGATGAATTTCCTGAACTATCTGTGACGCCAGAAAAAATCTGTCCATCCGGTAGATGAATGTCATAGTTCTGATTTGCGAGCGGCTTGCCTGAAACGGGATGGGTAATGACAAATTTCTCATCAAACGTTGAAGGTTCAAACGACTTCATAGCCGCCTGCAGGCTGCCTGCCCCTGCTTTCCTGATGCCGGTGTTCCTGATAAGCAGTTTGCCCGGCCCGCCAATTTCAACATTTCCGCCTTTTATTTTGATATAGCCTCCACCGCAGACCAGCGTCAGTTCATCCTGTGCCGTCACCACCAGTCTCTTCCCGCTCGAGATATGTGTGTCCTGCGTCGACCAGGTAGTGATATTTCCGCCCTGCGCCTGAATATCAATATCATTATGGGAGCTGAACAATTTGGCCCCTTCACGGCTGTACAGGCTGAGTTGCTTGCCGGCCGCCAGCGTAAAGTCCTTCTGCACCCCG
>Ga0160473_101463_pt1 | contig 11548 bp, 12 predicted proteins | sample HID1975I_E11MG_FD_108217 | JGI IMG/M metagenome (GOLD analysis project Ga0160473, IMG submission 108217) | Enriched soil microbial communities from UW Madison campus, WI, USA - HID1975I_E11 MG | ecosystem: Environmental > Terrestrial > Soil > Unclassified | place: USA: Madison, Wisconsin... | reverse complement strand
CCCGCGACGATCATGACCGATCCGGACATGGCCGACGCGACCTATGTCGAGCCGATCACGCCCGCGGTGGTCGCGCGGATCATCGAGAAGGAGCGGCCCGATGCGGTGCTGCCGACGATGGGCGGGCAGACCGCGCTCAACACCGCGCTGGCGCTGGCGCAGGACGGCACGCTGGAGAAGTTCGGCTGCATCATGATCGGTGCCGATGCCGAGGCGATCGACAAGGCCGAGGACCGGCTGAAGTTCCGCGATGCGATGGACAAGATCGGGCTGGAGAGCGCGCGTTCGGCGATCGCCCATACGCTGGAGGAGGCGCTCGCCGGGCTGGAGCGCACCGGCCTGCCGTCGATCATCCGCCCCAGCTTCACCATGGGCGGCACCGGCGGCGGCATCGCCTATAACCGCGAGGAGTTCATCGAGATCGTCCGCAAGGGGCTCGATGCCTCGCCGACGACCGAAGTGCTGATCGAGGAATCGCTCCTCGGCTGGAAAGAGTATGAGATGGAGGTCGTCCGGGATCGGAACGACAACGCCATCATCGTCTGCTCGATCGAGAATATCGATCCGATGGGCGTGCACACCGGCGATTCGATCACCGTCGCGCCCGCGCTGACGCTGACCGACAAGGAATACCAGATCATGCGCAACGCATCGATCGCGGTCCTCCGGGAAATCGGCGTCGAAACAGGCGGTTCGAACGTGCAGTTCGCGGTCAATCCGAAGGATGGCCGGCTCGTCGTGATCGAGATGAACCCGCGCGTGTCGCGTTCCTCGGCGCTGGCGTCGAAGGCGACCGGCTTTCCGATCGCCAAGGTCGCCGCCAAGCTGGCGGTCGGCTACACGCTCGACGAGATCGACAACGACATCACCGGCGCGACCCCGGCGAGCTTCGAGCCGACGATCGACTATGTCGTCACCAAGATCCCGCGCTTCGCTTTCGAGAAGTTCAAGGGCGCCGAGCCGCTGCTCTCGACCGCGATGAAGTCGGTGGGCGAGGTGATGGCGATCGGCCGGTCGATCCACGAGAGCCTGCAGAAGGCGCTGCGCGGCCTGGAGACCGGCCTTTCGGGTTTCAACGTGGTGGATGCGCTGAAGGGCGCGGATCGCGGCGCGATCCAGGCCGAGCTGGCGCGGCCGACGCCGGACAGGCTGCTGGTCGCGGCGCAGGCGCTGCGCGAGGGCTTCACCGTCGCCGAGGTGCATGCGATCGCCAAATACGATCCGTGGTTCCTGGAGCGGCTGGCCGAGATCGTCGCCGCCGAGAATGCGGTGATGGCCGATGGCCTGCCGCGCGACGCCGCCGGGCTGCGTCGGCTGAAGGCGATGGGCTTTTCGGACAAGCGGCTCGCCTGGCTGGCTCTGCAGTCCGCCAATCTGCGTGGCGGGATGGGCCGCGCGGCGGCGCGCGGATCGGGGCTGATCCACGAGGCGATCCAGGCGATGACGGGTGGCGTCACCGAACGCGAGGTCCGCGCGTTGCGCCACAAGCTGGGCGTGCGCCCGGTGTTCAAGCGGATCGACACCTGCGCGGCCGAGTTCGAGGCGAAGACGCCATATATGTACTCGACCTACGAAGCCCCGACCTTCGGTGAGCCCGAATGCGAGTCGCAGCCGACCGACCGGAAGAAGGTGGTGATCCTGGGCGGCGGGCCGAACCGGATTGGGCAGGGGATCGAGTTCGACTACTGCTGCTGCCACGCCTGCTTCGCGCTGGAGGAGGCGGGCTATTAGACGATCATGGTCAACTGCAACCCGGAAACGGTGTCGACCGACTACGACACCTCCGATCGCCTGTATTTCGAGCCCTTGACCGCCGAGGACGTGCTGGAGATCCTGCATGTCGAGATGTCGAACGGCACGTTGGCGGGCGTGATCGTCCAGTTCGGCGGGCAGACCCCGCTCAAGCTGGCGCAGGAACTGGAGGATGCTGGCATTCCCATCCTCGGCACTTCGCCCGATGCGATCGACCTGGCCGAGGATCGCGAGCGTTTCGCCGCGCTGGTCAACAAGCTGGGGCTCAAGCAGCCCGCCAACGGCATCGCGCGCAGCCGCGCCGAGGCGATCGCGGTGGCCGACCGGATCGGTTACCCGGTGCTGATGCGCCCGAGCTATGTGCTGGGCGGCCGCGCGATGGAGATCGTCGACAGCCAGGGGCAGCTGGAAAACTACATTCAGACCGCCGTCCAGGTGTCGGGCGAATCGCCGGTGCTGATCGACCAGTATCTGCGCGACGCGATCGAGGTGGATGTCGATGCGATCGCCGACGGCACCGACGTGGTCGTCACCGGGGTGATGCAGCATATCGAGGAAGCGGGCGTCCATTCCGGCGATTCCGCCTGTACCCTGCCGCCTTACAGCCTGCCGCCCGAGATCATCGCCGAGATGGAGCGTCAGGCCGAAAAGCTGGCGTTCGGCCTCAACGTCAAGGGCCTGATGAACATCCAGTTCGCGGTGAAGGACGGGCTGGTCTTCCTGATCGAGGTGAACCCGCGCGCCAGCCGCACGGTTCCCTTCGTCGCCAAGGCGATCGGCAAGCCCATCGCCAAGATCGCCGCGCGGGTGATGGCGGGCGAGAAGCTCGCCGCGCTGCCGCCGATCGACCGCAACATCGCGCATATCGCGGTGAAGGAGGCGGTGTTCCCCTTCGCGCGCTTCCCCGGTGTCGATCCGGTGCTCTCGCCCGAAATGAAGTCCACCGGCGAAGTCATGGGAATCGACAGCGATTTCGCGATGGCTTTCGCCAAGGCGCAGCTGGGTGGCGGCGTCGTGCTGCCCAAGCAGGGTACAGTGTTCGTCTCGGTCAAGGATGGTGACAAGGCGACGATCCTGCCGGCGGTGCAGGAGCTGGTTTCCTATGGCTTCTCCGTTATCGCGACCAGCGGCACGGCGGATTTCCTCTCCGGCCACGGCATCCCGGTCACGCATGTGAACAAGGTGGTGCAGGGGCGGCCGCATATCGTCGATCGGATCAAGGACGGCAGCGTCGACCTGGTATTCAACACCACCGAGGGCTGGCAATCGCTTAAGGATTCCGCATCGATCCGTGGTGCGGCGCTGAACGGCCGGGTGCCCTATTTCACCACGGCCGCGGCCAGCGTCGCCACGGCGCGCGCGATTGGTGCGCTGCGATCACGCAATCTTGAAGTTCGGTCCCTGCAATCCTATTATTCCGGTTCGCACGCCTGATCCCAACAGCAACGGAACAGTGCGGGCGGCCACCGAAGACATGGGGGGCCGCACGGGGGATTGAATTTTCTAAGAAAGGGTTGCGCCGATGGCGACCGTCGAAAAGATGCCGATGCTGGCCGAAGGGTATCAGATGCTCACCGAGCAGGTGGCGGCGCTGAAAGCCGAACGGCCGCAGGTGATCGACGCGATCGAGGAAGCGCGCGCGCATGGCGATCTTTCGGAAAACGCCGAATATCACGCCGCCAAGGAGCGGCAGGGCCAGATCGAGGCGATGATCGCCGACATCGATGACAAGCTCAGCCGCGCGATGGTGATCGATCCGACCACGCTTTCGGGTGACAAGGTCGTGTTCGGCGCGACCGTCCACCTGATCGACGAGGACGAGAAGCCGGTGAAGTACCAGATCGTCGGCCAGACCGAGGCGGATGCCAAGTCGGGCCGCATCTCCTACAACTCGCCGCTGGGCCGCGCACTAATCGGTCGTATCGTCGATGACGAGATCGAGGTTACGGTGCCCTCTGGCGACCGCTACTACGTGGTTTCCAAGATCGAATTCATCTGAGCCGGATATGCGCGCGCCACCGGCCCGCGCGACGCTGTCGCTCGTCGTCGTCACGTGCGTCGCCTATCTGCTAGGCGGTGCGACGACGGCGGGGCCGGCGTTGCCCATCTACGGCGGATTCATCCCAGCGCGCTTTTCGGGCATGGCGTCTGTCGACGGCATGGTCCCGGCCATCCTCACGCCGCTCACCGCCACGCTGATCCATGGCGGTATCCTCCACATCGGCTTCAACATGTTGATGCTGGGCTTCTGCGGAAAGCTGGTGGAGGCGGCGCTGGGGCGCTGGGGGTTGTTCATCCTGTACGTTGCGGGTGCCTATGCGTCGGCGCTTGGCCAGTATCTGGCAGGCCCGCAGGAGATGGCTCCGATGATCGGTGCCAGCGGCGCGGTGTCTGCGGTGTTAGGTGCTCAAGTGTTGCTCTACGGGCGGCAGACGACCCGGGCGAGGGGGCCGTTCTCGGCGCGGACGCTGCACATGCTGTGGCTGGCGGCGGCGTGGATCGGATTGCAGATCCTTGTCGGCCTAGCCTGGGGCGGCGGCATCGCCATTGCCGCGCATATCGGCGGTTTCCTCGCCGGGCTCGCGCTGGCGCGGCCGTTGCTGATGGCGCGCTATCGTTCTGCGTGAATGGCAGCCGCCCATCCCGATCGGGATGGGCGGCGTGGCTTCAAGCGGCGGGCTTGGTCATCGCCGGCTGGAGCAGGCGGTGCAGATGCACCACGACATACTTCATCTCGGCATCGTCGACCGTGCGCTGCGCGGCCGAACGCCATGCGGATTCGGCGCTCTTGTAGTTTGGAAAGAAGCCGACGATGTCCATCGAGGACAGGTCCGCGAAATTGAGGGTTTGCGGATCGGTCACTCGGCCGCCGAAAACGAGATGAATGTCGCTCATGAACCAGTCCAGATATTGTGAGGGCAGAAACGGCGAGGGCGGCGGTTGCCATGGCAACCGCCGCCCCTTCCCTTAACGCCTCGATCCGGGGATTTCACCCCCCGGAATGCGACAGGCGGCCGAAATCAGCCCTTGGACTTCATGAACGCCACCAGCTTGTCGAAGCCGTTGCGCTGAACATAGGCATCGAAGTCGGCGGTCTGGGTCACGGCCAGGTTGATGCCCGACACCGTCAGGTTGCTGACCTTGTAGGCACCGCCGACCTTGTCGACCGTCCAGATCGCGTTGATCGGCTGCTGCCCCGGCTGGACGACCTGGCTCTGCACGGCAGCACTGTTGCCGCGCGGGACCGCGCGAACCACCTTCACATCGGCATTGGCGTAATCATACAGCCGGTCGGCATAGGCTCCGATCAGGAAGGTCGGGAACGCGGCCTTGTATGCCTGATACTGGGCCGGAGTAATCTGCCCGCGCCAGCGCCGGATCAGCCGATCGCCGATGGCATCGACGGCGAAATGCTGGCTGAGCAGCTGGCGGAACTTGGCGCGCGCGGCATTCTTGTCCGGCCCCTTGAGCGCGGTGAAGCCCTCGGTGGTCAACGTCTCGATAAACGCGCTCGGCTCCGATGCGTTGACGGCGGCATGGGCCGGCGCGGCAGCGGCGAACATGCCGACAGGGGCGAGCGCAAAGGCGGCCGCCGCGACCATCGGGCGGAAACGGATATGCATTTCTGTTCTACTCCAGTTCCATCATGACGCTCCACCCGAGGGTGGGGCATCCTTGACGACAGCAATGCCATGTCGCGGCTGAACGCGGCTTGAATTTACTCCGAGCCCTTTACCCGGGATGCCGCTGCCGATCCGGCGTTCTCGACCAGTCGGTTCACGGTATCGCGCGCCGAATCGGCGTTGATGCCGAGATCGTCGAGCGTCTGCTTGCCGGCGTCGCGCGCGGCGAGGGCGGCTTCGCGCGCGGCATCGGTGATGCGATGGCCGATCGGGCCGAGCACTTCCTCTTCCTTGCGGGTACGGGGCAGGAGCACGCCGGCCAGAACGCCGAGCGCCGCGCCGCCGAGCAGTGCCGCCAGAGGAGCATCGTCGATGCCCTGTGCGGTCCGCCGCTTGGCGACGCCATAACCCTCGCGGGCGGCTTCGCCGGCCTCGCCGAACTTCTGCTTGGCGGTGCCATAGGCATCGCTCGTCTTGTCGAGTGCGGTGGAATAGGCTTGGCTCGTACGGTCACGCGCGACCGAATAGAGCGTCGTCACCTTCTCGCGCGCGGTTTCATAGGCGTCGCCGGCAGCATGCTTCGCGGCTTCGGCCCCGTCGCGGACCTGGGCGCGGGCCTCCGCCAGCTTCGAGCTGGCGCGTGCGCCGGAGCCACCTTCACCGGAAGTCAGCTCGTCGTGGAGCGGTTCGGTCATGGCGTCACTTCCTCCTTGCTGATCGGTGCCGCCCGTCCTTCGGTGCGCATCGGATGCGCGTCGTAGAGCGGGTCGTCGCCGACGGATACGTCTTCAGAACCTTCATCGACGACGTCGGTTGCCGTCGCCTTCGAAATGATATCGTCGATCAGGCCGATGATGCTGTGTCGAAACAGCCAGCCGATCACCGCCGCGACAAGACCGACGGTTACCAGCGGCCGGGCCTTCGCCACCGACACCGCCCGGCTGGCCAACCGGATGCCGCCCGAGCGGATGTGCTCGATCGCATCCTCGGCCAACGATCCGGGGCTGAGCCGCTGCTGGATTTCGGCGAGCGTGCCGGTCAGCCGCGCCCGTGCCGCAAGCGCCTGTTCCCTGGCGCTCTCCACATCCCGTTGCCGGCCGGTCACGGGGTCGCCCCTTCGCGCACGGCATCGGGGCTGGAAAAGGAAGGTTGCCCGGCGAGCGCCGGCCCGAGCCGGCGCAGCGCCGCTCGGACCAGAAGCCCGGCGATAACCAACCCGAACAGGCAGACCATGAGGCCCGATCCGACCGGCCCGATCCATGGCATCAGCCAGATCACGAGCCCGAGGAACAGCGCGATCAGCGAAGCCAGAACCAGCGCCGCAGCGAGCACGGCCAAGCCAATCGCCACGCGCGCAAGCGCCACGCGGCGATAGAAGACCTGTCGGTAGAACTGCATTTCGGCGGCCGCCACGGTACGGCCGTCGTCGACGAGCCGTCCAAACAACTCGCCGATGCTGTCTTCCTCGTCCAGCGGATCCGCCCCCGTTGCGGTCAAAGCCTGCCCCCTCTGTCCTGGGTGGATCAGTCGACGTCGCCGGTCGGCTTGGTCGTCGGCGTCGCTGTCTCGGCGGTTCCGGTGCCCGACTTGATCAGCCGCGCCACGACGAAGCCGATCGCCACGGCCGCGCCGATCGCAACGGCAGGCGACTTGCGCACGAAACTGCGGGCGTCGTCCAGGATCTCCTCGACTTCCTTCGACTGGAGCGAGGTCGACAGGCCGGCCACCGCGTCCGCCGCGCGGCGGGCGTAGTCGCCATATTGCGGGCCGACCTTCTCGTCGATGCCGGCGGCGGCGTCACTCACCGCGCGGGAGATGCCGTCTAGCGCGCCAGTCGCCTTTTCCTTGCCCTGTACCGCGAAGCTGCGCGCCTTGTCGGTCGCCTGCTGCTTGATGCCGGCGGTCTCGGCGGCGATCGCGTCCAGCGCGGCGCGCCTGCGGCCGCCGCCGCTGACGGGCACTTCGATCGCTTCGGCCGTGGGCTCCGCACCATAACCGGCATCGTCGATGCCGTCGCCATAGGACGGATCGATCAGCGGGCTACCGTTTTCGTCCAGGATAGCGTCGGTGCCCTCCGGAAGGCCTTGCTTGCTACGCGCCATGATGGTCTCCACTTCGACGGGATTCGGGAACGGGATTCGGATCGACAACTGCGGGGCTCCACATTGTGTTCCGAACCGGGGCTGTCCAGTGTCGGTGAAATTATTGCATCGCGCCACCCACGCCGATACAGCCGCCCGCATATCACCAGACCAGCAGAACGGAGCCCCGCGCCCATGACCGCGATCATCGACGTCCACGCCCGCCAGATCATCGACAGCCGCGGCAACCCGACCGTCGAAGTCGACGTCACGCTGGAAGACGGCAGCTTCGGCCGCGCGGCGGTCCCTTCGGGCGCGTCGACCGGCGCGCATGAGGCGGTCGAGCTTCGCGACGGCGACAAGACCCGCTTCATGGGCAAGGGCGTGGGCAAGGCCGTCGACGCCGTCAATGCGGAGATCGCGGAGGCGATCATCGGGCTGGAGGCCGAGGACCAGGCCGAGATCGACCAGCGCATGATCGAGCTGGACGGCACCCACAACAAGGGGCGGATCGGCGCCAACGCGATCCTGGGCGCGAGCCTTGCGACCGCCAAGGCGGCGGCGGATGCGCGCGGCCTGCCGCTCTATCGCTATGTCGGAGGCGTCTCGGCGCAGGTTCTGCCGGTGCCGATGATGAACATCATCAACGGCGGCGCGCATGCCGACAACCCGATCGACTTCCAGGAATTCATGATCATGCCGATCGGCGCGGACAGCCTGTTCGAGGCGGTGCGCTGCGGTTCGGAGATCTTCCACACGCTCAAGAAGAAGCTCCACGACAAGGGGCTGGCGACGGCGGTGGGCGACGAGGGCGGCTTCGCACCGAACCTCGCCAGCGCGCCCGAGGCGCTCGACTACATCATGAGCTCGATCGAAGCCGCCGGCTATAAGCCGGGCGATGACGTCGTGATCGCGCTCGACTGCGCCGCCACCGAGTTCTTCAAGGGCGGCGTTTACGACTTCCACGGCGAAGGCGTGAAGCGCTCGCCCGCCGAGATGGCGGATTACCTCGCCGATCTCTGCGCGCGTTACCCGATCAAGTCGATCGAGGACGGCATGAGCGAGGACGACTTCGAGGGCTGGAAGATCCTGACCGACAAGATCGGCAAGTCGGTCCAGCTGGTCGGCGACGATCTTTTCGTGACCAATCCGGCGCGGCTGCGCGACGGCATCGCGCGGGGCCTGGCCAACTCGCTGTTGGTGAAGGTCAACCAGATCGGAACGCTGAGCGAGACGCTGGAGGCGGTCTCGACCGCGCAGCGCGCCGGCTACACCGCCGTGATGTCGCATCGTTCCGGCGAGACTGAGGACGCCACGATCGCCGATCTAGCGGTCGCCACCAACTGCGGCCAGATCAAGACCGGCAGCCTCGCCCGGTCGGATCGGCTCGCCAAGTACAACCAGCTGATCCGCATCGAGGAGGAACTGGGCACCGTCGCGCAGTACGCCGGTCGATCGATTTTCAAGGCCTGATCCCAACGACTCGCCGCATCTAGCGGAAATATCGCTTGATTCGGCGAGTCGTACGTGATTCCTCAAATCCGTGACGCGCACCCGTTCCCTTGAGCTTATCCGTTCGGCTTTCCTGCCCGCGCTGGCGGCGCTGGTGATCGCCAACTTCGCGGGATACGCGATCCTCGGATCGAACGGGTTGCTGCAGCTGGGCGACTATGTCCGCCAGTTCGAGCGCCGATCGGCGCAGCTCGACGTTCTCGAGGCGGAGCGCTCGCGGCTGGCGCACAAGGTGGCGCTGCTCGACCAGCACAAGGTCGATCCCGATTATGCCGACGAGCTCGTCCGCCGCGAACTCGGCGTCGTGCGTCCCGACGAGGTCGTGATCGAGGGTCGCTGAACGCGCAGGGCCGGGCCGGCGACGCTGCGGCGATTTCGCGTTAATGATTTCATCGCAACACCGCGTTGCCCGGCGCGCAACGGGATTGCGAGGGCCGCCCTTTCCCGCCTATAGCCCCCCGTGACCCCCATTCTCCAGACCAAGGAGCAGGCGCGTTGGCGCGAGCAGCACAGTCAGGACGAGGCAAAACGACGGCGGCAAAGCCGTCAGCCCCGGCAATTCCCAACCGCGAACGACCGTCTGAACCAGATAGGTACAAGGCATCTCGCGAGGAGATGCTCGATTTCTACAAGCAGATGTTGCTGATCCGCCGTTTCGAGGAAAAGGCAGGCCAGCTTTACGGCCTCGGCCTGATCGGCGGCTTCTGCCATCTCTACATCGGCCAGGAAGCGGTCGCGGTCGGGCTCCAGTCGGCGCTCACCGTCGGCAAGGATTCGGTCGTCACCGGCTATCGCGACCACGGCCATATGCTCGCCTACGGCATCGATCCGAAGGTGATCATGGCCGAGCTGACCGGCCGCGAGGCCGGCATCAGCCGCGGCAAGGGCGGATCGATGCACATGTTCTCCGTCGAGCATGGCTTCTTCGGCGGCCATGGCATCGTCGGCGCGCAGGTGCCGATCGGCGCGGGCCTTGCCTTCAAGCACAAATATTCGAAGGACGGCGGTGTCTGCCTTGCCTATTTCGGCGATGGTGCGGCCAACCAGGGCCAGGTCTACGAAGCGTTCAACATGGCCGAGCTGTGGAAGCTGCCGGTCATCTTCGTGATCGAGAACAACCAGTACGCGATGGGCACGTCGGTCAATCGCGCCTCGGCCGAGGACCAGCTCTATCGTCGCGGCGAGAGCTTCCGGATCCCCGGCTTCCAGGTGGACGGCATGGACGTCCTCGCGGTGCGTGGCGCGGCCGAGAGCGCGCTCGAATGGGTGCGCGCGGGCAAGGGGCCGGTGCTGCTCGAGCTCAAGACCTATCGCTATCGCGGCCATTCGATGTCGGATCCGGCCAAGTACCGCTCGCGCGAGGAAGTGCAGTCGGTCCGCGACAATTCGGACCCGATCGAGCATCTGAAGAAGGAGCTCGAGGCGCTCGGCGTGTCCGAGGACGACCTCAAGGCGCTCGAGAAGGATATCCGCAAGGTCGTCGCCGAGTCGGCCGATTTCGCGGAGCAGTCGCCCGAACCGCCGCTCGACGACCTGTATACCGACGTGCTGGTGGGGCAATACTGATGGCCGTTGAACTGAAGATGCCCGCGCTTTCCCCGACGATGGAGGAAGGCACGCTCGCCAAGTGGCTCGTCAAGGAAGGCGATGCCGTCAAGTCGGGCGATATCCTCGCCGAGATCGAGACCGACAAGGCGACGATGGAGTTCGAGGCGGTCGACGAAGGAACGATCGCGAAGATCGTCATCGCCGAAGGAACCGATGGGGTTAAGGTCGGCACCGTGATCGCGCTGATCGCGGGCGAGGACGAGGATGCCGCAGAGGCTCCCGCCGCCGCGCCGGAGCCCGCCAAGGCCGAGGAGCAGCCCGCCCAGACTGAGAGCGATTCCGCGCCGAAGAAGGCGGATACCGGCACCAAGAAGCTGGTGACCGACACCGCCGCCAGCGTCGCCGATCCCGATATTCCCGCCGGGACCGAGATGGTGAAGACCACCATCCGCGAGGCGCTGCGCGACGCGATGGCCGAGGAAATGCGCGTCGACGAGACCGTCTTCGTGATGGGCGAGGAGGTTGCGCAATATCAGGGCGCGTACAAGGTGACGCAGGGGCTGCTCGACGAGTTCGGCCCGGATCGTGTCGTCGACACGCCGATCACCGAGATGGGCTTCGCCGGCCTGGGCGTCGGCGCCGCGATGGGTGGCCTCAAGCCGATCGTCGAGTTCATGACGTTCAACTTCGCAATGCAGGCGATCGACCAGATCATCAACTCGGCCGCGAAGACCAACTACATGTCGGGCGGGCAGATGCGCTGCCCGATCGTGTTCCGTGGTCCCAACGGCGCGGCCAGCCGCGTCGCCGCGCAGCACAGCCAGAACTACGGCCCGTGGTATGCGGCGGTGCCCGGCCTGATCGTGATCGCGCCCTATGACGCGGCAGATGCGAAGGGGCTGCTCAAGGCCGCCATCCGCTCGCCCGATCCGGTGGTCTTCCTCGAGAACGAGCTGCTCTACGGGCAGAGCTTCGAGGTGCCCAAGCTCGACGACTATGTCCTGCCGATCGGCAAGGCGCGGATCGCGCGTG
>Ga0160473_101460_pt1 | contig 11556 bp, 9 predicted proteins | sample HID1975I_E11MG_FD_108217 | JGI IMG/M metagenome (GOLD analysis project Ga0160473, IMG submission 108217) | Enriched soil microbial communities from UW Madison campus, WI, USA - HID1975I_E11 MG | ecosystem: Environmental > Terrestrial > Soil > Unclassified | place: USA: Madison, Wisconsin... | reverse complement strand
CTGTAGCTCAGCCGGATAGAGTAGTGGCTTCCGAAGCCATTGGTCGGGGGTTCGAATCCCTCCAGGCGCGCCATTTCTGCGATGTTGCGTGCGGTGGTCTTCCCGCAGTCGAGGACGCGATGCAGCAGATGCTTCCGATGCCTTTCGCTTTGTCGGCGCCGCATGTCGCCGGTGCTTGCGTGTACGCGTGTTGCGCGGGATGCATTCGATGAACCGATTGGCGCTCATCGCGCTGGGTGGCGCGTTCGGTTCGGTGTGCCGGTATCAGCTGTCGGTGTGGATGCTGCAGGCTGCCGGTGCGACGGCGGAGGCGCCGCCGCGGTTTCCGATCGGCACGTTCGTGGTGAACCTGCTCGGGTGCCTGGTCGCCGGGTTGCTGGCGGGCGGGATTGCGCGGCATGGCTGGTTCACGCCGGACGTGCGGGCGATGCTGATCGTGGGAGTGATGGGGGGATTCACCACGTTCTCGGCATTCGGGCTGGAGACGTTGGCGCTGCTGCGTCGCGGGGATGTGGCGATGGCGGCGGTGTATGTGATCGCGAGCGTGGTGCTGGGGGTGTTGCTGGCTGCGCTGGGGTGGTGGTTGGTGGCGCGGGGGAATTGACTGCGCGCGTTCGCTATCGCCGTGCCGGCTGAAGTCGCTGGACCCCGGCGTTCGCCGGGGTGACGGAGAGCGAGGCCCTGTGTCCGAGGTGGTCGGCGGATTCGATGCGAATAACGTCAAAATGGGCCCCAGCGTTCGCTGGGGCGACGGGCGCTGCCGCGCCTTCTGTGCATCTCATGCGTTTGAACGCATTGCGAGCCAAGTCGCTGGGCCCGGCTTTCGCCGGGGTGACGGATAGCGAGGAGCCTTGCGTCCGAGGCGACGAGGCTGCCGATCAGGGTGTCGGCGGTGCGGGCTCGGTGGTTTCGGGCTCTGCGGCAGGCTCTGCCGGGGTCTCGGGTGTCGTAGCCGGTTCTGCTGCCGGAGTGGGTCCGGTCGTCGGCGCTGGCTCGGTTTCCGGTGGGGCATCCGTTGCAGGCGTCGGTGCTGCTGCAGGCGCGGGCCTTGCCGCTGCAGCCGGGACGATGGCGGGCGGGGTGTCGTCCGCGTGCACCTGGGCGGTGGGGGTCCACGGCTTCTTCAGTTCGGCCAGTGCGGCGTTGATCGGGCCATCGCCGGGCAAGGCTTCGCCGCCGGTGGAGCCGTCTTCTTCATCGCCACGCAGGTGGCCGGGCAGGTTGGCTTCGGTGTAGGCGGTGGCGGCGCGGGGCGCGTTGGGATCGGCGGTGGCCGCGCCTGCGGGCCGCAGTGTGGTGTCGGGGTCGATGCCGCGGGCCTGGATCGAGCGGCCGCTCGGGGTGTAGTAGCGGGCGGTGGTGAGCTTGACCGAGTCGCCGTTGTCGAGCGGCAGCACGGTCTGCACCGAGCCCTTGCCGAAGGTGCGGCTGCCGATGACGCGGGCGCGGTTGTTGTCGCGCAGGGCGCCGGCCAGCACTTCGGAGGCGCTGGCCGAGCCGACGTCCACCAGCACGATCACCGGTGCGCCGTCGAGCAGGTCGCCGGGCGTGGCGCTGAATTCGGCGTCGCTGATCGGAATGCGGCCGCGGGTGCTGACGATCTTGCCGCTGTCGAGCAGGTCGTCGGCGATCTGCACCGCGGACGTCAGCAGGCCGCCGGGGTTGCTGCGCAAGTCGATGACCAGGCCGCGCAACTTGCCGCCGGACTGCTGCTGGAGCTCGCCGACGGTGCGGCTGAAGTCGGCAGCGGTGTCGACCTGGAACTGGCTCAGGCGGATGTAGCCGTAACCGGGCTCGAGCATGCGGCCGCGCACGCTGACGACGCGGATGGTCTCGCGGTCGACGCGGATCTCCAGCGGTGCGGTCTCGCCGTCGCGCAGCACGCCGAGCGTCACCGAGGTGCCGGGCGCGCCACGCAGCGGGCCGGGGCCGTCGTTGTCGGACGGGGTGAGCGTGCGGCCGTCGACGCTGACGATGACGTCGCCCGCGCGGATGCCGGCCTTCTCGGCGGGCGTGCCGTCGATCGGCGCGATGACGCGCATGCTGCCGTCGCCGAGATACATCACTTCGACGCCGATGCCGTCGTAGGCGCCCTCGGTGCCTTCGTCGAAGGCGGCGGCGGTCGCCTTTTCCATGTAGACGCTGTGCGGGTCGAGATCGAGCAGTAGGCCGCGGATCGCCGAGGACATGAGCTTGCGGTCTTCGACGGGTTCGACGTAGGCCTCGCGCACGGCGTTGAAGACGCCGACGTAGCGGCGGATCTCCTGCAGGGGCACGCGGTTGGAGGCGTGGTCGGTCGCGGTGGGATCGTTGCTGGCGGCGACGGCGGCGTCCTGCGCTTCGTCGGAATCCGGCGCTGGTGGGCTGGCGGGTTCGGGCGTGGGGGTGTCGGCTGGAGTCTGCTCGGGTGTCGGCTCGGGCGCGGTGGACGGTGGGGTCTGCGCGAACGCGGCCGGCGACAGCAGCAGGGACAGGGCCAGCGTCAGTGAACTCACGCGCATGCAGGACTCCGGGGAAGGCGGGTGACGCGCGCGATCGCGCGTCGATCGATTATGCGGGCAGGGTGGGTGAATGGGTTAAGGGTGGGCGGGGGTGTTCAGTTCTGTGGATGGGGTGTGTCGCTCTGGGGTGGTGGGCTGCGGGCGGCTTGCCCTCACCCCAACCCCTCTCCCAGGGGGAGAGGGGCTTGCGGGGTCGCGCGGTGGGAATGTGCTGCGGGCGATTTGCCCTCACCCAACCCCTCTCCCGGAGGCAGAGGGGCTTGCGGGGTCGCGCGGTGGGAGTGTGCTGCCGGCGATTTGCCCTCACCCCAACCCCTCTCCCGGGGGGAGAGGGGCTTGTGGGGTCGCGCGGGAGGAAAGTGTGCTGTGAGCGTTTGCCCTCATCCCGACCCCTCTCCCTGAGGGAAAGGAGCTTGCGAGGTCGCGCGGTGGGAGTGTGCTGCGGGCGATTGCCCCAACCCCTCTCCCGGAGGGAGAGGGGCTTGATGCCGCGCGGTGGTGGAGAACGTGGCGGCTGGACTGTTGGAGGGCTCAACGCAGCTTGGGGGCTCGCTTTAGCTTTGGCCCCTCTCCCCCTGGGAGAGGGGTTGGGGTGAGGGCAACGTTCGCGAGGATCAGTTCGAGCACAGTCTCGGTATGCACCAGCACGTCGTGGTTCCAGAACCGCAGGACGCGATAGCCGCGACGCTCGAGGAAACGGGTACGCCCGGCGTCGACATCCTCGTGATGCTGCGAACCGTCGAGTTCGATGATCACTGCCGCCTCGACACTGAGGAAGTCGACGATGAAAGGTCCGATGGGCTGTTGCCGTCTGAACTTCACGCCGAGGCGCCGGTCGCGCAGATGGAACCACAGCAGGCGCTCGGCGTCGGTGGATTCGCGGCGCAGGTGGCGGGCGAACTGGAGTTTGGCGGGCGTGGGGTGCATGCGCCGGATTCCGGGGGACCCGGATGCAGTGTTGCGGCGTGTCGGTGTGCGTTCGCTCGGTGGGCGCGGGATGCGGGCGTGGGGGATTGCCGCGGTGGGCTTGGGTGGCGCGCGTGGGTCAGGACTGCGCGAGCGTCTGCCCTCACCCCAACCCCTCTCCCGGAGGGAGAGGGGCTCGGTTACTGCGAGCGTCCCGCTTTAACCCCTCTCCCTCCGGGAGAGGGGTTGGGGTGAGGGCGCTCTACCGGCAATTACCGGCCCGACTCAGCGCCGCTGCAGCCACGTCGTCGGATTCACCGGCCGCCCGTCCTGGCGCAGTTCGAAGTACAGGCCGCTGCGGCCCTGGCCGCCGGAGTTGCCGACGCCGGCGACGGTGTCGCCGCGGCGGACGCTGCTGCCGACGCTCTTGAGCAGGGTGTCGTTGTGGCCGTACAGGCTCATGTAGCCGTTGCCGTGGTCGACGATCAGCAGCATGCCGTAGCCGGTCATCCATTCGGCGAACACCACGGTGCCGTCGGCGACGGCTTTCACCGAGGTGCCGGCAGGGGCGCCGATCAGGATGCCGGTGCTGCTGCGGCCGTCGGGCAGTTTGCCGCCGTAGGCGGTGAGCAGGCTGCCGCTGACCGGCCAGCCGAGGCCGCCCACTTGCGGTGCGGTGGTGCGGGCGACCTGGGTCGGCGGGCGCGGCGGTGGACGGGGACGCCCTGCGGCCGTGGCCTCGCGGGCTTCCCGCGCTTCGCGTTCGCGTGCGGCCGCCGCCGCGGCGCGACGTTCGGCTTCGGCGCGGCGCGCGGCTTCGCGCAGCTGGGTGAGCACGCGCTCCAGCGAGCGGGCATCGCGGCCGAGTGCCTGTTCGCGTGCGCTGCGGTCGCTGAAACGCGATTCGATGCCCTTGACCGCTTCGGCGCGCTGGCTGCGATCGGTTTCGACCTTCGCCAGCTGCGCGCGCTGCTCGATCTGCGTGGCTTCCAGTGCGGCGCGGCGGTCCTGGATCGCGGCTTCGATGCCGTCGAGTTCGGCCATTTCCGCGCGCAGTTCGGCGATGCGCGTGCTGCGCTGCTGTTGCAGGTAACGGTGATAGGTCAACAGGCGCCCGGCATCGGCGACGCGGTCCTGCGCGAGCATCAGCTTGAGCGCGGCTTCGTCGCCGACGGTGTAGGCGGCGCGCACCAGCGCGGCCAGTTCGGTGCGGCGGGTCTCGACGGTCGATTCGAGTTCGGTCCGGCGCGCCTGCAGTTTGGTCAGCGCGGCCTGTTCCTCGGCGAGCTTGATCCGCGTTTCGCGCAACACGCGCGACGAGTCCGCCACCTGTTCGTCGGCCGCGCGCAGGTCGCGCGCCGCTTCGCCGCGCTGGCCTTCGAGACGGCGACGTTCGGCGGCGACGTCGCGCAGTTCCTTGCGGACGCGCTCGAGCCGGCGCTCGGTCTCGCGGCTGTTCTGCGCCGCGGCGTCGAGCACCGGCAGCGCCGCGACGAGCAGCGCGACCAGCAGCAGCGCGCGGCCGCGGGCCATGTTCAGCCGGCAGCCTGCAGCAGGCTGCGGCCGGTCATCTCGGCCGGTGGGTCGATGCCGATCAGGTCGAGGATCGTCGGCGCGAGATCACGCAGCGCGCCGCCACCGCGCAGCGGCACGTCGCGACTGCCGACATAGATCAGGTCGACCGGGCCGACGGTGTGCGAGGTGTGCGGTTCGCCGGTTTCCGGGTCGCGCATCATCTCGACGTTGCCGTGGTCGGCGGTGACCAGCAGCTCGCCGCCCTGCTCGCGCACGGCCGCGACGATCTCGCCGACGGCCTTGTCCACCGTTTCCACCGCCTTGATCGCCGCGTCGAGCACGCCGGTGTGGCCGACCATGTCCGGGTTGGCGAAGTTGCAGATCACCACGTCGAAGCGCGCATCGCGCACGGCCTGCACGAGCCTTGCGCAGACTTCCGGCGCGCTCATCTCCGGCTGCAGGTCGTAGGTGGCGACCTTGGGACTCGGCACCAGGATGCGGTCCTCGCCCGGATACGGATCCTCGCGGCCGCCGCTCATGAAGAACGTCACGTGCGCGTACTTCTCGGTCTCGGCGATGCGCAGCTGGGTCATGCCGTTCGCGCCGAGCACTTCGCCGAGCGTGTTGGGCAGGTTGTCGGGCGCGAACGCGAGCGGCGCCGGCAGGCGCGCGTCGTACTCGGTGAGGCAGACGAAGCGCACCAGCTGCGGACGGCGCGCTGCGAAGCCGGCGAATGCGGGATCGACGAACGCGGCGGTCAGCTGGCGTGCGCGGTCGGCGCGGAAGTTCATGAAGACGACGGCGTCGCCATCGGCCATCGGCGCGGCGCCGTCGATGACGGTCGGCAGCACGAACTCGTCGTTCTCGTCGCGCGCATACGCGGCCTGCAACGCGGCGACCGCATCGGGCGCGCGGTGCGGCGACTGCGCATCGACGATCGCGTCCCTGGCCTTGCGCACGCGCTCCCAGCGCTGGTCGCGGTCCATCGCGTAGTAGCGGCCCGACACGCTCGCGACGTGCGCATTGCCGAGCGCGGCGCACTGCGCCTGCAGCGCGCGCAGGCTGGGTTCGGCCGAACGCGGTGGCATGTCGCGGCCGTCGGTGAAGGCATGCACGGCGACGCGGGCGACGCCGCGTTTGGCGGCGAGATCGAGCATCGCAGCCAGGTGCGCTTCATGGCTGTGCACGCCGCCCGGCGACAGCAGGCCCATGACGTGCAGCGTGCCGCCGTCGGCACGCACCGCGTCGCAGGCGGCCAGCAGCTCGGCGTTGTCGAAGAAGCTGCCGTCCTCGATCGCGGCGTCGATGCGGGTCAGATCCTGGTAGACGATGCGGCCGGCACCGATGTTCATGTGGCCGACTTCGGAATTGCCCATCTGCCCGTCCGGCAGGCCGACGTGGCGGCCTTCGGTGTGGATCAGCGTACTCGGGTGCTCGGCCAGCAGGCGCCGCCAGTTGGGCAGGTTTGCGAGCGCCAGGGCGTTGTCGCGCGGGTCGTCGCGGTGGCCCCAGCCGTCGAGGATCAGCAGGACGACGGGGCGCGGACGGGGAGAGCTGGCGGCGTGCGGCACGACGATCGACCCAGTGACCAAAGACAGATGCGATTGTAGCGAAGCGGGGGCAAGCTACCCGTCGACGGGTTTCGGCCCGCCCATCCACTCCACGAGGTCACGGCCATGTCCCTTGCCCATGCGCGCTTCCGCTCCGCTCCCCTGCTGCTCGCCGCCGCCCTCGCGCTGGCGTCCGGCGCCGCCTTCGCGCAGGCGGACATCTCCAAGGTCAACGGCGGCGTCGAAGCCGAAGCCGGCCAGACCTACCGCGACCTGAGCACGGTCAACGGCGGCATCCGCATCGGCGACGGCGCGAAGGCGCGCGACGTGGAAACGGTCAACGGCGGTGTCCGCGCCGGTGACGGCATCGAGGTCGAGGACGTGGAAACCGTCAACGGCGGCATCCAGATCGGCGCGCGCGCGCAGGCGAAATCGCTGACCACGGTCAACGGCGGCATCCGTGTGGGCACCGAAGCAAGGCTCGGCGGCAACGTCGAGAGCGTCAGCGGCGGCGTGTTCGTCGATCGCGGCGGCCGCATCGACGGCAACGTGACGACGGTCAACGGTGCGATCGGCCTGGTCGGCACCGAGATCACCGGTGACGTGAAGACGGTCAATGGCGACGTCACCATCGGCACCGGCTCACGCGTGCGCGGCAAGGTGGTGATCGACAAGCCGTCGTCGAACTGGTTCCCGGTGACGATCAGCCGCCGCAACCCGCGCGTGATCATCGGTCCGGATGCGATCGTCGATGGTCCGCTGGAGTTCAAGCGGGAGGTCACGCTGTATGTCCATGCGAGTGCGAAGACGGGTGCGATCAGCGGCGCGACCGCGATTCCGTACGACGGTGCGCGGGCGCCGCAGGAGTAAGGGCGGTTGCTGACCTCTTCCGGAGGGAGAAGGGCTTAATGCTGAGCACCTCTCCCTTCGGGAGAGGTCGACGCGCGAAGCGCGTCGGGTGAGGGCTGAGGCTCTACCGACCGCGCCAAGAGCACCCTCACCCCAACCCCTCTCCCAGAGGGAGAGGGGCTTAATGTTGACGAGTCGCCGCGGTTGAACACCTCTCCCTCCGGGAGAGGTCGATGCGCGAAGCGCGTCGGGTGAGGGACGAGGCTCTACCGACTGCGCCAGGAGCACCCTCGCCCCAACCCCTCTTCAAAGAAAGGGAGAGGGGCTCAAGCACGCCGCGCGCCCAAAGGCATCGCCGCCTGAACGCACGTATAGTGCGCCCTCCACGATTTTCCGGAGATTCCAGGATGCGCAGACCCCTTCTCCTGCTGGCGTTGCCGGCCGCGCTGGCGCTCGCCGCGTGCGGCGACAGGAACGCAGCGCCGGACGCGGCCACGCCCGACGCCCAGGCCGAACACACGTTCTCGCCCGACATCACCGCCGGCGATTTCGGCGAGATGGTGCGCATGCTGGCGTCCGACGAGTTCGAGGGGCGCGCGCCCGGCACCGTCGGTGAAGACAGGACGGTCGAGTACATCAAGGCGCAGTTCGAGCGCATCGGCCTGCAGCCGGGCGGCGACAACAACGACTGGTACCAGACGGTGCCGATGATCGAGACCACGGCCGATCCGTCGACGGTGCTGCGCCTGCGCAACAGCGCGGGCGAGCGCGAGCTCAAGTTCGGCGACGAGATGGTGATCGGCACGCGCACCGGTCAGGCCGAGATCAATGTCGCCGACAGCGAACTGGTATTCGTCGGCTACGGCGTCGATGCACCCGAGCAGAACTGGAACGACTACGCGGGCCTCGACCTCAAGGGCAAGACCGTCGTCATGCTGGTCAACGACCCGGGCTTCCACGCCAACGACGCGACGCTGTTCGACGGCGAGAAGATGACCTACTACGGTCGCTGGACGTACAAGTTCGAAGAGGCCGCGCGCAAGGGCGCGGTGGCCGCGCTGATCATCCACGACACGCCGGGCGCCTCGTACGGTTGGGACGTGGTCAAGAACTCCTGGTCGGGCGCGCAGTTCGACCTGCGCACCGAGGACGATCCGGAACCGCGCCTGCCGGCGCAGGGCTGGATCACCGGCGATGTGGCGAAGCAGCTGTTCGCCGAGGCCGGCCTCGACCTCGATGCGCAGATCAAGGCCGCCAACACGCGCGGCTTCAAGCCGGTGCCGCTCAACGCGACGGTCGGCTTCGATCTCAAGAGCACGATCGCCGAGAAGAGCTCGCGCAACGTGGTGGGCATCCTGCCGGGCACCGAGACGCCGGAACAGGCGATCCTCTATCTCGCGCACTGGGACCACCTCGGCAAGCACGAGGGCGACGGCGACACGATCTACAACGGCGCGATCGACAACGCGACCGGCGTGGCCGGCATCATCGAGATCGCCGAGAAGTTCGCCACCACCGAACCGAAGCCGAAGCGTTCGCTGGTGTTCCTGGCGGTCACGCTCGAGGAATCGGGCCTGCTGGGCAGCAAGTACTACGTGGCGCAGCCGAGCATCGACCTGGCGCAGACGGTCGGCGTGATCAACCTCGACGCGATGAGCGTCGCCGGTCCGTCGCGTGACTTCGTCGTCACCGGCAGGGGCAACTCGGAGCTCGAGGACATCCTCAAGACCTACGCCGACCAGCAGAACCGCACGCTGGTGGAGGAAGGCAACACGGCCGGCGGCTTCTATTTCCGCTCCGATCACTTCAACTTCGCCAAGGCCGGCGTGCCGGCGCTGTATGCGAAGGGTGGCAACGACCTCGTCGACGGCGGCACCGCCGGCGGCAAGGCCGCGACCGACGACTACGCCAAGCGCTATCACCAGCCCAGCGACGAGTACAACCCGGACTGGAACCTCGACGGCGTCGTGCAGGATCTCGAAGCGCTGTACGGCGTGGGCCGCACGCTCGCCGACGGCGACCAGTGGCCGAACTGGTACGACGGCAACCCGTTCAAGGCCGCACGCGACCAGATGCGCAGCGAGGCGGGCGGCGCGCCGTAAGGCGCAGCTTGTCCACGACGCGATGCGAAGGGCGGCGACAGTGATGTCGCCGCCTTTTTCTTGAGGCCCGCTCCGCTCGCGTCTGTTGCGATTCGTGGTCCAGCTGGAGCTGAGCGCTCGGATCGTGCGTGTTCGCTTTTCGCCTCTGGGACTACGTGTCCGGTGGGGAGGAGATGCCCGAAGGTCGGATGAGGGCGCTTTCGGACGCGTCCCTGCGACGCCCCAGCCCTCACCCGACGTGCTGCGCGCGTCGACCTCTCCCGGAGGGAGAGGTGCTCAACCGTGTCGACTCCTGCAGCTTCAGCCCCTCTCCCTCCGGGAGAGAGGTTGGGGTGAGGGCGCTTTGGCGCAGTCGATAGAGCCTCTTCCCTCACCCGACGCGCTGCGCGCGTCGACCTCTCCCGGAGGGAGAGGTGCTTGACCGTGTCGACTCCAGCGGCTTCAGCCCCTCTCCCTCCGGGAGAGGGGTTGGGGTGAGGGCGCTTTGGTGCAGTCGATAAAGCCTCTTCCCTCACCCGACGCGCTGCGCGCGTCGACCCCAAATCAAGTCCGGGACAGGCTCTCTCCCCGGAGGGAGAGGTGTACATGTGCCGAGACACGACGCGCATCAGGCCAGTGCGGGGAAGGGCGCACGGCAGACGCGACACCCTCCCCCATGCGATAAGCCATCCTCCGCTCTCCGGGAAACCACCTGATGACGCTGTCCACCGCCTACTGGTGCGTGCTGATCGCCGCGCTGCTGCCTTATCTGTGGGTCGCGGTCGCGAAGGCCTCCGCGCCGCGCTACGACAACCGCGATCCGCGCGGCTGGATCGCACGCCAGGATCATCCGCGACTCGGGCGGGCCTACAACGCGCACCTCAATGCACTCGAAGCCTTCGCGCCGTTCGCGGCCGGCGTCGTGATGGCGCAACTGGCGGGTGTGACGCACGACCGCATCGCGCTGCTGGCGGTTGCGTTCGTCGCGCTGCGCGTGCTGCACGGCATCGCCTATGTCGCGGATGTCGCCTGGCTGCGCAGCCTCGCGTGGTTCGCCGCGCTCGGTTGCGTCGTCGCGCTGCTGGCCCAGGCGGCGATGTCGGTCGCATGAGTACATCGGAGATCCCGGACACACGGCCTGTGCTGGCGCTGTTCGACTTCGACGGCACCATCACCACGCGCGAGACGCTGCCGGATTTCCTGCGCTTCGCGACGCCACCGCTGCGGCTGCACGTCGGCAAGGTGCTGTTCGCGTTGCCGGTGCTGGCCTACAAGCTGAAGTTGCTGCCGGTACGCGTGCTGCGCAGCCTGCTCGTCCGCTATGCGTTCGGCGGCCTGCCGCGCGCCGATGTGGAAGATGCGGGACGACGCTTCGCCGCCGACGTGCTGCCGGCGCTCGTGCGGCCGGAGATGCAGGCGCGCCTCGATGCGCACCGTGCGCAGGGCGACACGGTGGTCGTGGTCTCCGGCGGTTTCGACGTCTATCTCGCGCCGTGGTGCGAGGCACAGGGTGTCGAGCTGATGTGCTCGTCGCTGGAGACGGAAGGCGATCGCCTGACCGGCCGCTACGCAGGCGCGCAATGCGTGGCGGACGAAAAGGTGCGGCGGATCCTGGGGCGCTACGACACCGCGGCCTATCGCGAAGTCCATGCGCACGGCGACACGCACGAGGATCACGCCCTGCTCGCGCTCGCGCACGTGGCGACGTATCGCGGCGCGTCCTGGCCGACGGCCGGATAGCGGTTGCCCGCGCGCGATGACATTCTCGAGCGCGCCTGTAGGAGCGCGCTTGTGCGCGATGTGGCATTCCCGGTGAAGCCGCTTCGCGCGCAAGCGCGCTCCTACAAAACTCTGATCGCGGACAAGAAAAAGCCGCCCGCCCGGGGGAGGGGCGGACGGCAACTGGAACCGGTCGGAGAGAGAGTGCGCCGGGGGCGCTGACGTCAGCGACGTCGGACCGGTCTCATGGGCACGGCATGTTGCGTATGGGTAGGTCTGGATCAGGTATCGCTGGTCGGGGTGCCATTGCCCTCGATCGGCGGGGTCGCCGGCGGGGTCGTGGTCGGATCGGTCGGCGGCTGCGTCATCGGATCCGTCGGCGGCATCGTCGGGTCGGTCGGCGGAGGCAGCGTCGGGTGGGTCGGCGGCGGCATG
>Ga0160473_101458_pt1 | contig 11570 bp, 14 predicted proteins | sample HID1975I_E11MG_FD_108217 | JGI IMG/M metagenome (GOLD analysis project Ga0160473, IMG submission 108217) | Enriched soil microbial communities from UW Madison campus, WI, USA - HID1975I_E11 MG | ecosystem: Environmental > Terrestrial > Soil > Unclassified | place: USA: Madison, Wisconsin... | reverse complement strand
GGGTTCGTCGCGCTTTCCAGCAGGCGCAGCGAGGTGGTGCCGACGCAGACGATGCGGCCGCCGTCGGCGTGGACGGCGTTCAGGGCGTCGGCGGTGGCCTGCGAGACCTCGCCCCATTCGCTGTGCATCTTGTGGTCGGCGGTGTCGTCTGCCTTGACCGGCAGGAAGGTGCCGGCGCCGACGTGCAGGGTGACCGCGTGTGTCGAGACGCCGCGCGCGCGGATCGCCGCCAGCAGGGCGGGGGTGAAATGCAGACCCGCTGTCGGGGCGGCGACCGAGCCGTCCCAGGTGGCAAAGACGGTCTGATAGTCCGTCAGGTCGCGATCATCCTCGGGCCGTTTGGCGGCGATGTAGGGAGGCAGGGGCATGACCCCCACGTCCCGGATCGCGTCGTCCAGCGCCGGCCCGGCCAGGTCGAATTTCAGCGTGATCAGGCCGTCCTCGCCCTTGGCCTCGACCGTGGCGTCCAGACGGCCCAGTTCGCAGGCACCGTCGCCATGGGCGCCGAAGCGGACGCGGTCGCCCGGCTTCAGCCGCTTGCCCGGCTTCATGAAGGCGGACCAGACATCGGGCGCGTCGCGGTGGTGCAGGGTCGCCTCGACCTCGACCGTCAGGATTTCACCCTCGGGACCTTCGCGCAGCCGCAAGCCCGACAGGCGCGCGGGGATCACCCGCGTGTCGTTGAACACCAGGGCGTCGCCCGGCCTCAGGAAGTCGGGCAGGTCGCGGATGATGCGGTCCTGAAGCGCGCCGTCGCCGACCACCAGCAGGCGCGCGGAATCGCGCGGATCGGCGGGGCGCAGGGCGATGCGCGCTTCCGGCAGGTCGAAATCGAAATCGGCGGTCTTCATGAAGCGCGGCAAAGGCCATGCGCGCGCGCGGGGGTCAAGCGTTAGCGACGCGGCTGAACCTCCTTGGGTCGGCGGTGTTGAGGCAGGATGAAACATCTCGGTCTTCTTCCCTCCGCTCTCATCGGCGCTGTCGCCAGCGCCCGTTCCATGACGCCGATGGCCGCCATCGCCACGGCGCGGCTGGCCGGGCGTCGCACCCCGGGGAAACTGGTCCTGCTGGATCATCCGCTGTTCAAATTCGGCGCATTGGCCATGGGGGCGGGCGAACTGTACGGCGACAAGATGAAGTCGGCGCCCGACCGCACCGTGTTTCTGGGCCTGCTGGCGCGGGTGGCCAGTGCGGGGATCGCGGGCGCGGCGCTGGCGCCGAAGGGGCGGGAACGCGCGGGCGCGGTCCTGGCCGTGGGGACCGCCGTGCCGCTGGCCTATCTGACCCTGGCCGGCCGAAAGCGGGCGATGCGCGAGATCGGCCAGACGAAAAGCGGCCTGATCGAGGATGCGCTGGTCGTCGCGGCGGGCGGCGCCGTGGTGGCCTTCGCCCTGGGCGCGAGGCGCTGACTTCACCGTGACGCGTTGACCGGCGCGCATTCGCGGGCCAAACCCTCGCGCATGTTCCAGAACCTCGAAACCCTGTCCCGCGAGGCCCGTTCGTGGCCGTTTGAGCAAGCCCGCAACCTGCTGGCCCATCTGCTCAAACATCGGCTGGAGACGGACGCCGAGCGGGATCTGGCCGCGACCCTGATCGGGGCGAACAAGGCGGACGAGGCGCTGGCGACCTTCCCTGCGTTGGCGCGGCCGGTGATTTTCGAGACCGGATACGGTCCGTCGGGCCTGCCGCACATGGGCACCTTCGGCGAGGTGGCGCGCACGACCATGGTGCGCAATGCGTTTCGCGCCCTGACCGGTGATCACTGGGCCACGCGCCTGATCGCCTTCAGCGACGACATGGACGGACTGCGCAAGGTTCCCGAGGGCATTCCGAACAAGGAGATGCTGATCGAGGATCTGCACAAGCCGCTGACGCAGGTGCGCGATCCGTTCGGCACACACGACAGTTTCGCCGCGCACAACAACGCCCGCCTGCGCGCCTTCCTGGACAGTTTCGGCTTTGACTACGAATTCATGAGCTCGACCGAGACCTATCGGTCGGGCCGGTTCGACGCGACGCTGCTGACCCTGCTGGAGCGGTTCGACAAGGTCCAGGCGATCATGCTGCCGACCTTGGGCGAGGAGCGGCGGGCGACCTATTCCCCCTTCCTGCCGATCAGCCCGGTCACCGGCCATGTGCTGCAGGTGCCGACGCTGGAGCGCAACGTCGAAAAGGGCACGATCACCTTTGACGACCCGGCGGGCGGCCGCACCGAGGTTCCGGTGACCGGCGGCCATGTGAAGCTGCAGTGGAAGCCCGACTGGGCCATGCGCTGGACCGCGCTGGGCGTCGACTATGAGATGGCGGGCAAGGACCTGATCGAGTCGGTGCGCGAGTCGTCCAAGGTGTGCCGCGCCCTGGGTGGCGTGCCGCCGGAAGGCTTCAACTACGAGCTCTTCCTCGATGTCGAGGGCAAGAAGATCTCCAAGTCCAAGGGCAACGGCCTGACGATGGACGAGTGGCTGCGTTACGGCACGCCCGAGAGCCTGTCCTGGTACATGTTCCAGTCGCCGAAGTCGGCCAAGAGCCTGCATTTCAACGTCATTCCGCGCGCGACCGACGACTATCTGCAGTTCATCGACGCCTATCCGGGGCAGGAACCGGCCAAGCAGATCGACAACCCCGTGTGGCACATTCACGGGGGCAATCCGCCGTCGAAGGTGTCGCCGGTGTCGTTCGCCCTGCTGCTGAACCTGGTGGGCGTGGCCAACGCCTCGACCAGGGAGCAGCTGTGGGCCTATTTCGCCCGCTATCTGCCCGAGGCGACGCCGCAGAACGAGCCGGTGCTGGATCGGCTGATGACCTATGCGCTGAACTACTACGAGGACTTCGTGAAGCCCTCGAAGGCCTATCGCCTGCCGGATGAGCGGGAGAAGGCGGCGCTGCTGGATCTGGCCGGACGGTTGAAGGCTCTGCCGCAGGACACGACCGATGGCGAGGCGATCCAGAATGAGGTCTATGCCGTGGGCAAGGACCACGGGTTCGAGCCGCTACGAGCGTGGTTCGGGGCGTTGTACGAGGTGCTGCTGGGCGCCAGTCAGGGGCCGCGCTTCGGTTCGTTCGCGGCCATCTATGGCCTGCCGCAGACGGTTCAACTGATCGAGGACGGCGCGAACGGTGTTCTTGCGTCAACGTAAATGAACTGAAAATAACCGCGAGGCTCGGGGAGCCTTCAGGCGCGGCGACGCATTCTCCTGCCCATCGACCACCGATGACAGGAGCTTACGTCATGTCGAAGTCCATCAACGCCGCCGTCGCCGGCGCCGCCATGATCGCCGCCCTGGCCGCAGGGGCCGTCCCCATGGCCGCCAGCGCCGCCCCGCTACAGGTGAACGGTGTCACCAACTGCGACGCCCCCGGCGGCCGCCAGCAAGCCGGCGCCCTGCTGGGCGCCGTGGTCGGCGGCCTGGCAGGTAGCCAGATCTCCAAGAACGAGCGCGGCCTGGGCGCCGTGGTCGGCGCCGGCGCCGGCGCCGCAGCCGGTTCGTACATCGGCTGTAACCAGCAGCGCGCGCGGGCCAATAACGCCGCCGCCCATGGCTATCGCGCCGCGACCAATCTGAGGGTCCGTTCGGGCCCGTCGACCCGTTACGCCCAGGTGGGCAGTCTGTCGGCCGGCCAGACCGTCCAGGTCGATTCGGCCCAGGGCGACTGGGTCCGTCTGGCGGGTGGCGGCTGGGTCAACGGCCGCTACCTGGCCGCCTACTGATCCCGCGCTGACCGCGTGACCATGGAAGCCGCCCTTCGGGGCGGCTTCTTTTTTGTGTCGCTATACTCGCGACACGGTCGCACCCTGCTTGAGCGACGTGTTCGGCGCGGTCTGCGCTATTGGCTGACCCACAGGATGCGGCCCATCCACAGCACGTCGCGGCGGGGGATCGCGCGGGGCTCGTAGGCCGGATTGATCGAAGACAGGGTGACGGCGCGGGCGGTCAGGGCCGCTACCTCCTTGGCCAGGGTCTCGCCGCCGATGGTGCGGACGACGACGCGGTCGCCCTTGCGGATATCCGTCGCCTCGCGGTCGACGATCACCTTGTCGCCCTCGCGATACAGGGGGACCATGGAATCGCCGGTGATCCGCAGGCTCAGCAGGCTGTCGCGGGGACGGGGCAGGTCGGTCTGGTCCCAGCCCTCGCCGGTCGGCAGGCCCGCATCATCGAAGAAGCCCGCCTCGCCCGCCTGGGCCAGGCCCAGCAGGGGGATGGAGGCCGCAGGCTCGGGCGCGTCATCGGCCAGGCTTGCGAACTCGCCCAGCGACAGGCCCGTGGCCGTCAGGATGCGGGTCAGGCTTTCGGTCGAGGGCCAGCGGGGGCGCGGCGGTTCGCCGGGGCCGAAGCGTTTGGAGGGGTTGAAGCTGGTGGCGTCCAGACCTGCGCGGCGCGCCAGGGCCGACGGACTGAGCCCTTCGCGACGGGCCAAGCCATCGATCGCCTTCCAGAGCTGGGAATGGGACAGGGGCAAGGGGGCGGCCTATGATTCGACCGCAGTTTAGACTCTACCGCGAAGTATAGGAATATCCGCCTATTCGATCCCGGCGGCGCGACGCTCCTGCCAGGCCCAGAAAGTGCCGACGGCCAGGGTGATCAGGATGCCGTAGCTGGCCAGATTCATGACGGCATAGAAGGACGCCAGCGAGGCGCGCACTTCGATCAGGCCGAGGACGTGGCTGGAGACTGACAGCAACTGCAGACCGCTGGCCCAGATCGGCCAAGCCCGTCGCGATTTCCATGCCAGCCCGATGAAAACAAGCAGCATAAGAGAGTCGAGAGCGAACAACCCAATCGGTATTGAATACAGATTGCTGTCGTTCTGGATCAGCAGCGTCGCAAAGCAGCCTAGGAGATAGGCGCCTGCACCCAAGCGTTCAGGCTCGTCGCCCTTCAACATGGCGAAGCCGCAAACGGCGACCATGAACACCGCGCCAATCTGGGCGGGCAGGGTGTCGATCATACCAAAACGCCCCCATGCCAAAGCGACATGAGGGCGATCTTGTATTGATTTGTAGCCGACCGGGAAGCCCTAGTCGGCAACATTACCTCGAATTCAGGCGCTGCGACGTTGCTCGGTCGGCTGGTCGCTGACGCCCGAGGTCCACCAGTCGTCGGGCTTGTTGACCGGACCCACGGCGTAGACGCCATAGCCGAGGCGACGGTGATCTTTTTGCATTTCGGCGTGGCAGGCGATCATCGCTTCACGGGCGACGGCCAGGGCGGCGATCGCTTCCATGGCCTTGGTCTGCGACCCGGCGGCGGCGACCGGCGACAGCGACAGGGCAGTGCGGGCGCCGATCATGGCCTGCACAAGCGTGGTGGCCTGGGTGATGGCCGCGTCGATGGCCTTTTCCGAAGCGTGCAGTTCGTTTGCGACGCCGGCGACAACCTGAGTTCTGTCCATGTATCCCTCCCAAAAAGAAAGTAAACGAGGACTTAACACAAGCTAAGCGGCGTCGGTAGGGATTTGTTTACCCTATTCTCGACTCTGCGATGAAATAGCGACGAGATCGGACAAGGGGGCGGCGCCGAAGGGCGGTTCCTGATCCGGTTTGTCGATCGGGCCAGCGGCGATCGTCTCCAACCCCAGGCGGCGGCCCAAGGCCGCGAGCGTGTTGTGGGTCTGGACCAGATGGCCGCGCGCCTGGGTCAGGGCGGAGACGGAGGCGGCGGCGCCGTCAAAGGCCCGCTGGCCGGTGACGGCCGACAGATAGGCCTCGGCCCTGGCCGTCGGCATCATGGCGGTGAGGGCGGCGGTTTCCGCCAAGGCGGCGTCGATGGCGGTTTCGGCCGCGTGGAGGCGGATCGCGAGGCGTTCGCCCACGGTCTGTCGTGCGATGGTCAAATGGCGTCCTTTCAAGGTGAATACGTTTCACCTTGAATAACAACCATGGGTATTATTTAAGCGCAACCATTAGCTGTCATCCGCCAGCAGGAAATGCGCGGTCAGGGAGGCGATGGGATTGGCCGGATCGTCCTGCCAGGCCTCGGCCAGGACGTGGGCGACGCGGCGGCCGGCCTTGCCGATACGGGCGCGAGCCCGCACCTCGACCGGACGGCCGGATCGCAGATAGGCCACGCTGACGTTGATCGGACGCGGCTGACGCAGTCGCGGATACGCCAGCGCCACCTGGGCGACGGCGGTCAGTTCCAGCAGGGCGGCGGTCGATCCGCCGTGCAGTGCGGGCAGCATGGGGTTGCCGATCAACTTTTCCGCGAACGGCATGATGACGGTCAGGCCGTCGTCCTCCTGAAGGGTCTGAAGTCCCAGGAACCGGGCGTAGGGAATGCGGTGCAGCAGGTCGGTCATGCGGCGTCGCCCCGCGGTTTCAGATTGGCGCCCATGCGACGTCCGCCATCGGATTCGACCATATAGGCCGACTGGGCCGCCGCGACCGGATCGTCTGGCGTGTCCTCGAACGCCCAGGCGCGGACGAAGGCGACCGAGGAGGTCAGGCGATAGCAGCGCGCCTCGGCGATCAGGTCCCGGCCGGGCGTCGCCGCGCGCATGTAGTCGACCCGCAGGTCCAGGGTGGCGATCGGCTTGAAGCCGCCCAGCGCGACCCACACCGCCAGTCCGCCGACGTGATCCAGCAGGGTGCTGACCAGGCCGCCGGCCAGAACGCCGGTGTCGGGGTCGCCGACCAGATCGGCGCGATACGGAATGCGGATCCGCACGCGGTCGCCGTCCAGCCCCTCATAGGCGAACCCCAGGGCATGGGTATGGGCGGCGCCGGACGCCAGTTGCGGCAGCAGGGTGGTCAGGAACGAATCCGTCATGCGAACGTCCTTATCGAGCGCCGCGTCGCGCAGGCAAGATCGGCGGCCCTCACAGGCATGACAGACTCCGCATGATGCGTCCCGAAGAACTGCTGCGCCCGACGCCGAACGGCCTGTATTGCCCGCCGGGGGATTTCTACGTCGATCCCGTGCGGCCGGTGGACCGGGCGGTGGTGACGCACGGCCATTCCGACCATGCCCGGGCCGGCCACGGCGCCGTGCTGGCCACGCCCCAGACCCTGTCGATCATGGCCGAACGCTATGGCGAGGATTTCGCCGGGCGGCGACAGGCGGTCGCCTATGGCGAGACGGCGTCGCACAACGGGGTCGAGGTGACGCTGGTCCCGGCCGGCCATGTGCTAGGCTCCGCGCAGGCGGTGATCCGGCGGAACAGCCTGACCATGGTCGTGTCCGGTGATTACAAGCGGCGGCGCGATCCGACCTGCGCGCTGTTCGAGCCGGTGCCGTGCCATGTCTTCATCTCCGAGGCGACGTTCGGCCTGCCGGTCTTCACCCATCCGCCGGACACGGAGGAGGTCGGGCGGCTGATCCATTCGCTGTCGCAGTTTCCGGGGCGGGCGCATCTGGTCGGGGCCTATGCGCTGGGCAAGGCGCAGCGCGTGATCCGGCTGCTGCGCGAGGCGGGATGGGATCGGACCATCTATTATCATGGCGCGCTGGAGCGGCTGAACCGCCTGTACGAGCGCGAGGGGATCGATCTGGGGCCGCTGGCGCCGGCGACGGGCCTGGGCAAGGACGCCCAGAAACGCGAGGGGTTGGGCGGTGAGGTGGTCATCGCGCCGCCGTCGGCGATCCAGGATCGTTGGGCGCGGCGCTTCGCCGATCCGGTCACGGCGTTTGCGTCCGGCTGGATGGGGGTGCGGGCGCGGGCGCGTCAGAGGGGCGTCGAACTGCCGCTGGTTCTGTCGGACCACGCCGACTGGAACGAACTGACCGCGACCTTCCTGGAGCTGAAGCCGGAAGAGGTGTGGATCACCCATGGCCGCGAGGAAGGGCTGCTGCGCTGGGCGGAGTTGAACGGGCAGAAGGCGCGGGCCCTGCGTCTTGTCGGCTATGACGACGAGGACGAAGAGGCCCCTGCGGACGGGCCGGACTGAGGCGGGGCGGGCGCCTCAGGCGGCCGAGCGTCGGGACGATCGAGAGGTTCCCTTGGCGGTGGTCGCCTCGACGTCGGGCGTCAGCGCGGCGTTCATGGCCATGCGCAGGCGCTCGGGCTTGATCGGCTTTTCGACCACCGCGGCCATGCCGATCGACAGATAGCGCTTGGCGTCTTCCGGGTCGGCGTTGGCGGTCAGGGCGATGATCGGGATATCGCGGACCGGGCCGTCCAGGGCGCGGATGGCCTCGGTCGCCTGGACGCCGTCCATGCGCGGCATCTTGATGTCCATCAGCACCAGGTCGAAGGCGCGATTCTGAACCGCCTCGACCGCTTCCAGCCCGTCCTCGGCCGTTTCGGAAGTGCAGCCGAACATCTCGCACAGGGCCTGGGCCACCACGCGATTGGTGGCGTTGTCGTCGACGATCAGGATGTGCGGATTGGCCTGAAGCTCGAAATCGGACAGATCCGAGACGTTCGAGGCGGCTTCTTCCTCGACCACGGCGCGCTGGGCGATGACGTCAAAGGCGAAGGTGGCGCCGCGACCGGCGTTGTTCTCGGCCCAGATGCGGCCGTCCATGCGATCGACGATCTGACGGCAGATGGAAAGGCCCAGCCCGGCGCCGTCGGGGCCGGAGCCGTGCACGAACGGTTCGAAGATGACATCGACGCGCGAGGGGTCGACGCCCGGGCCGTCGTCGCGGACGCGGGCCTCCATGCGGACCTTGTCGCCTTCGACCCGGGCTTTCAGCCGGGCCTCGACCACGCCGTTGCGGGCGTATTTCAGGGCGTTGCCGATCAGGTTGTTGAAGACCTGCTTCAGGCGCACGCCGTCGATCACGGCGGCCAGTTCGGTGTCGCCTTCATAGCCGATCAGCAGGGTGACGTTGTCCTGCGACGCGCGCGGCTCCCACAGGGCCTGGACGTCGTCCATCATGGCGCGCAGCGGGGTAGGCTCGGCGTTCAGCTCCAGCTCGCCCGCCTCGGCGCGCGACAGGTCCAGCGCGTCCTGCAGGATGCGGATCAGGGTTTCGGAGCTGTCGACGATGGTCTGGACGTGGGCTTGGGCCGCATCATTCAGGGGCTGGCGGCGCAGCAGTTCGGCCACGGCCAGGACGCCGTTCATCGGCGTGCGCAGCTCATGGCTCATGATGGCCAGGAACTGGCTCTTGGCGCGGGCGGCGGCCAGGGCCTGGGTGCGGGTATCGCTGAGGGTGCGCGCCTGCTCCTGCATCTCTTCGTTCTGCTGACGCTGCAGATCGTTGACGGCCTTGAGCAGGGCCACGGCGGTGCCGACGCCGGCATAGGCGCCTTTTCGCGTGACGATGAAGCCCCGCAACAGGGCGCCGGGCCCGCTCTTCATCAGGCTGTCGCAGAAGGCGTCGATCCGCATGGTGGATTCCACCACCGGCGGCTCGGGATCCATGACGTGGACGATGGGGCGGTTGAAATAGCGGGCGTGGCCGAAGGGGCCGGCGATCTTGAGCAGGAAGTCGTTGCGTTCGATCAGGCCGACCGGACGATCGCCCTCCAGCACGGGGATGACGAAGGTGTCAGGCTCGGCCTCGAACCGGGCGAACACGTCCGATCCCAGGGCGTCGGGCGGAACGGCTTCTGCGCGTTCGGTCAATACTTCGATCGTCGGCATGCCGGCCGATACTCCTTGAGACAGATCATCTGTCCCACGAAATCATTTGCGGAACCGTTAAGTCGGTGAAGAAAGTTGCAGGAATGCAAGCGGTGTCATTTCCGGCGCCGCGCCGCGATTTTGCGCCCGGCGGCCGGGTGGTGTAGAAGCCCGCAACCTTACATCCCCTGTTCCCCTTTGCATGCGCGCGGCCCGAGGGCCGACCGCAGGTTTGTCATGAGCGCTTCGGACCTGAACACCGTGAAATCCGCCCTCGTCCTGTTCTCGGGCGGGCAGGACAGCGCCACCTGTCTGGCCTGGGCGCTGGAGCGGTTCGACCGGGTAGAGACGGTCGGCTTTGACTATGGCCAGCGCCATGCGGTCGAGATGCAGGCGCGCCAGTCGGTGCGCGAGGGGATGAAGACGGCTCTGCCGCAGTGGGCCGACCGGCTGGGCGACGACCATGTGGTGGACCTGACCGGCTATGGCCGGATCGCCGAGAGCGCCCTGACCGCCGACCGCAAGATCGAGATGGACGCGCGCGGCCTGCCCACGACCTTCGTGCCCGGGCGCAACCTGATCTTCCTGGTCGCGGCGGCGGCGCTGGCGGACCGGCGGGGGCTGGAGGTGCTGGTCGGCGGCATGTGCGAGACCGACTATTCCGGCTATCCGGACTGTCGCCAGGAGACGATGACGGCGATGGCGCAGGCGCTGTCGCTGGGGCTGGACAAGCCGGTGGTGATCGAGACGCCGCTGATGTGGCTGACCAAGGCCCAGACCTGGGACTTGGCCCAGCGGATCGGCGGGGCGCCGCTGGTCGAGCTGATCATCGAGGACAGTCACACCTGCTATCGGGGCGACCGGACGCATCGGCACGCCTGGGGATACGGCTGCGGCGAGTGCCCGGCGTGCGACCTGCGCGCGGCGGGGTATGCGGAATGGGTCGGCGCATGACCTATTCGGCCAAGGAAGTGTTCCTGACGGTGCAGGGCGAAGGGGGGCAGGCCGGGCGGCCGGCCGTCTTCCTGCGCTTCGCCGGGTGCAATCTGTGGAACGGTCGGGAAGCTGATCGGGACACGGCGGTCTGCACCTTCTGCGACACGGATTTCGTGGGTGTGGACGGCGACGGCGGAGGCAAATTCGCGACGGCCGATGCGCTGGCCGATCACGTCGCCGGGATGTGGCGTGGGCGCGCGGGCGATCCGAAGCTGGTGGTCTGCACCGGGGGCGAGCCGCTGCTGCAGCTGGACGCGGCGCTGATCGAGGCCCTGCATGCGCGCGGGTTCGAAATCGCCATCGAGAGCAACGGCACGCTGCCGGCGCCCGACGGGATCGCCTGGATCTGCGTCAGCCCCAAGGCCGACGCGGCGGTGGTCCAGACCCGGGGCCAGGAGCTGAAGCTGGTCTATCCGCAGGCCAAGGCCATGCCCGAGCGGTTCGAGGCGCTCGATTTCGAGCGGTTCTGGCTGCAGCCCATGGATGGGCCGGATCAGGCGGCAAACACCGCCGCCGCCATCGAATATTGCCTGACCCACCCCCAGTGGCGCCTGAGCGTCCAGACCCACAAGTATATCGGCGTCCGCTAATGCCCGTCTTCGAGATCACCAAACAGGCCACCTTCGACGCGGCCCACCATTTCCCGAACGAGCCGGAAGGCAGCATCTATCGCCGGGTGCACGGTCATTCGTTCACGGTCGAGGCGACGGTGCGCTCCGAGACGCTGGACGCCGAGCACGGCTGGGTCGCGGACCTGGGCGCGCTGGACCGCGCGCTGAAGGCCGCGGCCGAGGAACTGGATCACGGCATGCTGAACGAGAAGCCGGGCCTGGAGCTGCCCAGCCTGGAGAACCTGTGCCTGTGGTTCGTCAACCGGCTGAAGCCGGAATGGCCGGGCCTGTGCCGGGTGCAGGTGGCGCGGCCGACGATCAACGAACGGTGCGTACTGAGCCTGTGACGACGATCCGCGCCTATCGTGATGGCGACGCCGCCGCGATGGCGGAAGTCTATGCCCGTGCGGTGCGGGCCATCGGCGCGCGCGACTATTCACCGGAACAGG
>Ga0160473_101457_pt1 | contig 11574 bp, 7 predicted proteins | sample HID1975I_E11MG_FD_108217 | JGI IMG/M metagenome (GOLD analysis project Ga0160473, IMG submission 108217) | Enriched soil microbial communities from UW Madison campus, WI, USA - HID1975I_E11 MG | ecosystem: Environmental > Terrestrial > Soil > Unclassified | place: USA: Madison, Wisconsin... | reverse complement strand
CAAAGCCGTAATTGCCAGCGGAATGAGCCGGGCAGCGTTCCTGGCTACCGAGTAGGCGGGCGGCGCTGCCGATCAAAATGCGACCACCCCTTAGACGCGGTCAACTGCGGCTCACGTCACTGGCCCGCTCCAACGCGGGATGAAGTCCGGCGTCAAAGCGCCGCATGCGAACGTGCTGAAGACCAGACCGCCACCGCGGTTATAGATCGCGGCTAACGTGGCCGATGCCAATGTTGGCTCGTTGATAGGCGTGTCGCCAATCACCATGGTCCCGCCAACGTAAAGTCGGAACTTGTCGCCACCAAATGCCTCCGTGTCGACTTCCAGCCGCACCACCGTGCCCGAAGCCGGTGTCGATCCGGGGGCAAAGTCTTCGAGAAGATCGAACGCTCCCCCAATCCTGGCCTGGACCTCCCATTTCGCACCAGTCGAATTCCAACGGACGCCGAGGAAATTATTCGCATCCACGTAACGGCAAGTGATCCATGACGTAGCGAAAGGCTGCGCCTCAAACGTATATTCGACGTAATGACGTACCGTCTGGATGTCGGGCGCCACATACGATTTGCCGGCAGTGGTGCCGTCCACGCAGGAGGCTTTGTTGTCGATGACCTTCAAATCGCCGCCGGTGCCGGTCACGAGGTATGGCGATCCCACCGACTCGTTCGGTCGATGGAAGTTGTCAAAGAACATCGGCGCATCGGTGTCGGCCGCTTCGATCAGGTCATAGATGTCGACTTCGATCGCCATGATGTCGGGCGTCAGCGGGGTGTCTATGCCGCTCTCCACGTAGCCGAAGGCGGTACGGCGTTCCTCTCCGTAGTACAGGATGATCGTATCGCCATCGATATCCAGAGTCGGCGTTCCGGAACCGGAGGCCGACACCCCACCCTGCATGCCGCCGGTCATGCTGTCGTGAACCCAGACCTTCTTGAAGGCACCGCGAAGATTAGTCGAAACGCCGCTCTTGATCGCGACCGCCACCTCGTCGAGATCACCGATCAGAAGGTAGATGGCGTTGCGCGTGACACTACCCGACGCCGTGACGCCGTCATGCGCTGCCCGGGCCGCATCGTCGCCATAGCGGTCCATGACCGCCACAACGACCTTGTTCGTGCGCGCATGGTATCGACCGGGATACGGATTGTACGTTCCGAAATCCGCTTCCGGCCAAAACACCTGATAGATTGTCGGTGTCGTCGCGAGCGGATTCTCGATCAGTGTAAACACGGGGGAACTGGCCGGGGTATCGTTGCGAGTCTGGCAAAGCAGGTATTCGCGACAGATTTCCATGGAAATGTCCGGTGATCGACGGAAACGGCCAATAATTGATCGACGGTGTTCCATCGAACACGTTGTTCAGGCGAGCCCAGCCTCGGATACCACTCCCGGTAACTGCGATCGCAACCGTGTTATCGTCAAGCACGCTGAACGATTTTATCATGTTTGGGAGACCGGACGCCCCTGGGATGGCGGCCAAGAGCGCTTGACCGAAATTTTCGGATCCCCCGGATCCATACATGAACTGAACTTCATTGTTGGCGGTCTCGTAGACGTAGGCGAAAGCATTCTTGCCTGCGACCACGCCCGCCGACGGTGCAACCGCTCCGGAACTCGCGACGATGGTGAAAGTCGAGGCCGTCACGTCGGAGACGACATAGGCGCCGGCGCTGATGACGGGACCGGCGGCGGGCGTCCCGAACAGGGAGCCGACACCGTTGAAATGGATCGTGTCGCCATTCAGCAGGCCGTGCTTGATCGGCGTACCGTTGACGTTGGCGTGGACAGTAATCGTCGAAGATCCGATGGTGGTCACGAAAGGCGTCGTCATATTCCATCGGTCGATGAACCGCTGGGAATACATCTTGAGCGAGTGCATTCCCACACTACCGCCTTCAGAAGACTTCCGGGTGATACGGAAGCGGCGACCGCGCATGAAACCCATTGCGAACGTCCCGGTGAACCGGGGCGTGATGTCTTCGTCGAGCAACTCCTCCGGCTCCCAGCTGAACCCACGGTCATAGGATCGGCGGAAATAGGATACGGCATCGTTGGATGCGTGATTCGATCCGGCCCAGTAGCAAACAAATCGGATGTTCGAATGATTGCACGCCGTATCCTCCGATCCACCGCAATAACGGTTGTCTCGGGTCAGCGCATATTTTCGTTGAACGAGGCGACGTTGAAGCCATGCCGCGCCGATGCTGGGACGGAAAACGGACGGGGCAGAGATACGGGGATCAGCCATGATTTCTTTACTCCGATAATTTGCACATCACCTGGAGGCCCTAGGCACAGACCAGGATAATGACCGATCCAGCATTATCAAAATGAATTGATTATTTAATTTGCTTTAACATAACTTTTATTATCGATATCGGTGAGTGAGAGATACTTCAAATACTATCTATATCTCAAATGATACTGAATTATTTGAGAGAATCATTGATATCGACTTTGAGTATGATTTTTCGATCGGTAGTACGCAATTGCCTCAGCCGAAGTCTCCCCCTTCCCCCGTCCCCCAAGCTCTCCTAGCTAGCGGGCGATGACCCGTGCTCGTGTCCTGCTGCTCAACCAGGCCCTTGGCCCGCTCGATTACCGGGTGCCCCACGGCATGACGGTCGAGCCGGGATCGATCGTGCTCGCGCCGCTGGGGCCGCGGCAGCTGGCGGGGGTGGTGTGGGAGGCGGAGCGGATGCCGTCCGATGCGGAGGTGGGCGACAATCGCCTGCGCCCGCTGATCGCCGCCTATGACCTGCCGCCGCTCGCAGCGCCCTTGCGCCGGCTGATCGAATGGACCGCGAATTACTATCTCGCGCCGCCGGCCGCGGTGCTGCGGATGGCGATCGCGTCGGCCAGCGCGCTCGACGGCGGGCGGACCGTGATCGAGTATCGCGCGACCGGCGCCGTCCCCGGCCGGCTGACCCCGCAGCGCGCGCAGGCGCTGGAGCGGATCGGCGAGCGACAGGGGCTGGTGCGCGAGCTGGCGGCGATCGCCGACGTGACCGACGCGGTGATCCGGGGGCTGGTGAAGACCGGCGCGATCAAGGCGATCGAGGTGGCGGTCGACGATCCCTATCCGGTGCCCGATCCCGATCACGCGCCGCCGGTGCTTTCGGCCGAGCAGCGCGCGGTGGCGGGCGAGCTGGTGGAGGCGGTCGCGGCGCGCGCCTTCCAGCCCTTCCTGCTCGACGGGGTGACCGGATCGGGCAAGACCGAGGTCTATTTCGAGGCGGTGGCGGAGGCGCTGCGGCTGGGGCGGCAGACCCTGGTGCTGCTGCCCGAGATCGCGCTGACCGAGCCGTTCCTCAAGCGGTTCGAGGCGCGGTTCGGCCATATCCCGGTCGCCTGGCATTCGGACCTGCGCCAGTCGCAGCGCAGGCGCGCCTGGCGCGCGATCGCGAGCGGCGAGGCGCTGGTAACGGTGGGCGCGCGATCCGCGCTGTTCCTGCCCTATCGCAACCTCGGCCTGATCGTCGTCGACGAGGCGCATGAGACCAGCTTCAAGCAGGAAGAAGGCGTGATGTATCACGCGCGCGACGTGGCGGTGATCCGGGGGCTGCACGAGGCGATCCCGGTGATCCTCGCCTCCGCCACGCCCGCGATCGAGACCCGCCAGCAGGTGGAGATCGGCCGCTATCGCGAGCTCAAGCTGCCCGGCCGCTACGGCCCCGCCGAGATGCCCGATATCGCCGCGATCGACCTGATCGTCGATCCGCCGGCGCGTGGCCGCTGGCTCGCGCCGAAGCTGGTGACGGCGATGCAGGAGACGCTGGAGAAGCGCGAGCAGGCGCTGCTCTTCCTCAACCGGCGCGGCTATGCGCCGCTGACCTTGTGCCGGCATTGCGGGCATCGCTTCCAGTGCCCCAACTGCACCGCGTGGATGGTCGAGCACCGGCTGGTCCGGCGGCTCGAATGCCACCACTGCGGCCACATGATGCCCCCGCCCGCCGAATGCCCGGAATGCAAGGCGGAGGACAGCCTGGTCGCCTGCGGCCCCGGCGTCGAGCGGATCGCCGACGAGGTGGCGGCGCTGTTCCCCGACGCGCGGACGGCGGTGGTGACGTCCGACACCTTGTGGTCGCCGGCCAAGGCGGCGGAATTCGTCAACCGGATGGAGGCGGGCGACATCGACATCGTGATCGGCACGCAGCTTGTCACCAAGGGCTATCATTTCCCCAACCTGACGCTGGTGGGCGTGGTCGATGCCGATCTGGGCCTGCAGGGCGGCGACCTGCGCGCGGCCGAGCGCAGTTTCCAGCAGATCGCGCAGGTGGCGGGGCGCGCGGGGCGGAGCGCGAAGCGCGGCCGGGTGTTCGTGCAGACCCACGAGCCCAAGGCCCCCGTGATCGAGGCGCTGGTATCGGGCGATGCCGCCAGCTTCTACGCCGCCGAGACCGAGGCGCGGCGGCAGGCAGGCGCGCCGCCCTTCGGCCGCTATGCCGGGATCATCGTGTCGTCCGAGAAGAGCGACGAGGCGGTGGCGACGGCCCGGCTGATCGCGCGGGCGGCACCGCAGGTGGACGGGATGACCGTCTATGGCCCCGCCCCCGCCCCGCTCGCGATGCTGCGCGGCCGCCACCGCCAGCGCCTGCTGATCCACGCCCGCCGCGCGCTGGACGTGCAGGAGGTGATCCGTGGCTGGCTGGGCGGGCTGGAATGGCCGAAGGGCGCGCGGGTGGCGGTGGACGTGGACCCTTATAGTTTCTTGTGAGGGTCGGGGTGATTGATCGGGGGGGCGGTGGATAGGCTCCCGTTGCTCTGAAGCAGCGAAAGCAAAGCCCGTTGGTGTCGAGCCCTTCGACTGCCTGCCAAGGCAGGTGCTCAGGATAAACTCCGATCCTTCGGATCGAAGTCGAGACACCACGCGGGCCGGCTGCCCCGGTGTCTCGACTTCGCTCGACACGAACGGTTGGTGAGGAGCTTTGCAAAGGTCCAGCGCAGGCTGGGATCTTTGTCCGTATTGCGCGCGACTGCGGAAAACGATCCCAGCCTGCGCTGGGATGACGAATAAGATTCAAAGGTTGGCAACCCAACCAGCAGCTCCTCAATTCGCGCGGACGCGGTCCAGGAGCTGGCCGATGTGGCCGCGCAGGTGCTGGGACTGGATGGCGATGGCGTCGGCGTTGGAGAGGAGCTGGCCGGCGTCGCGGCGGGCGGCCTCGGCTTCGTCGCGCAGGCTGGCGAGGCTTTCGGCGGCCTCGCCGCTGCCGGTGGCGACCTGGCTGATCGCGGTGGCGATCTCGCGGCTGGCGAGGCCCTGTTCGTCGACGGCGGCGGCGATCCGGTTGGCGGCGAGGTCGAGACCGGCGGTCATCTGGTCGATCCGGCCGATCGACGCCGCCACCTCGCGCGTCGATCCGCGCACATCCTCCAGCCGCTCGGCGATGCGACCGGCGGCGCTGCGGGTCTGGCGGGCGAGCTGCTTCACTTCCTCAGCCACCACGGCGAAACCGCGCCCGGCCTCGCCGGATCGGGCGGCCTCGATCGTGGCGTTGATCGCGAGGAGGTTGGTGCGGCCCGAGATGGTGGTGATGAATTCGAGCACGTCGGCGATCTCCGCGACCACCTTGTCGAGCGCCTGCGCCCGATCGCTGCCGTCGACGACCTGGCGGCGGACCTCGCCGACATGGCCGCGCGTCTCAGCGGCGCTGGCGCGGATCGCGGCGATCGCCTGGGCGAGCTGCTCGCCGCCGAGCGACACCTGGCGCACGCCCTGCGCGGTCTGTTCGGTCAGCGCGGCGGAAGCGAGCGCCTGGCGTTCGTGATCCGCCGCGCGATCGACCATGCCGCCGGCGGCGACCCGCATCGACCCCGCCGCATCGACCATCGTCTGGATCGCGATCGAGACATCGCGATCGAAGCGGGCAAGCGTGACATCGAGATCGGCGGCGCGGCGCACGCGCAGGCGGCCCTCTTCCATCTCCCGTTCGCGCAGGGCATGGGCGTCGGCGCGCACCCGATCCTCCATGCCGCGAACCTGGCCGCGCACCGAGCGGGCATAGCCCAGCGCGCGCGCGATATCGCCGATCTCGTCGGCGCGGTCGGCACCCGGCACCGCCGCCCCGGCCTCGTCGAGCGCACCGTCCCGCGTCGCCTGCGCCAGCCCCGCCAGCGGGCGCGCGATGCCGTGCACCGCCGTCAGCCAGCCCCAGAGCGCGATCGCGAGCGCCAGCGCGGTCAGGAGCAGCGACACCGCTAGATCGCGGGCATAGGCCGTATCTATCGCGGCGCGTTCGCGGGCGGCATCGTCCTGCAACGCCTCGGTCAGCCGCTTGGCGTGGATCATCAGCGGATCGATCGCGCCGTAGAGCTGGCCCGCCACGAACAGGTCGAGCCGTTCGTCCGATCCCGAGCGGAGTGCCAGGATCAGCTTGCGGCTGGCTTCCTCGGCATCGACCAGCGCGGTATCGACGCTGGCGACCAGATCGGGATGGGCGCGTGCCGTCTCCCGCCTGCGAAAGCTGCGCCACAGCCGGTCGACATCGGTGCGGGCAAGCTCGATCGCGTCGATGCCGCTTTCGGCCGACATCGTGCCGTTGCGCGCCTTCTGCGCCACGGCCAGCGCCTCGGCATAGGCGGCGGCGATGCTCTGCACCTCGACGACGGGCTCCATCCGCTCGGTCACCAGCGTGGTGGTGGCGCGGTGGGTGGAGATCATGCCGACGACCATCGACAGCACCAGCGCCGCCTGCACCGCCACCAGCGCCAAGATGACGACGAGGATGCGCCGCTTAACCGTGCGTTCGACCATGGCGCGGATTCGGGTCGGGACGAAGTTGAGCCGGGCGATCTTCATGAAGTGGCGATGGCGCAAAAAGCGCAAACGGCAGGTTAACTAAATGTTACAGCAGGATGACATGGGAAATTTCCATGCCGGGCGAACAACGATCGGCCCGCCGCGCCGGACATACCGGCCGCAGGACAGAATGTGGGACAGAATGGTCCGCCCCGGCCGTTTGCAACGCTTGCATCCCCCACCCCGCCCTGCTAACCGGCCGCCACCCACAAGGGACGCCGGCGGCGCCCCCGTTTTCGCATGGGCCGCAATCCGGCTGAAAAGGGATCGGTGGGTGCAATTTCGTTGGGGGATTTGACGCGCGTGGAGATTTCCGGCGGCATTCAGGCAAGCCTCGCAGGACGCTATGCGGTGGCCCTGTTTCAACTGGCGCGTGACGCCGGGCAGATCGATTCGGTCGACGCGAGCGTCGCGAAGCTGAAGCAGGCACTGGCCGAGTCGGCGGACCTCCGCCTGCTGACCACGAGCCCGCAGATCGGCCGCGAGGATGCGGGCAAGGCCATCGCGGCCGTCGCCGGCGTGCTCGGCCTCGACACGCTGACCACCAATTTCCTGGGCGTGCTCGCGCGCAACGGCCGGCTGTTCCAGCTGGGTGCCGCGATCAAGGCCTATACTGCGATCGTGGCGAACCACCGGGGCGAGATCACCGCCACCGTCACTTCCGCGCATCCGCTGAACGACGAGCAGATCGACGCGCTCAAGACCAAGCTGCGGGGCCGGCTGGGTCGCGAGGTCGCGGTCGACCTGCATGTTGATCCGGCGATCCTGGGCGGGCTGATCGTCAAGACCGGATCGCAGCAGATCGACGGATCGATCCGCACGAAACTGAACACGCTCGCCAACGCGATGAAAGGTTGACGGCTTCAGCCGTCGGGGAAAAATTGACGGCCTGCGCCGTCTGGAAAGGTTGACGGCACCGCCGTCGGGGAAAGGCTGAACATGGATATCCGCGCTGCAGAAATCTCGAAGGTCATCAAGGACCAGATTGCCGGCTTCGGTGTCGACGCCCAGGTCTCGGAAGTCGGCCAGGTGCTTTCGGTCGGTGACGGCATCGCCCGCATCCACGGCCTCGACAACGTCCAGGCCGGCGAGATGGTCGAGTTCGCCAACGGCGTGCAGGGCATGGCCCTCAACCTCGAGGCCGACAATGTCGGCGTCGTGATCTTCGGCACCGACGCCGAGATCAAGGAAGGCGACATCGTCAAGCGCACCGGCACCATCGTGGACGTGCCGGTCGGCAAGGGCCTGCTCGGCCGCGTGGTCGACGGCCTCGGCAACCCGATCGACGGCAAAGGCCCGATCGTCTCTGACCAGCGCAGCCGCGTCGAGGTCAAGGCCCCCGGCATCATCCCGCGCAAGTCCGTGCACGAGCCGATGCAGACCGGCATCAAGGCGCTCGACGCGCTGGTGCCCGTCGGCCGTGGCCAGCGCGAGCTGATCATCGGCGACCGCCAGACCGGCAAGACCGCCGTCGCGATCGACACCTTCATCAACCAGAAGATCGCCAACGCCGGCACCGACGAGAGCAAGAAGCTCTACTGCATCTACGTCGCGATCGGCCAGAAGCGCTCGACCGTGGCGCAGATCGTTCGCCAGCTCGAGGAATCGGGCGCGATGGAGTACACCATCGTCGTCGCCGCGACCGCTTCGGAGCCGGCTCCGCTGCAGTTCCTGGCGCCCTATACCGGCTGCGCGATGGGCGAGTATTTCCGCGACAACGGCATGCACGCCGTGATCGTCTATGACGATCTTTCCAAGCAGGCCGTCGCCTATCGCCAGATGTCGCTGCTGCTGCGCCGTCCGCCGGGCCGCGAAGCCTATCCGGGCGACGTGTTCTATCTCCACTCGCGCCTGCTGGAGCGCGCGGCGAAGATGAACGACGACAACGGCAACGGCTCGCTGACCGCGCTGCCGATCATCGAGACCCAGGCGGGCGACGTTTCGGCGTACATCCCGACCAACGTCATCTCGATCACCGACGGCCAGATCTTCCTCGAGACCGACCTGTTCAACGCCGGCATCCGCCCGGCGATCAACGTCGGCCTTTCGGTCAGCCGCGTCGGTTCCGCCGCGCAGACCAAGGCGATGAAGAAGGTCGCCGGATCGATCAAGCTGGAGCTGGCGCAGTATCGCGAGATGGCCGCCTTCGCCCAGTTCGGTTCGGACCTCGACGCCTCGACCCAGAAGCTGCTCAACCGCGGCGCGCGCCTGACCGAGCTGCTCAAGCAGGCCCAGTTCAGCCCGATGCCGTTCGAGGAGCAGGTCGCGTCGATCTTCGCCGGCGTGAACGGCTATCTCGACAAGATCCCGGCGGCCGACGTCGTCCGCTTCGAGGCCGCGCTGCTCGCCGACCTGAAGGCGCACCACGCCGACGTGCTCGCGGGGATCCGCGACACCAAGGATCTGGGCGACGAGCTCAAGGGCAAGCTCAAGGCGGCGCTCGACGCCTTCGCCAAGACGTTTGCTTGATTTGATAATCTCGTCATCCCAGCGAAGGCTGGGATCTCCCGCCGCCAGCGCGAGCATGCGGCCCGAGATCCTGACCTTCGTCAGGATGACGAACTAGAAGGTTCGTCATGGCCAGCCTCAAAGCCCTAAAGGTCCGCATCACCTCGGTGAAGTCGACCCAGAAGATCACCAAGGCGATGAAGATGGTCGCCGCCGCCAAGCTGCGCCGCGCGCAGATGGCGGCCGAGGCCGGCCGCCCCTATGCCGAGCGCCTGGCGACCGTGATGGCCAGCCTGGCCGGCCGCGTGCAGATCGGCCCGCAGAGCCCGAAGCTGCTGGCCGGCACCGGCAGCGACCAGCGCCACCTGATCGTCGTCGCGACGTCCGAGCGGGGCCTGGCCGGCGCGTTCAACACCAACATCGTCCGCGCCGCGCGCAAGAAGGCCGACGAGCTGATCGCGCAGGGCAAGGACGTGAAGTTCTACCTGATCGGCAAGAAGGGCCGCGCGGTCATCCAGCGTCTCTTCCCCGGCCAGATCGTCCACCAGGTCGACCAAAGCCACATCAAGAACGTCGCCTTTTCCGACGCGCATGAGGTGTCCGAAGACCTGATCCGCCGCTACGAGGCGGGCGAGTTCGACATCGCGCATCTGTTCTTCGCCAAGTTCCAGTCGGCGCTGGTGCAGATCCCGACCGAACTGCAGATCATCCCGGTGCCGATCGCCGCCGCCGGCGAGGGCGCGGTGGCCTCCGGCAATTCGGTGGTCGAATACGAGCCCGACGAGGAGACGATCCTGGCCGAGTTGCTGCCGCGCAACGTGGGCATCCAGCTGTTCCGCGCGATGCTGGAGAATGCCGCGTCCGAACAAGGCAGCCGCATGACCGCGATGGACAGCGCAACACGCAACGCCGGCGACATGATCAAGCGGCTGAGCATCCAGTACAACCGCGCCCGCCAGGCCGCGATCACGACCGAGCTGGTCGAGATCATTTCGGGCGCCGAGGCGCTGTAGTTTTCTCACGGCATCCCGGCGCAGGCCGGGGTTCCGTGCCACAAGAGCGACACTCCCGCGGAGGGAGATCCCGGCCTCCGCCGGGATGACGAGGAAGAAGGCAGGAACGAGCATCATGGCTACCACCAACAATGTCGGCCGCATCAGCCAGGTCATCGGCGCGGTCGTCGACGTGACCTTCGAAAGCCACCTGCCGGCGATCCTGTCGGCGCTGGAGACGACCAACCAGGGCAACCGCCTGGTGTTCGAGGTCGCCCAGCATCTCGGCGAGAACACCGTCCGCGCGATCGCGATGGACTCGACCGAGGGCCTGACCCGCGGCCAGGAAGTCACCGACACCGGCGCGCAGATCAGCGTTCCCGTCGGCCCGAAGACGCTGGGTCGCATCATGAACGTGATCGGCGAGCCGATCGACGAGCGCGGCCCGATCGGTGCCGAAAGCACCGCGCCGATCCACGCCAAGGCCCCGGAATTCGTCGACCAGTCGACCGAGAGCGCGATCCTCGTCACCGGCATCAAGGTGATCGACCTGCTCGCCCCCTATGCCAAGGGCGGCAAGATCGGCCTGTTCGGCGGCGCGGGCGTCGGCAAGACCGTGCTGATCCAGGAACTGATCAACAACATCGCCAAGGGCCATGGCGGCACCAGCGTGTTCGCCGGCGTCGGCGAGCGGACCCGTGAGGGCAACGACCTCTACCACGAGTTCCTCGACGCGAACGTCATCGCCAAGGATGCCGACGGCAACCCGACCAGCGAAGGTTCGAAGGTCGCGCTGGTGTTCGGCCAGATGAACGAGCCGCCGGGCGCGCGGGCGCGCGTCGCGCTTTCGGGCCTGACGATCGCCGAGTATTTCCGCGACGTCGAAGGCCAGGACGTGCTGTTCTTCGTCGACAACATCTTCCGCTTCACCCAGGCGGGCGCGGAAGTGTCCGCGCTGCTGGGCCGCATTCCTTCGGCCGTGGGCTACCAGCCGACCCTGTCGACCGACATGGGCGCGCTGCAGGAGCGGATCACCTCGACCAACAAGGGTTCGATCACCTCGGTGCAGGCCGTTTACGTGCCCGCCGACGATCTTACCGATCCGGCGCCGGCCACCTCCTTCGCCCATCTCGACGCGACGACCGTGCTCAACCGCGCGATCTCCGAACTCGGCATCTACCCGGCGGTCGATCCGCTGGATTCGACCAGCCGCGTGCTGACCCCGGCCGTCGTCGGCCAGGACCATTACGACACGGCCCGTGGCGTCCAGGAGACGCTGCAGAAGTACAAGTCGCTGCAGGACATCATCGCGATCCTGGGCATGGACGAGCT
>Ga0160473_101456_pt1 | contig 11577 bp, 7 predicted proteins | sample HID1975I_E11MG_FD_108217 | JGI IMG/M metagenome (GOLD analysis project Ga0160473, IMG submission 108217) | Enriched soil microbial communities from UW Madison campus, WI, USA - HID1975I_E11 MG | ecosystem: Environmental > Terrestrial > Soil > Unclassified | place: USA: Madison, Wisconsin... | reverse complement strand
TTAAAAGCAAGTATTACAATGCTCCAAAGCGAAAATTCTACCAAACCTTTCTCAGATGCTATGATTTTGGTTGAAATTGCGCTGCAGTTACTGCCGAGTGATGAAATGGAGTTGTTGGATGAGTTGCATAGGGCTTTTACAACAAATTAGATTTTTTTTTAATTCAAAAGTTTATTTAGATATCAAATAATAAAAAAAGGTTTTTGGAGTAAATGCACTTCAAAAACCTTTTTTTACTTTTAAATATGAATTAAAATTATATTATTCAGTATAGTTTATTCATTCATTTTTCCATATATCTTTTTCATCATTATCTCTTTTACCAAATCTCCAAAATATTTATCTTCTAGTATTTTTTCAAATATATCTTGATTCTGATCCATTCTTTCAATTAGTTTTGTTACAAATAAATCTTCAAAAGCATATTTAAAAGTATCAATTTTATTTACTTTAGCCTGTATTTGAAGAGTCTCATCCTGCATTAATTCAGCTTCGATTTGATCAAAAAATAATTTGTCAGCTTCTTCAAATTCAGTTCCGAATTGATTATTTAGAATTGTAATAATTTCTGATAACAAAGCTTCCTCTTCTTTTTGTCTTTTTAATCCAGCTTCAGTAGTTCCACTAAGTTCTCCTTCTTCACCTTTGATTAAATCTATTGATCCTTCTTTTATTTTTTGAAGTCTATAATATTCTAATGCGATCTCGTCTCCTAATTCTAGCATTTCAGTCAAATCTTTTTTAGGTAAACGAATTTGTAACAGTTTTGCATATGCATAAAATTTCTCAAAATCTTGATCTATAAATGGCATTATTTGAGATAAGAAAGCATAAAGATTTGTCCATGAACGTAATCCTTTTTTGAACTCATCTTTTTTGTCATCTTCTTTTATTTCTTTAAATCTTTCGATAGCTGAGTCTGTGAAGCTATACAAATATTTTTGCTCTTTTGCACTATTAGTCTTTGTCGTTGGATTAAAATATATATTGGCAAAAGCATTTATTTCATTTTCCCAATATACTTGGAATCCATCTAATCTATTTTTTAAATCGTACAAGTGGTTTATATCCGTTTCTTCTTTTACAGATGTTATTTCGTAGTAAGGTTGAAATGAATCTAAAATGGTTTCTCTTTCATTAGCAAAGTCTAATACAAATGTATCCTCTTTACCAGGACATATTCTGTTTAATCTTGATAATGTTTGTACAGCTTTAACCCCTGATAACTTTTTATCAACATACATTGTATGTAATAAAGGTTGATCAAAACCAGTTTGATATTTATCCGCAACAATTAAGATTTTGTAGTCATCTTTATCAAATACTTCAGGCAATTCTTTTTCTCCATAACCAGTTAATTCAGGTTCTGAAACCCCTTCTGGAAAATTATCATCAATTACTTTTCCTGAAAATGCTACTAAAACTTTAATCTCTGTTTCGTAGTTTTTGTCTTTAATGTAGTTATCGAATTCTTCAAAATATTTTTTAGCATGTAGTCTTGATCGACAAACTAACATTGCTTTTGCTTTTCCACCGATTTTTTTTGCAACAACCTGACGAAAATGCTCAATTATAATTTCTGTTTTTTGAGATACATTATAAGGGTGTAATGAAACATATTTACCAATGGCTTTAGAAGCTTTTTTTCGATTTAGTTTTGGATCGTCTTCTATTGCTTTATTAAGTTTAAAATATAATTCATAAGTTGTGTAATTATTTAACACATCTAATATAAAGCCTTCTTCAATAGCTTGACGCATTGCATAAAGATGGAAAGGTTGTGGATTACCATTTGAATCTTCATGTCCAAATACTTTTAATGTTTTATATTTAGGAGTAGCAGTAAAAGCAAAGAAAGAAATGTTTGTTTGTTTCCCTCTAGATGTCGCAGATTTTTCTATTTGATCACGAATATAATCATCTGCACTATAATCGTCTTCTTCCTCTTTTTCAGCTTCCTCTAATGATTTTAATGCTAAGACTTCTTTTAATTTTTTACTAGCTTCTCCACCTTGCGAACTATGCGCTTCATCAATTATAACTGCATATCTCCTTTCAGGTAATTCTTCTACTTTATCAATAATGTATGGGAATTTCTGTAAAGTAGTAATTATAATATTGGTTCCATAACTAATAGCACTTGCTAGCTGTGAACTATCTCTATCTATTTTTTGGACCACACCTGTTTTATGTTCAAATTGATAGATAGTATTTTGTAATTGCTGATCTAATACTTTTCTATCTGTAACGACAATTACACTATCAAATATTCTTTCGTCTTTTTGGTTGTGGAGACTAGATAATCTATATGCTAACCATGCTATTGAATTACTTTTTCCTGAACCTGCAGAATGTTGAATAAGATAATTTTTTCCTGCTCCATTTTCTGTTACATTATTACTAATTTTTCTAACAGCATCTAATTGATGAAAACGTGGAAAAATAAGCTTTTCTTTTTTAAATATTTTTCCATCCATTTCGATTTCTTCAGTTTGAAGATGAACGAAATTTTGGATTATTTCAAGTAAACTGTCTTTAGTTAAAATATCTTCCCATAAGTATTGAGTTTTATAACCATTTTTATTTGGAGGATTTCCTTTACCATTATTATATCCTTTGTTAAATGGTAACCAAAAAGTTTTGGCACCATCCAGTTTTGAAGTCATATACACTTCGTCCTGATCTACTGCAAAATGAACTAAAGTTCTTTTTTTAAATGCGAATAATAATTCTCTATTATCTCTTGTTGTACTGTATTGTTTTAAAGCGTTTGCGATATTTTGCCCAGTAAATTGATTCTTTAACTCTAAAGTTGCAACAGGAATTCCATTTAGTGATATTACCAAATCTACCGAGTTGGTATTTTGTTTGCTGAAATAAACTTGTCGATGAATTTTTAATTCATTTTTTTTATAAATTTCAAAAGCATCAGGATTTAATTCGGATACTGGCTTGAAAAATGCCATTTGAAAACGAACACCATAATCAGTAAAACCATTTCTTAATACATCTAAACTTCCTCTTAAATCAAGTTCTTTATATAGTCTATGTAAAACTCTGTTTTCCACATCTTTTTCATGTATAATACTTATTTTCTCCCATTTAATTGGTTGCGAGCTTTTTAAAAAGTCGATAACATCTCTTCGAAAAAACCCAAGATCTACTACATATTCACTCGGATTTCCTAAAATATATCTTCCTTTTTCAATGAGTGATTGAACAATAGCTGTTTCAAATGTATTTTCTGATTTGATATTCATATTTTATTCTTCAATTGATTCTTCTTCCCTAGCTTCTTCATTTTGAAACTTTACAAATTCACGATAAGCAACTTCCTTAAAAATTAATTTTAAAGTCATTTTTTGTCTTTCTGTTATATTTTTCTTTATTTGATATCCTTCTTCGGAGTAACAATCTAATATAAAATCATAATTAACACCATAAATGCCTTGCTCGGGTTCGTTTATTTTCTCTGGAATTTCATCACCCATAATTTCACAAGTATCAGGATCAATATATTTGACAGATGGTTTATGTTCAAAATTTACATCTTTTCCTAAAAAGGTTTTTCGTCCTAAATAACTTGGCCACATTACCCCAAAAAATTCTGTCATTCCCGGAGGATAAATTTTAGCCATTTGAATAGCACCATCGATAGAATCAAATTCTTCTTCTCGTATCATCTTTAACAATACTTTTAAAGGTTCCATATCAAAACTACGAGAAAGTATTTTTTTATTTTTTGACATTTCCTCAGTCAAGTATTCTTCAGCTTTTTGTAATTCATCTCCAATAAAGCCAAAGAACATATTCTCTTCGTTAAATTCGTTATGTATAAACGCTTTGATTTCATGATTGTATTCTAATTTCCATACGCGAAATTTACTCTTTTTCCATGACCATCCTCCAAACATAAATTGGAAATCACCTAATGCTCTCTCAAAAGTAAGTGGTTCATAACCAGAAATTGAATTGCAAAGGGTTGTAAATAAATCATTCAAATATTCTAAAACATCTACAATATCAGTATGGGGATTGGAAAGATGTGTGTCAAATTTAATTGAAGAGATCAGATTTAATATTAATGTATAGGTTCTATTAGTATCACCTGCAAAGCAGAGCAAACAATCTTTACGAGGTAATTCAAAAAGTTTAACACCTGAATGCCAACGTTCGCCACCTGACAGGCAACTATCTGTAGCAAAAACTAATTCTTCATTATCGTTGGCTTGACGTATCCATGCAGTACAAAGAGTCATATATTTAGTCTGTTATTTTTACTTTACCAGTTACTACTTCACTTATTAACGCTGATCGGTATTCAGTTAGTAAATCAATTAATTTATTTGTTTTCTTTATTTTGAAATCTATCCTTTTTGATTCTAATTCAATATGATTAACTATTTTTTCCTGCTCTTTTATAGGAGGAACAACTAAAAATAAATTTTTAGTCTTAGTTTGATTAAGAATTGGTAAAGTTGTGTAGTCTGCTTCTAATAATAATATTTTTTTACACCCAATTAGGTAATAATATCCAAACATGGGATTTAAAATTTTATCATTAAACGAAATTACATTAATTTGTTGATTAGCGGATGCTTTTGTTGAACAGTAGCTTATCTTACCCAATGTTGCTCCAATACTGACTAAATAAATTGATTTTTCAGGAAACAATTCTACCTCATTCTTTAAAATTGCTTCTTCAGTTATTCTTCTCTTGGATTTAAATACTTCTTTGTTGCTTTTAAAATCAGAAGGAGTAAACCAGTTTATTGTTCCATTTTCAAAAAAATCAACATTAGAAGCTTGAATTTTTGGAGTTCTACCTGTTTGGACTTTACTTAAATATTTTAGTTTTTTAATCTCCCAGTGTTTTGGTATTTTTCCCATCCATTCTACTCCAGAATTAACCATTTCAATTTTTGGATCTAAACCAATACTAGTAAATCTACTTATTAATGTAATTTTTTCTTCCTCAAATAATTGAATTAATTGTTTTTTTTCTTCAATTAGGTTATCAATTTGAAGTATTTTTTTTTCAAGGTAGTTAATTATTTGGGTCTGTTCTTCCAAATCTTTGGGAAAAGAGATGAACATATTATTTAATGTATCAGAAGTAAGTTGATTTATTGTACTAGTTGAAAATAACCCTGTTTGGGATTTAAAAACCTGAGAATTAAAGAAGTAGTATAGGTATTTTCTTAAATCGGATCTTACAATGGTCATAAATGCTCCAAAAGTAATCTCCTTATTAATTTTTTCAATATATGCTGATTTTCCCACTAAATGAGCACTACCGTTCCTCGCACATAAAAGTATATCTCCTTCTTGAACATAATATTTCTTATCAAAATTTTTATCCACATATATGCAATCATTAAAGTCAAGATAACCTTCTTGAATATTGGAAGAACGCAAAACTAAAATGCCATTTTCTTCATTTACTACATTATCTGGACTATATGTTATCCCGATTAAAGTTTTTCCTAGATATTTGAGTTTAATGATATCCCAATGTTCTGGAATATCTCCAATCCAATCTATGTTAGAAGATTTGTATTTTGGGTATTTTTTCATTTTTTCCAGATTTGTTCAGCAATTTTAAATAAGTTTTCTGATCTTGTATTAATTTCAAACTCATTCCAGTCATCAATTACTAAATATTGTGTAGTCTGTTTCAAAGTAGAATAATCCTTAAGTTTTATTCTCTTATTATTCCAGCTTGAGTCTCTTAAAGAACTGTTTAATCTACCTTGTAAAAGTGTAAGATTTCCTAATGTTAACAATCTATTACTCCTTATCTCTTTAGTTATACCATCGGGTAATGTTTTCCAGTTTTTATTCCAATTTTTAGGCATCATATGTTCAACACTAAAACCACTAAAGTTTAACTTTCTATTATCAACAAACACATGATTTAGTTCGTACAATGCAATGCAGTATAAAACTTCTCTGCTATATTTATTAATTAAAGATCTATTAAAAAATGCATCTTTAAATTCAACGTCTGATGGAAATTTATTTGTAACATCAGAGAAGCCATTAAGTTTAGTTAAGATGTTATCTGCCGTAATTTCTTTCATTTTTTTAACATCACTTAGGATCGAGATAAATAAGTTGTTGTAGTTTTTAGTTGTTAATTTGCAAATCGTTCTTCTTGAAATATAAGATTCTAAGACTCTAAGTATTTTAGTTCTTTCTTCTAGATTTGTAACTTCCTTATAGATCATTAATATTAATGGAAAAATTGTATTTACATCAAATTCTCTGATTACATGGAAAAATCTTTTTTCGTGTTGATCAAAACTAATTTCAGCTAAATTTTCGCCATCAGGCATTTCCTCATATACCCTTGCATATTCATTAATATCTTTGGCAAAAGCTATTTTTTCTTCTGATGACTTATCTTTTAAATAGTTTTTGAATTCTTTAAACAAAGTATCTAGTTTAACATTTGCTTCTTTTTTAATTACTAAATAGCTATATAAAAAAAGTTCTACCGTAGTTCGTCTAATTCTACCTGAAGTTTTTTCTTGATTCCAGAAATCAATTGCATCTTCATCAGCTTCAAAAACTGATTGCCAATAAAGACCGTAGTAATCTCTAAGTTTTTGCTCAGAAAATAAAAAGTTTTTAAGTAATTCAGCAGTAGTTAATTTTACTCCTAGGGAATTTATTGTGTCAAAAATTTGTTGTACATCATCGTCAGCGTTGAGAGCCATGTGGATTACAGGTAATTTTTCAATCACTACATTAATGTACTTTCTAACATCATGTAAGTTGCATTGGTTTTCAATTTTATGTCTATAATAGATATAGCCTCCAACAATTCTATTTTCTGATTCCAATTTTTTTTCAAGTTCTTCTAACTTTAGGCTTTTGTAATTATTCCATAATTCTTCATTATTGTTTTTGTTTTGGATAATTAATTGGAAATATTCACTATCAACCTTACTATGTTGAATTCTAATTTTTTCAATTCCATAAGAATCTTCAAATGTTAGAAATTTATTAATCCAACTTTTAGCGCTAGCTTCCGGTGTAGCGTCATGAAAGGCTTTTAACAATAAGCTAATTGTTGTCATTCTTTGTTGTCCATCAATTAACTCATATTCAGTAGCACCAACCTGAGAAGAAAGTATCTGTTTTATAATGATTGTACCTATAAAATGTTCGCTTTTATGGTTGTCATTTAATGTGATTTCCTCATATTCTTCAATAATATTTTCCCATAATTCTGACCAATTATCGACTTTCCATACATAGCTTCTTTGAAAAAAAGGTATCACATACTGACTTGAACCATTAAAAAAAGATAATAGTTTTTCTTTACTTGCACTTAACATATTGGGTGTCTAATTTAATATTGTTTTTTCTGCTTGAATAGTCTTTTCTTCTAATGCCATAATATCAGCTTTTATTTCTTTTAATTGTCGTAAAGGCTTAAATTCATAAAAATATTTAGTAAAATTAATCTCATACCCAATTTTGGTTTTGTTTTGATCTATCCATGCATTAGGAAGGTGCGGGATTACCTCTGACTTGAAATATTCTTCTATTTGTTGAGATTCTAGTATTCCCTCAGTATTTCTTTTTAGAAAAGGAATGTTTTCGTAATCTCTTAAATTAGAATCAGGTTTTGGATTGCCAGAGCGATCAGTTATTAATTTTTCATTTTCTACTAATGGTTGTTCGACTGTAATTCTCCAATAACCAAAAAACTCATTTGGATATATTTTACTGAATTCGTTTTCTTGAAAATCCCCATATAATTCTGTTATAAAACCAATTCCTTTGCTTGTGCCATTTTCGTGAATTTCTTTGCGTTTATTTCCTAAACTTTTGTCTTTTTTCTTCCAAAAACGATTGAATTCTAGTTTGCCTTCTTTTAAAAACTCTTCATCTTTTACCCCCGTAGCGTTAATAAGCTGAATTTTACCTTTTCTTACTGCACTTTTATGATTTGTTATAATCCACACATAAGTTGAAATACCTGTATTATAGAATAATTGATCGGGTAAAGCAACTACAGCTTCTAACCAATCATTTTCAATTATCCATCGTCTTATATTACTTTCACCACTTTCAGCTGAGCCTGTGAATAATGGAGAGCCATTAAAAACAACAGCTATTCTTGTTCCATCATCTTTCATTTTAGAAATCATATGTTGTAAGAATAACAATGAACCATCATTGATACGTGGTAAACCAGCACCAAAACGACCAGACATTCCCTTTTTATCTGCTTCATTTTTTATGATTTTTTCAGCTTTTTTCCAATCAACGCCAAACGGTGGATTTGACAACATATAATCGAATTTATCGAATTCTAAACCATCAACAGTAAAAGTATTTCCAAACTTTATATTTGAAGGATTTTGACCTTTAATTAACATGTCAGATTTACAAATTGCATATGATTCTGGATTGATTTCCTGACCAAAAACCTTTAGTTCGGCTTTTGGATTTAATTCTTTTAAATAAGTTTCTCCAATAGAGAGCATACCACCAGTTCCACACGCTGGATCATAAAGTGTTTTAACAATACCTTCCTGAGTTAGCAAAGCTTTATCTTCATTAAATAGTAAGTTCACCATTAGTTTAATTACTTCACGAGGAGTAAAGTGCTCACCTGCGGTTTCATTAGACTGCTCTGCAAATTTCCTTATTAGTTCTTCAAACACATATCCCATTTCCATAGAATCCATATCAGATAAATCTATTTCTTGGAATTTTTTTAGTACACGAAAAAGAATATCAGCTTTTGGGTCATCCATTCTATCAATTTGATCATCAAAATTGAAATATTCAATTATTTCTCTTGCACTTGTTGAAAAACCACTAATATAGTTTCTTAGGTTAATCGCAACATTATTTGAATCAGCAATTAATTTGTCAAAATTAAATTGACTTTTGTTATGAAAATTAAAACCAGCGACTTTATTTAATGCTATATCTTTTGCACTCTCTTTTAGCGAATCAATTTTAGGTAAATATGCTAGAACTTTATCTTTTGTTGGTTGTAAGACGCAATCTAATCTTCGTAGGACTGTAAGCGGTAATATTACTTTTCCATAATCAGATTGTTTGTAATCTCCTCTTAATAAGTCTGCTACTTTCCAGATTAGATCTGCTTTCTCTGTAAAATTTTTCATTTATCTATTACTTGATTTTTTCTTTTTTCAATGTTCTAAAGTAGTATATTACAGTAAAAGAAACTACGGTATATTTACTTGTTTTAAAATATTTACATATTTCCCTTATTTTTTATTTAATAAGAAAACATAATGAGAAACTTATTTGTAAAAATATTTGAATAAATTAGGTTAATAATACGGTTAACCATAATGGTGTAATTTCTTTTAATTCAAAAATAAAAGAATCAAATTATAAAGTAATACAAAACGATTTGTCACAAAAGACCTTAAACAAGAGTTGAAAGTTTTTCAAATTTCAACGAAGAAAGAAGTTTAATTTCTCATTTCCTAACCCGAGGTTTCTCCATTAACACATAAATAAGATGTACTAAAAGCCGAAAGACTTCTGTACCCAACCATATGTGCAATCTGGCTTAAAGTATATCCTTTACTGTTCAAATGTTCGATGCTTTTTAGGATACGAATTAACTACAGATATTTTTGAAGGGTATTGATTTTCTTAAGTGTAAAAAAGACAATCCAGGATTATCTTTTCAATATTTTTCAAAAGTGAAATTTGATAATGTTTCAGACAATAGCAGATCACAAGTTGCAATCTCTAGAGTAGGAGCCAAAAAAGGTGCGGAAGAAGAAGTCGCTTATTTTGGCGAAAAAACAAAATCCAACTCTGTGTGTCAGATGGATAAAAAAGATTGGAAAACACAAAAGCCCTAAACATTCTCGTTTAAGGCTTTTGTATTTTTATGGATAACCATTTTACTTCACCAAATAATCAACTTGATCAGCTTCGCAAAGTCTAAAATAACCCATTGCATAATTATTGGCATTGTTGGTGTTGATTATATTGCCGCGAATGTTTCCAGGAGGAACAGAAAACGGATTTGAATTTGAAGCTTCTAAAATTAATTTCATGTAATTGAAAAAGTTTTTAGAAACACCTCTATGTGTAATTTTTACCGTATTTCCTGACTTCATATCTTCATCAGAAAATCTTGTGCTGATTTCATTTCCATTATAAAATTCGTCATTTGTGATTTCATATTCTGGAAAAATTAAAAACTCACTTTGATAATCAGTTAAGTAAAAATTAACTTGATCTGCGGGATCAGTATAGTAAAAAGTCAGTTCGATAACATCTTCTCCGCCAAAATCGGGAACAATGGCTTGTTCTACCTTCGTAATTGGCGTTACAGAAGTTAGTTTTTCTGTTGCAGTAAAACTTTGTCCTTCGGCTTCAACAAATAATTTATAATCCATGTCGATTACTGGAACAAAATTATTGCATTTGTAAACTCCTGCTTCAGATTCAGTAAAAGTAAAAATGTCGCCATTACTATTTTCAACACGTACTTGAGCTCCCGAAACTTTTGGTGTTGTATCGTTGTAATAAGGAGCCGTTTTACTGATTTTTATAGTTTGTTCATTTCCTGCAGTTCCTTTTTTCCAGATAATTTCAGCATCAATTACCAATCTTGTTTCGCCAGTTTCCAAATCAAGGTTTACAACATCTTCACAAGAAGTAAAAGACAAAGCCAGGAAAAGTGTTAGTAATGCCAGCGCTTTGTTTATTGTACTATATTTTTTTAATCTGTTCATCGCATTAAAATTTAAAATTATAAGAAATTCCAGGTACAATTCCGAAGATTGAAAGTCTTCTGGTTTCATTTGCTCCTGTATCGTCATTAGTTGTAAAACTCATTGAAGCAGCATTTTTTCTGTTGTAAATATTATAAAGACTGAATACCCAATAGCTTTGCCATCCTTTCTTTTTGTCTGGTTTTGGAGTGTAAGTTGCAGCAACATCCAAGTGGTGGAAAAGAGGTAATCTGTTTTCGTTTCTTAAAGAATAATTAGGAACATTAATGCCGCCAAATTCATAATATCCATTGGCATAAGTAACCGGCTGACCCGACTGTAAAGTGAAATTTCCATTAAAAGACCATTTCGGATTCAGTTCGTAACTTCCTACAACGCTTAAATTATGCAATTTGTCATATCCAGATAAATACCAATCACCATTTGCAATTCCTGGTTCTTCAGGCGTTCTTCCAACGGTTTTTTGTTCTGCTCTAGATAAAGTATAAGAAACCCATCCGGTGAAATTACCAGCGTTTTTTCTAAATAACAATTCCAGTCCGTACGATCTGGCTTTACCGTTCAGGATTACTTGTTCGATATTATTGTTGGCCAAAACATCGGCTCCATCAATATAATCGATACGGTTTTGAACTTTTTTATAGAATAATTCTCCTTCGAAAGAATAATCACCGTCTTTAAAATTTTGGAAATAACCCATTGCATATTGGTCCAAAAGCTGAGGTTTAGTAAAAGGGCCGCTTGGAGTCCAGATGCTCATAGGCAGGGGAGACTGTGTATTTGATAAAATATGAATGTACTGCGCCATTCTATTATAACTTGC
>Ga0160473_101451_pt1 | contig 11619 bp, 10 predicted proteins | sample HID1975I_E11MG_FD_108217 | JGI IMG/M metagenome (GOLD analysis project Ga0160473, IMG submission 108217) | Enriched soil microbial communities from UW Madison campus, WI, USA - HID1975I_E11 MG | ecosystem: Environmental > Terrestrial > Soil > Unclassified | place: USA: Madison, Wisconsin... | reverse complement strand
GGACCTGGAGAGGCCACCGGCGCTTTTGCCTTAGAAAGTGCTATTGATGAAATGGCGCATGCTTTAGATATGGATCCACTTGAATTTAGGATCAAAAATGATCCTGAAAGAGACCAGCAACGAAATAAACCTTTTTCAGATAAAAATATAAAAGAAGCTTATCGTGTAGGTGCTCAGAAGATTGGATGGAACGAACGTAAAAACAAACCCGGAAGTTTGATTAATGGCCAATGGAAATACGGTTTCGGTGTAAGTATTGGTGTTTTCAACGCAAACAGAGGTAGAGCAAGTGTGAAAGGTATTTTAAAGGCCGATGGAACTTTGGTGCTGCAAAGTGCAACAAGCGATATCGGGCCAGGAACTGGAACCGGAATGACTTTAATTGCAAGCAAACTTTTAGGTATTCCAGGTGATAAAATCAAGTTTGAATTGGGCGATTCTTCTTTGCCTCCGGCACCAAGCCAGGGCGGTTCAGCCACGCTTTCGACAGTTGGCTCAGCGGTCAATGATGTTTGTGTAAGCTTAAAATCGACTATTGCAGAGCTTGCCGCAAACTCAAACATGGATGCGACTTCCAATTTTGTAGATGTGTTGAAGAAAAATAATCTTCCACAAATCGAAGTGACAAAACAAAGCCAGGCTGGTAAGGAGCGGGAAGATTATTCCATGTATTCCTTTTCTATCCATTTCGTAAAAGTAAAAGTCCATAGTTTAACCGGCGTGGTAAAGGTTGATAAAATCGTTTCTGTTGGTGATTCGGGTTCAATTGTGAGTCCGAAAACGGCTCGCAGCCAGATGGTTGGTGGTGCAGTTGGCGGTGTGGGAATGGCTTTACATGAAGAATCCATTATCGACCACCGTTACGGACGATACATCAATAATAATTTTGCAGATTATCATGTTCCGGTCAATGCCGATATTCCGGAAATTGAAGTTCATTTTATTAATAAACCCGATCCGTATATTAATCCGATGGGGGCCAAAGGAATGGGCGAAATTGCCTTGATTGGTTTTTCTGCTGCCGTCGCCAATGCTGTTTTTAATGCTACAGGGAAAAGAATTAGAACTTTGCCAATTACTCCTGATAAGATTTTAGCGGGTTAATTTTACAAACGATTAACGCATTTAGATTGCTTCGATTTCAGCATTTACAAGTCGTTTATATAGCTTTGGGAAAAATAATATAGTATGATAGCTGCAAAAGGATACGCTGTTCACAGCCAGACCGATAAATTGGCTCCATGGAATTTCGAAAGAAGGAATGTTGGCCCGAAGGATGTTTTAATAGAGATTTTATTTAGTGGAATTTGCCACTCAGATATTCATCAGGTACGTAGCGAATGGGGGCCAGCCCGTTATCCAATGGTTCCTGGTCATGAGATTGTTGGACGGATTACCGAAGTTGGTTCGGAAGTAACCAAGTTTAAAGTTGGTCAGCTTGCTGGTATTGGTTGTATGGTTGATAGCTGTAAGGAATGCCCAACATGCAAGGGTGGACAAGAACAGTTTTGCGAAAAAGGGGAAACAGTTTGGACTTACAACAGCGTTGAACGTGATAAAAAAACACCAACGTATGGTGGTTACTCAAATAAAATAGTTTGTACCGAAGAATTTGTGGTAGGTGTTTCTGAAAAACTTCCGCTGGCGGGTGTTGCGCCTTTACTTTGTGCGGGCATTACAACTTATTCTCCAATAAAAAGATGGGGCATTACAAAAGGACATAAAGTTGCTGTTTTAGGTTTGGGCGGCTTGGGGCACATGGCCGTGAAGTTTGCTGTTGCCTTTGGTGCTGATGTTACTGTTTTGAGTACCTCTCCATCAAAAGAAGCAGATGCTAAAAAATTAGGTGCGCATCACTTTGTAATAACCAAAGATCCTCAAGAGTTAGCGAAATATGCTAACCATTTCGATTACATTATCGATTCTGTTTCAGCACCACACGATTACGAAACGTACTTAAAGCTATTGAATGTAAATGGTGTTCACATTTGTGTAGGTTTACCGCCGGAACCATTAAAGTTTCCGGGGTCTGCATTGATGCGTGGAAACAGAGCGATTACGGCATCAAGCATTGGCGGAATTGAAGAAACTCAAGAAATGTTAGATTTTTGTGCTGAACATGATATCGTATCAGAAGTAGAAGTAATTAATATCAATTACGTTAACGAAGCATACGAACGCGTTCTGGCTAGTGATGTGAAATACCGTTTTGTTATCGATATGGATACGGTTTAGGTATACGTTTTTTCATGACAAGAAAGGCGAACCATTTGGTTCGCCTTTCTTGTTATAAATGTATATTGATCACTGCGATTATTTTGCTGCAGTTTTTGCACCGTAAGTTGCAGCTAACTTTAATGCTTCGTAAGCGTTTACGATACCACCACTGATACATAAATCAGAGAAAGGAACTGAAACAGATTCTGCATCTTCCTCATCACCTTTTTTGTAAGAAACATTGTGGTTCACTTTTGTTACTGATTTAACAATGATTTCTTTCACCTGCGCAGCAGATAATTTTGGATAATATGAACGAATTAATCCCGCTAAACCAGCCACAACAGGAGAGGCCATACTGGTTCCGTTAAGGTTTTTATATTTAGAACCTGGAACAGTAGAATAGATCTGCACACCAGGAGCAAAAACATCAACCTGCGTTTTACCAAAGTTTGAAAAACTTGCTTTTAAAGTTTCATCATCTTTCGGGCCAGAAGCACCAACAGTAATCCATGAGGCAATTGTCTTCGCGTCTAAATCTTTATGATTAGGGAAGTTATTTTCTTTGTCAATGTCTTTATTTTCATTACCGGCAGCCTGAACAATTAAAACATCTTTCGATGCGGCATACTTCATGGCTTCATTAACCACGGCTTTGTCCCAGCTATATGCCTTACCAAAACTCATGTTAATTACTTTTGCGCCATTATCTACCGCGTAACGGATGCCATTAGCTACATCCTTATCACGTTCATCTCCATTAGGTGTACAGCGAACGCCCATAATGGCAATATTGTCTGCCACACCCATGATACCCAGCTTGTTTGTTCTATCGGCAGCGATGATACCCGCAACGTGAGAACCATGCATGGCATCAGGACCGGCAACATCATTATTTCCGTAAAATTTCTCTTTAGGATCATTTGGATTATCGCCAACGATTGCACGAGGATCGTAGTCAACATTTAGATTGTACTCCGCCTGACGGGTGTAGTAATCATAACCCTCTTTAATTTGATCTTCGTAAAAATCTGCAAAGCTTCCTTTTTCGAGTTGTTGAACTAAGATACCCTGAATGCGTCCTTCTATATCAGAAGATGGTTTGAAGTTTTTGAAATCTTCCAGCGTGGGATTTTCTTTGCCAATTTTTTTTACAACTGCATCTAAAGCATTCTTGAAACCGGAAATTCCAGCCAAACCTTGTTTAGCTTCTGCCAGTTGTTTTTCCAAATCAGCTCTTCTGGCTTTAAATGCTTCATAATCTGCTTTGTCTTTTTCTGCTACATTTGCATCAGTAGTATTTGCAAAACGAGTTTGATCGCGGCGAACTAAACGGGTTAATTCGAGGGTTTCAAAGTTAATTGATTCCTTTGGGCCACCAATAAAATTCCATCCGTGAATATCATCAGCATATCCGTTTTTATCATCGTCCTTTCCGTTGCCTGCAATTTCTTTGGCGTTCACCCACATGATTCTTTTTAAATCTTCATGTGTTGCTTCAACGCCACCGTCATTTACAGCTACAATAACTTTAGTCGATTTCTTACCTTTTAAAAGTTCTTTATATGCTTTTTCAGTACTGATACCAAACGTCGAATCAGTTTTTAAATCAAGGTTTTGCCAATTTGCTTTCTGCGCATTCGCTATAAATGGAACCGCACTCACCACAGCAACGCTAAGCAGCGCTTTAAAAATTTTACTCTTATTCATTTACTTATTTTTGTATTAAACGTCGAAAGTTAATTTTAATTTTTTTCATTCCTATAAAATGTATTAAAAATGATGCTTTTCACACATTTTCTAAAATAAAAATCCCGACCAGCTTAATGATCGGGATTTTTGTCAGTTATTTATATCACCATTATTTTAAGCTTGAGGCAATCTCTTTCGCAGCAACATCATGCCCTTCAATTACCTTTAAAGTTTTTGTAGCCCAGCTTTTTAGTGAAGCATCACGATTTTGAGCACCATCTTTAAAAAGTGTTATTGTTTTTTCATGGTCAGTAACCATCATGTCGATGTAATGCTTGTCAAAAGAAGCACCGGTCATTTTTTTCATCTCGTCCAGATGAATCTGATCTTCAGCAGGTAAAGCATCTGGAGTAATTACTTTTTTCTCTACTGCGAGTGCTTTAAGTTCAGTATTGGCTTTAGTATGATCGGTCAGCATCTGAGCAGCAAAATCTTTAACTTTTTGACTCGACGCATTTTTTGCTGCAATTTTAGCAGCTTCAACTTCCATAATGCCACCAACTGCAGCTTTTCTTAAAAAGGTAGCTCCAGCTTCATCCAATCCCGATTGTGTACTTTCGGCCCCTGTAACGTGGTTGCCATTTACCATATTTGTATCGCCCGCAACACTGTCTTTTGTAGTTGCCGATTTTTTATCTGCGATTTGACAGGCCTGAAAACTTACCGTAAATGCAATTGCTGTTGATAGCAGAAATATCTTTTTCATGTGGATTCAATGTTTTGATGTGTATTGAAAACACTTAACCCAGAAAAAGGTTTTTGAATTAATCTTCAGCAGGTGCTGTGTAGGTATTAGGGATAACGATTCCCATTTGTCGTTCAGGATTTTGAATTGGCGAGAACCCAAACTGCTCATACAAACCATGGGCATCCAAAGTGGCCAATTGATAACGCCGCAAACCTTGAAGATCGGGATGGAAAATCATAAATGACATTAGTTTTTTCGACAATCCCTGACCACGATAATCGTTCTCAATATAAACATCACAAAGCCATCCAAAGGTGGCTTTATCTGTGATCCAGCGGGCAAAACCAATTTGCGTATTGTCTTTATAGATGCCAAAACAAAGTGAATTTTCAATTGATCTTCGAACAGTATCTAAAGAAATATTTTTTGCCCAGTAAGATTCTGTGCTCAAATAGTGATGAATGGAATCAACTTTAAGCAATTCCTTATTATCTGAAAATATAAATCCGTTTTCGCTTATTTCCATTATTGGTTAATCTGTAAATGATAAACTATTATTTGAGCTAATAATAGCTTATCAAATTAATTATTAGTTGCGCATATTAATGAACTGTAATGGCTGATCAAAATCCTCGCCACGGCATAAAGAGATAACCGCTTGCAAATCATCAATCTTCTTCGCGGTTACACGCACCTGATCATCCATTATGGAAGGCTGTACTTTTAAACCACTGGCTTTTATTTTAGCAACCACTTTCTTAGCAGCTTCTTTATCAAGCCCTTCCTTAATGGTTATTTCTTTGCGAATCATGTTGCCGGAAGCAATGGTCTCTTTTCCAAAATCCAAACTTTTGGGATCTAAATTTTGTTTCATCATTCTGGAAATAATCGAACCTTCAATGGCTTTCAAACGCATATCATCTTCGGTAACGATGGTTACCACATTGGTTTTCTTATCCAGCTCAATAGTACTTTTTGAGCCATTAAAATCAAACCTATTTAAGATTTCTTTTTTAGCATTATTAATTGCATTATCAAGGGTTTGGGCATCAACTTTACTTACAATATCAAAAGAAGGCATGTTTTTAGCTTTAAATTAAAAAATTAAGTAGATTTAGTTGAAAATAAATCTCTCACACAAAAAAACGAAAAATAATATGAAAACCACTAAAGCGAAGTCTCAAAAAAAAGCCACCAAAAAAGAAGCTGCAAAACAACTAGAGCAATCTATTACTGCACAATTTTTAGATGTAATAAAAAGTTTAGGGCATGACGCCTCAGAGATTAGTACCGAGGTGGCCAAGGCAAGCAAACGTGTCGCAAAAAAACTCACAAAAAAATTCACGGTAATTAAAGCAGATGTTGGACATAAAATTGATGATTTATTAAAATCCTCAAAATCAAAAGCAAAGGAAGAGAAAAAACCAGTAGTTAAAACGATAAATAAAGCCGATAAATCTGCTGCTAAGGTGGTTAAAAAGGCTGTCTCCAAGGCGAAACCAATAGTTCAAAGTGTTAAAGTTGCAGCTATTGCTTCTGAAGATAAAGTTGAGAAGGTGTTGGCTAAACCAGTTGAGAAGATTAAAGAAACTGCCGAAAAAGCAGCATCTGCTGTTAAACCCAAAGCTGCTGCGGTAAAAGATAATGCTACTAAAAAAGCCAACGCTGCAACTACGGCCAAAGCTCCAGTTAAAAGAATAGTTAGCAAAACGGCTGCAGCTAAACCTAAAACACCATCCATTAAACAAGTGGAAACCAAAACTACTGAAGCAAAAGATGATGCAAGTAAAGTTGAGGCTAAAACAGCTATGCCCGCCAATAAATCAAAAAGTATTAAAAGCCTGCCTAAAAAACTGCTTTAAAAATTTTTAATAAGTATAGATAATGAAACAATTTGTTAACGTGAACACCGTCATTTGTTAACATCAATTTAACAAATTAATTTGCAGATTTGAGCATCCCTGTTACGCAGGGATTTTTATTTTTTTTAATGAGCAAGAAGAAAATTCCATTTTTAAACAGAGAGATAAGTTGGTTGTATTTCAATGATCGGGTGCTGCAGGAAGCGGCCGATGAAAGCGTCCCACTTATTGAAAGGATTAAGTTTTTATCTATATTTTCTTCAAACCTGGAGGAGTTTTATCGAGTTCGGGTCGCCACCATGTCGAGGCTTACTAATTTAAATGATAAAGCCAAGGCATTATTAGGCTATAATCCGAAAAAGATCCTCAATGAAATTAAAAATATTGTTGTTAAGCAGGAGCGAAAGTTTGATTTGTTATTTCAGGCTACCTTAATAAATGAATTGGCTCAAAACAGGATTTTCATTTTAAATGATACGCAATTAAACGTAAACAGGGGCGAGTTTGTGAAAAATCACTTCCGCGATAAAATCCTTTCTAACCTGGTTCCGATCATGCTGGATATGGATAAGCCGTTTCCGGAGCTAAAAGACCGTTACCTCTACTTTTTCGTTAAGTTGTCAAAAAAAGATACCAAGGTAAGAGAAAAATATGCCTTAATTGAGATTCCCCCTAATTTACCCAGATTCTTAGTCTTACCAGAAACCAATGATTTAAAATTTATCATTTTGGCAGAAGATATTATTCGCTACTGTCTGGACGATATTTTTTATGTTTTTACTTATGATCATTTAGAAGCTTACTCTATCCAGCTTACGCGTGATGCCGAACTCGATATTGATAAAAATATTGATGATAAGTTTATTGAAGATTTAAAAAACAGCCTGGAAAAACGCAAAAAAGGAAAACCAATGCGTTTACTTTACGATTCCGCAATGCCTTTAAATATGCTCACGGTATTAGTAAACAAGTTAAAATTAGACGCCGACAGCTTAATTCCGGGCGATAGCTATCATAAATTCGGAGATTTTATTGCCTTTCCAAACGTGGGGAAGAAAGAACTGGAGTATGCACCAAATATTCCATTGAAAGTACATGATTTACCACGAACGCAAAGTATTTTTAGCCGAATTGCCCGCCGTGATTATTTGGTAAATCTTCCTTATCAATCCTATGATTACATTATTCTGTTTTTACGTGAAGCAGCGATCGATCCTAAGGTAACAGAAATTCAAATTACATTATATAGGCTTGCAGAAAACTCTAAAGTAATTAACGCCTTAATTAATGCCGCTAAAAATGGAAAATCCGTATCAGTGGTGTTAGAATTAAAAGCCAGGTTTGATGAACAGGCTAATATTTACTGGACAAGTCGTTTGATGGAAGAAGGTGTTAAAGTTAATTATGGTTTAACTGATTACAAAGTGCATTCAAAAATTTGCCTGGTGAAGCGGATGGAGAAAGAAAAACCGGTGTACTATGCTAATTTAGCTACAGGTAACTTCAACGAGAAAACGGCAGGTTTATATTGCGATCACAGTATTTTCACAGCGAAAAAAGAAATTACGAATGATTTGGTAAAATTATTTGATGCCTTGAGCAAGCGAACAGTAACCAAAGGATTTAAGCATCTAATTGTTTCCCCGTTGGAAAGTCGTTCAAAACTCATCAATTTTATTAACCGCGAAATTAGAAATGCCAAAGCCGGAAAGTTGGCTTATATAATGTTAAAAGTAAATAGTTTAGCAGATGAAGGCATCATTTCGAAATTGTACGATGCAAGTAATGCCGGTGTTAAAATTCAGCTGATTGTTCGTGGTATTTGCTGTCTGGTTCCCGGAGTGAAAGGCTTTAGTGAAAACATAACGGCCATCAGCATCATCGATAAATTTTTAGAGCATGCCCGGGTTTACATTTTCAGTAACAATGGCAAAAACGATATGTATCTCTCTTCTGCTGATTTAATGAGCCGCAATTTTGAGCATAGGGTAGAAGTGGGTTTCCCGGTTCTAGATTCGGATGTAAAACAAGAAATTCAGGATATCATTGATTTACAGTTGCAGGATAACACGAAATCTCGCCAGATTAATGCAGCAAATAATAACAAATACCACAAAAACAGGCTCAGTAAAAAAATCAGAGCACAGGTAGATATTTACAACTATTTAAAAACCAAGCACCAATCATAATGTTAAGATACGCAGCGATAGATGTGGGATCGAATGCCGTTAGGCTGCTCATAGCCGACATCAGCAAACGGGATGGAAAATATAAATACAAAAAAAATACGTTAATCAGGGTTCCACTGCGTTTAGGCGACGATGCTTTCTTGGATCATCATATTTCTGAAAGGAAAGCAGGTGATTTAATTAAAACGATGGCTGCTTTTAAAGGTTTAATGGATGTTTATCATGTTTCAGAATATTTGGCATGCGCAACTTCAGCCATGCGGGAGGCCGGTAACGGACAGGATATTGTCAAACAAATTAAAGCACAAACGGATTTAACGCTCGAAATTATTGAAGGTCAGCGTGAAGCCAATATTATATACGCTAACCACATTGAAGAAGATCTGGACGAAAACAAAACCTATTTGTATATTGATGTAGGCGGTGGTAGTACAGAACTTTCCGTTTTTGTAAAAGGTGTGCCGGAAGCATCCAGGTCATTTAATATTGGAACCATCCGTATGCTCGACAATCAGGACAAGGAAGAAACCTGGGACGAAATGAAAGAATGGGTGAAGGAACATACCAAATCACAAAAGCATTTGGCAGCGATTGGAACCGGTGGAAACATTAATAAACTTTTTAGAATGAGTGATGAGAAAGACGGGGCGCCGATGTCTATTCAAAAACTCAATGCACTTTACAATAAGCTCACCAGCTATTCTCTAAAAGAACGTATTCACGAACTTGGCTTAAATCCCGATCGTGCCGATGTAATTATTCCTGCGAGTGAGATTTATTTAACCTTAATGAAATGGACGGGTATAAAGCAGATTTATGTGCCCAAGGTTGGTATGGCAGATGGTATTATTAAACTGCTCATCGAAGAAAAACTGGATCAGGCATGATAATTTCCTTCGTAAGCGAGTTTTAAAAAATACATCACTTCATCATTGAAATCCTCGGCATTGTAAATCCTGAGGTGATGGTTAAACTGATTAGTTCCCGGAACATTTGCAATCTTACTGAAGCATAACTGATTGTCAAAAGGCTGATTGAAAGGTAATACGATATGAATAAAGTTCTTACCCAATTGCGTAACATAAGCAAACTTCACTGTCGACTGTAATGCGATCATTGTTTTTGTGGCTTTAACCTCAAACACTCCCAAAGTATTCAGTTCATCAATAAAAAAACGGAATAAACTCAAGGTATATTCCGTTTTTCCATTTAAAAATTCTTTTAACTGATAAGCCATTTTATTCTTCTAACAGTCTCGTTGCAGCTTCATCGGTAAAGAAAGTAAGCTTTCCGTCAATGGGATCAATTAACTGAGATGGATATTGATCAAAGTCTTTTTGCTCATCGCCAATTACATGTTTGATCGCTTCCGCTTTGTTTTCGCCAAAAACCAAAAAAGCTACATTTTCAGCTTTATTAATTAAAGGTGCAGTAAAACTGATGCGATAAGTATTTAATTTTTCTACAAAAACCGAAGCCACATTCACTTCTTCATCCTTTACTAAAGTAGTATGAGGAAAAATAGAAGCAGTATGTGCGTCATCGCCCATACCTAAAAGAATCAGGTCGAAAACAATATCTTCACCTTTAAAATGTTTATCGATCGATTTTTTATATTCAATTGCGGCCTTTTCAGGAGCAAGGGTGGTATTCACATAAAATATGTGGTCATCTTTGATATTTAATGGATCAAGCAAAGTTTTCTTCGCCATTAAGCCATTGTAATTTTCATCTTCAGCAGCCACATTACGCTCATCACCAAAAAAGAAATACACTTTTTCCCAGTCGATTCTGTGTTCACACTTCTCTGCCAAAAACTGGTAAAGCGCTTTTGGTGAGCTTCCACCAGTTAAAACGAAATTGAAACGGTCGTTTTCTTCAATGGAAAATTCTGCAATCTTAATGATGTAATCAGCAAGATCTTCAATAAGCTCATCGAGCGTTTTGTAAATTAATAAATTCATTATTATGATATTGGATGTCATGTTGAGCTTGTCGAAACATAATGAAGTTCTTCGACAGGCTCAGAATGACAATTGGATTAACTATTCTTTATTTTTCAGTGGCAAATTAAACCAGTGGAAACCGTCTCTTGCAATAAGCGCTTCGGCCTCTTCCGGACCCCAACTATCAGCAGGATAGTTCGGGAAATTAATAGATTTTTTACTTTCCCAGGTATTCAAAATCGGCATCACCAGTTCCCATGCAGCTTCTACCTGGTCGCCACGCATAAATAACGTTTGATCACCCATCATGGCATCAAGCAATAAGGTTTCGTAAGCCTCAGGTGTGTCACCTTCGTAAGTTCCTTTGTAGTCAAAAACCATATCAACCGGATTTAAAACCATATCTAAACCTGGTCTTTTCGCCTGCACCTGCATACGAATGCTCATTTCTGGCTGAATGCTGATAACCAATCGGTTTTGTTGCCAGTTTTCGGTAACACCAGATGAGAAAATCTGATGCGGAACATCTCTAAACTGAATAGTAATTAATGACGAAGTTTGATTTAGACGTTTTCCCGTTCTTAGATAGAAAGGAATGCCTTGCCATCTCCAGTTATCGATATGGAATTTTACCGCAGCAAATGTCTCTGTATTGGAATGAGGATCTACACCTTTTTCCTGGCGGTAACCCGGAACTTCTTTTCCTTCTACCCAACCTTTGCTGTATTGGCCACGAACGGTATGGAAACGAATATCTTCAGCAGAGAAAGGACGCATTGCCCTTAAAACTTCTACCTTGCGGTTTCTGATTTCATCAGCATCGAAATTGATTGGCGCCTCCATTCCGATCAAACATAACAGCTGCAGCAAGTGATTTTGAATCATATCGCGTAATGCACCAGCGCCTTCATAATAACCGCCACGATCTGCAACGCCCAATTGTTCCGTTACGGAAATCTGTACAT
>Ga0160473_101447_pt1 | contig 11670 bp, 4 predicted proteins | sample HID1975I_E11MG_FD_108217 | JGI IMG/M metagenome (GOLD analysis project Ga0160473, IMG submission 108217) | Enriched soil microbial communities from UW Madison campus, WI, USA - HID1975I_E11 MG | ecosystem: Environmental > Terrestrial > Soil > Unclassified | place: USA: Madison, Wisconsin... | reverse complement strand
CTGTGTGTACTCAACAGCCTTCCATCCCAGTGATATTGCAGTGTGGTAACATCCTTACCCGATTTTATGTTATCCTCTATGGTTTGTATATGCCTGCCTTTCTCATCATAATAATCTGTAGAAGTGAGAAACGTATTGGTCCCTAAAACCCGCACCATGCTCCCCGTAGGAAAGCTGGTTGTACGTTTGGTAGTCGCTATAAGTACAACATTAGGGTCGCTGTTGGGGTATGCAGTGGCATTGTCAAAATTATTATCAAACGATTTTGCTCCAGGGTAAGAGTAATGATCATAAAACTGGTACTTTACAATGGTGCTAACCGAAGCGTTGTTTAAATCGGCAGCGGTGATGGGGTCTTTATAGACAACAGAATTTACAGTAAGACTTTGTGTAGTAGTCACATCTATTTCCGCTATAAAAGCATCGTTCTCAGCGCTTACAAAACCATCGGTAAACTCTATACTGTTTTGGGCTGCATACCGGGGAATATTAGTCTGCCGGTTATCAATTACAAGGCTTGCAACGGGTGCAGCAGGGTTAGCAACAGTAACTGTGGTAAGGGTTGCCGAATTATCAATGTCAGACTGAAGAGCAGCAATAGTTTTAGTTGTCCGGTAAAGTGTTGTAATGGTTGGCCTGTCTAATTCGTCGTATAAATTAGCAGTCCACTCCGGTGGTAACTTTACAGCCTGGTTACCGTCCTGCATAAACACAACGCGATCCCTGCTGTCATAGATCATTCTTAATTCTTTAGCTCCCGGCGCTTTTTTCAATATGTTTCTTCCCTTATCATCATACTCATACCGAAAACACAATTCATTCAATACCTGCTGCCCGTTCGTTCCGGCAAAGGACCAGCTATTGGCATCCAGGTACTTTACGGCCTCGGGTTGCAGGCGGTACCGCAATAAGCCAAAATCATCATATATACTATACACACAAATCCATCCGGTATGTGCAGCAGAAGGAGCATCAGCAATCTGGGTTTTGGTAAGAATCACCTGGCCGGATTTGTTGGTGTATTCTATAACCTGTTTGGGTTTAAGGGGATCGGTCTTATCTGTACTTTTGCTTTTAAAGAGGGTATTTGCAGCATATACCCCCGTTTTTTGCGGAATGGCGCCTGCCGTGTATCCTATAGTAAAAATCTGCACATTATCTGCAGCCGTATTAAACTCATAGGCGGCATCGGTACCACCACTACTGCCCCACACCGTACCGGGCGATTTTACATTCGAAGCCCTGTTTAATGGATCGTTATAAAAGGTAATATTATTATAGGCAGATCCCTCATTATATACCGTAGTATAATACTGGGGTTGCTCTGCCATAGCACCGGTTTTGTATTTACCCGGCTGACTAATTGTAGTATAAGGAAGGTATTGTTTCGGTTCTCTTCCATAATTATCATAAACAGAAAATTGAACAACATCTCCCCACAAAGTTCCTGTAGCAGGCGTAGCTGTTTCCCTGCTTACTTTCTGAAGCGCTCTGCCCAGGCCATCCAGGTATGTAGTGGTTTGAAGCTTCTCTCCTATTGGTAACTGGTCAGCAGCTTTCCAGTCTACAACTCCCGGCTTCAATATGTCATGTTCCCGTATATAATTATAGTCTTCCCAGTTAACAGATACAACAGATATTTTAATTATGTTGGAGTAAATATAATCAGTAGGTGATTTACTTGATTTCCTTCTAAAATAAGTAGTTTGAGAAAGAGCCGGTGAAGTATAGGATGAACCCGTAGCACCCGAAATTGTGGTAAATCCACTGAGGGGTAGCAGGCTCTTCTCCCACATAAAAGTAACTCCTGTCGCAGGCGTGGCAGCCGGATAGATCTCAACTATTTGAGCGGGTGTTTGCTTATAATTCAAATTATAATTACCGGTAACAGTACCAATGGAGTGGTCTGGCTTCCATTGGGTGAAAGCATTTATGGTATTGATCAGAAAGCAGAAGCAAATAAATAAAGGCCGCCATAATGCATTATATGTTTGTTTCATCCGGATAATTTTAAATATTGAAAACACTAAGGAGAGGGTGAGATATCTTAGTAAACTAATTATTTATTAAAATGTAATGTTTGAACTAATATAATTTCCAGAAGAACCAAATGTTCCGCTAAGATTCAAATACCAGCTTATATACCCCGAAGCAGGTATGGTAACTACATTAGTAACACTGTAATTTCCTGATCCGGTTAAATGCACACTAACACCTGCATAGCCATCCAGAATTGCACTTGCATCACTGCTATGTAAATTAACAGTCACTGTCACCGTTGCACCTGGCTGTCCTGTAATAACTCCACTTCCATACGCAGTATGATATCCATCGCCACCACTAAGAGTAGGTGCAGATCCGTGTGTAGGTAGACAAGTTGTGGTTTCATCCGGACCAGCATCCTTCCATTGTTGGGTATTATAGGTAGCGCTATTTGGATTGATATCTTTCATATATACCTCCTGATGCCCTGTGAAATTCAAGTTAGCATCCTTATGGCATCTCCTAGAAGCAGGGTCATCTGCCTGCCAGTTAGCAGCAGTGCTGCCAACACACCCTATACTTGCGTTATTGTTTACAAAAGCTTGTCCATTCGCATTAATTTCATCCAACGCCAATTGGTCTGCATCTGTCTGGCTGATAGTAGAGGTATATGTATTTGCAGGAACACTGTAGACAGATGTACCTCCTGCGAAGCCAACAGAACAGCTCTCTTTTGTAAAGGTTTCGGATTTCGCAGCGTTATAATATAATTTTATACAGGTCCCGTTTGCATTTGCATATGCCTGTCCATCAGTATTGAGTTTATTTTGTACCTGCTGATCTGCATCTGCCTGACTGATAGTCGATGTATATTGTCCTGCAGGAATGGTATAAGTTACATTGCTTCCTATATACCCTGCAGCACAATTATTTTTGGTAAAAATTTCAGTTATAGCGTTATTAGAATAAGTGGCGGGGCAACCGCTTTGCTTTGCATTATTGTACTCATACATTTTAACAATATGCTTATTCTCATCTTTTATAAAACGCATTCTACCTAATTCATCATATTCATAATAAGTGATCCGGTTGTTTTCATCACATTCAGCCGTTTTACCTATAAGTGGATCATAAGCCACCGTTCTCATCCTTGCTGTCATGGGATAAAGACGCAGTTCGTCAATATTGCCGGTTCCTGTAACTGAAACACTTGCCGTTCCCAAGATGATGTCGAATTCATAGTAACTAAACCCGTTGATAATTTGTGTTGATTTTATTGTGCCGGCATTTCCGTTAACCCGCACACTGCTATTATTAGCCCATACTGAAAGTTTATAAGGCTTGGCAGAATTGATTGAGGCAGTTAAATTGTTAGATGCGGTTAAACTGAAACCGTTAACACCCGTAACAGAACTGATAACAATTGGATTTCCAGTACCATTAAATGTCCATCCTCCATAATATCCGGTAGTTTCGAAGCTTGTATAAGCAGGCTTATCTATAAGTGGGTTGGCATTTATAACAGAAGCAACAATATATTTATCATCGTAATCGTAAATATTACTTACCAAATGGCTGCCCTCATCTTTCATACCTATCAAATTGCCGTAAACATCATACGTTAAAACTTGGATTTCTTTGTAGCCCGCAACATTGCTTCCAGGTCCTGAATACAAAGTCATAGAAGAAACAGGTTGGTTGAATCTTTGTTCCAAAGTTCTGTAAGGTTTTATATCGCCATTGCCAAGCGTAGCAAATTCCGTTACTTTTTCATTTAAATAAAGTCTTGTTATTCCATTATCCCTGCTAACGGCCGTAGCATTTTCTACGGGAATATTAATAATATTGCTCTGATATAAGGTTTTATACACGGAAGTTATAGTAGTATAATAGTTATAATCAGAATAGTATTGATTTTCGCCATTGTACCTGATTATTGTATAATTTATGTCCCCATTACTTTTTGTTGTAGCGATTTCACTCACCTGATAATTTTCAGTATTATAACTGTATGTAGCTTTCGTTTCAACATATTTAGTTTGATCACTCTGCTTATATATTCTGTTTATCTTTTCTTTTAATTCACAACGTCCGGTAAATACATAATATACCTCAGCTTTTAAATCAGTGTTAGAAGTTAAATCGGCAGTAAACAAACTAGCGTTAGGACTTTCGGTTAATAGACTTGGATCAGTAATTTCCCAGTCAGTATTTCGTTTAGAAGAATTTTTAGTGACTTGTGCTTTACAAGACGGATAAAGAGGGTTGACACTTTTAAGAGGATAGTAGTTCTTGCGAGCATTAGAATAATCATAAACATATTCCGTTTCCTGTACTTTAGTAGTACCGTTTGCATCATATACTGTAGTCAACAGCGGCAATCCATAAGTCCAATAAGCGTATCTTTGCTTCATTGAATATATTGCATTTGTAGATTCCCATATAGCATAATCATCTTCACTTGTAAATACATTTACTGTTTTGCCGGCCCCACCAGTGTTTTGTACAACCTCAACTCTTTTAAATTGAGTAGGCAGGGGATTAACATTATTTAAATCTGAATTGTAATAAACGGTTATTGTATTGTCCTGGCTTTTGTTAAATATACAACTCACTCCTAGATTTATCAGGTTTCCAATTATGTCTATGATGGCTGCAGCCGGGCCTGTTATCGAAGCAGCATAGGAAACGATATGAATTATTTCCAATACATTGCTGGCAGCTTCTATTATGCCTGAAAACGCAACCATAAACTCCTGACCACCAGTAAGGTCTGTCGCATTTTCGAAAGATGAAATACCAGGATATTGAAAACGATAACCACAAGTCCCAAGTGGAAATTTGTAATCATAATACTTCTTTTCAGGAGCATAATGACTATATATTATAATCGAGTTTTTTGGAGCTTCCAATCCCCATAAAGAAGGCTTATCATTAGTCAAAACATAATTATATCGGGTAGTCAATGGATTATTACATCCATTTGAAAATCCCCCATCTGTTGCTCTTGTAGAAGATACGTGTACACCTCCTACATTTGTAATTGCTGTTGTTCCCGGAAACACTCCCTGGTTCTGGGTATAATCATAGCTAAGTGTTCCACCCGTTGGATAAATAATTTGTTTCAATAATCCGTTTTTTGCATAGCCTCCTTTTGGGTTAATCACAACTCCTGTAGTAGACTCATTTAAAAAGCATAAACCTTTAAGTTCATTATTGCTTAGGCTTGAAAGAGGGTCAGTAACCATAATGTCTTTATTTGGAAATGGAAAGGTCTGACTATATGGTTTATTAAGATTCCCATTGTAATATCCCCAAATATCTTTGAGATGAAAAAAAGGAGGAGGTATAAAGTCATCAGACTCAGGCTGATTTGGTGCAATATTAGTTTCTGATCGTAAGTAATAATCAAACAAATAGGGCTGATCTTCTGCCTTTAAATCTACACCAAATTTTTTTATTGATAAGAGACATAAACGAGCCGATTGTTTTTCGTGAACGGTAACAGGAGTTCCATACCTGTTTAAGATAAAGTAACTGGTATTTATCTGATATTTAGATAAAGGTCTGGATTTATATCTAATATCTACAGAAGTTAAAACATTATCCCCGATTAAGTCAACTCTTGGACTTCCGTAATTAAAAGCAACAGTATGACCATCAGGATATATAATTAAAGAAATTTGAGGTTTAACAGCTACCGAAGTCTTATGCGATAGAATAGAATAATTATTTTCTTTATAATAAGTGATATCTACTCCGGCTGTATTATTAATATTCCTGTCAATAGAGTTGTAGTTTATATCTATTTTTCTCGGCGAACCATCCGGCATTTTTGTTAAAGCATCTTGTATCTCTGTTAAGTACCAATCATTAATAATATAGGGGTCAGCTACCGTTCCATTATCGAACATTGCTTCATGATAAACTTTTCCCCCTTTAAACTGGGGCTGCGTTAATGCAGCCACAAGGTTAGCAGCACAATAATTTGCTTTTAATACTTTTGTTAGTCCATGCCGGGTGAACTTATAAATCAATCCAGTCTCATCTGTTATAGTAAAAGAAGTAATAGATGTTCTTATTTTTTTTCCTGAATAAGACATTGTTTTATCTTCTGTCGCCGATATTATTATTTTACTATCACCTATTGATCCTCCACTAAAGGTATGGGTTACCGAATTGTACGAACTTTTATCTAAAACAAATAGTCCGCTTCTTCCATTGAATTGAAAAGAAAAATAATCGAGTTCCCTATCTTCAGCAACAATATTGTGCTGCTTGTATAAATGATTTTTTTCGCCGTAAATGGGATAATTGACGATAGACTTAGGACAACCCAAGGTAGGACCATTATGGGCATACAGATAACCTGCAGGATATTTTGTTATATCATTTACTGAACCTTCTTTTGCAATCTGATCATCAGGTTCTCCCACCTGCATCCTCGTAATTACTCCACCTGCAACCATGTTCCACCCTTGTCCTACATTAGATGCTACATCATTCACTTTTAAACCACTTCCTGAGTTGTAATTTAAAGCCACTACAGCATTAAGCCGGCTTTTATCATCCTGCCATTCAAACATAGGTAAGCTAAAAGTTGCACTACCAGATTGCTGGTTCACCTGGGTATAACTATTCTTTTTTACAAGGAGGCTGATAAAAAAGAATAGAAGGAATTTAAAAAAATACGTTTTAAGAGTACAGTTCGGTTGTTTCATAATTATCCATTATTTTTCTATCATTAATCAAAAATGACAGACATGAATATGTCGTTTATTTTTATATACTATTTTGATAGTTGCTCTTTTAACTGTAGCAAAACCTGCTGTCGCACGTCCAATAATTTTAACTGTGCTTCGATTATCTTCTGCTGTTCATCAATCTTGACATTCAACTTTTCTAGCGATTTCTTTTCTAATGTTTGTTGCTTATCCAACTCTATCATATACAAAGTCAGCTCCTCTATTTTTTTCAGTAGTGTTGCCTGTGTTTCTCCTATGTCTAAATCTCCTTCTTTAACTTTTTTGGCAGAAGGAACGTCTGGAAGATGATTATATTTTTTTATAAATGTATCCAGAGAAGAAAGAGTTCGAAGTCTATAAGATGAATTAAACACATAATCAGGCCAATTTGGAAAGTTTTTTATAACAATTTTATTCGCAATTGCATTCCCATTAACCGCTAGTGCATAATTCGCAGCTTTCGTGTATTCTGCTACAGTAAAAGGACCGGCAATCAGTTTTCCCGTAGCATGTACATTTCCTTGTACATGAACTTTTTGAGATGGACTAGTGATTCCAATACCGACATTACCAGCGAAATAACCATCGCCGTTGTGCTTAACATAAAACTCCTGAACATTTGAACCTGAACCGGCAGCAACTGCATTGAAGAAATATCGGTCTGCATTGGCCAAGTGCCCTGTTGTTACATAAATATTAGATAAGCCTGCATTTTGCTCTCCCTTTATTCTTAATCCGTTTTGTGTTGTTAGTGCTTGTATATCAAGCTTGGCAATAGGGACGGGTACACCCATACCTATATTTCCAAGGTGTGAGAGCGTAAGGCTTTCTGTGAAAGTATTTAAATTGTATGGAGGTGTACCGTTAGCATAATCTTTTTGGAAAAAATGCAATCCACTATTACCCGCATCGCCCATTAATAATAGTCCTCCTCCTGCATTCCAGTGTGGAGTGAAAGCGTTGACTCCTGTAGGAATATCGGAAGTTGTTAAAAGTGCATTAAATGAAATATAAGGAGTGTTGAGGTAAGACATGTTACCTATTGAAACATAATTACCCGCCCTGTAAGCATTGTTTGCACCTGTAGGAATAAATACTGATCCGGGAAATGAAGTGCCTTGAGCTGAAAGGCCGCAAGCAAAAAATACTGATGAAAGAAATATAAATAATTTATTCATTTTAAAGCATTAATAAATTTAACCTAATTAAGTTTTTAAGAGTTTATTATAAGCGCAGCATAAAAATTACTCAAATACTGTTTGCGATATATTATAATCAATCGTTATTTTTTCAGTGTTTTATATGTTTTTCAAGATTCTTTATTTTCTTATCTTGTTCAATCACATACAACGTCAACTCCTCAATTTTTTTTAACAACATAGCTTGTGTTTCTCCTAAATCAAGCCCTTTCCTTTCTACTTCTTTTGCTGAAGGCGCATCAGGTAGATGATTATTCTCTTTTATAAATGTCTCAAGGGATGGCAGAGAACGAAGGTTATAATTTGAATTAAATACATAGTCGGGCCAGGGATTACCAGTTGCTTTTACTTGCACTTTAGTAAATATTGCAGCACCATTAACTGCAAGCTTGTATTCTTTTGGATCTGTTGTTCCTATACCAACATTCCCACTAAAATAATTAATATAATTGCCGGTTACATAAACGGAACTTAAAGTAATTCCCTGCTTATTTACATAAGCATCAGCAGATGTTTTAAAACTATGTTGAGGACCACCTGATTCCTGAAAGGGAAGAGAATTTGTCACTCCGTCATATATAACTGGTGTAACAGTTGTATTAGCTTTATAGAAATAGGTTGTATTACCTCCTCTTAACCAAATAATTACTTTATTATCAGAATTGCCAAGCGAAGCGTCTTTCCAACCGCCAACAAAATCTGATATTGCAGGGGCAACACCACTTCGATTTTGATTAATATCGGCTTCAATAAAATCTGAACCATTACCCCATCCATTTGTATGGAACCTAAATTTTGCACTTAATGAACCTCTCCATGATGAATTAGTATGTACTTCAGATCGGCCTACTTCAAGTTCTGTAGCTATGTTTTGCGACCATCCCCCGTCATAGAAAGTAACGGGATAATAATTTCCTATTACTCCACCAACTGTAAAACTTCCTGTAACCTGCGCAAAAGAAGAGGCAATTATACTTAAGCACAGAACAGACAAAAGAATCTTTTCCTTCATTTTTTTCACTTTTATGTTAAATCCTATTTCTTTAATTATTTAAACTCAGTACTTTAAATTCCAAACAAAGTTGTTTACCTACTCGGTACTTACGATAGTGAGAAAGTCCCAAACCCAGATAAGATTATTCCTTTTCATGCATACTTTTGCATTTCATCGCAAACATCAATAACCTATTAACTTGGTGCTGTTTGTTGCTCTAAAAAAGCTTTTATTTTTTCTTATACTTACTACATGTTCAATTCTTTGCTTCTAACTTTTCAATCTTCTTGTTTAGCTCTATCACATACAAAGTCAACTCTTCGATTTTTTTTAATAACAGAGTTTGGGTTTCACCTAGATCCAGTCCCGTACTTTTTACTTCTTCCGCTGATGGAACCTCGGGTAAGTGACTGTGCTTTTTTATAAACATTTCTAGATCAATAAGAGAACATAGTTTATATTCTTCTTGAAAAACATAATCAGGCCAATTAATTTGTTGTTTTACCACAAATTTTTCAGCAATAACTCCTGCACTTCCTGCAACGGCTAACTTATAACCTTTAGTATCTGTAGTTCCTATTCCAACATTGCCAGTGCTTGCCCCCAACACCATTATTGGATTTTTTGCCGTAGAGCGAAATACTAAATCTCTTGTCTTATTGTCCCATTGGTTTTGACCGCCCTGTAATATGATCGACATATAGGTGCTTTCATTTCCAACTTCACCCCAGTTCCATGACAAGCTGCCTCCAGAGTTTGTCCTAAAGGTCTGTCGGTATCCCGATGCCCCATTATCGGTAAGTACAAAAACAGACGATCCTCCTGTACCTTTTACAACAAGATTGCTCCCAGGGTTAGGCTCACCTATTCCGACATTTCCAGAGTTGTTAATAAACATTCGAGTGGGTGTATTTATTGCTGCACCACTAGTCGTAGCTCCTAAGCCAGTGAGAAAACCGATGCCGTCTTTATCTAACGTTATACCTCTTGCTCCATATGAGGAAGTAGTAATGTTATATTTATACCCATTTACTCCTCCTTTAATGTTATTGCCCAGGACAATACCTTTATCTACGGTTCCATAATCAGTTTGTCCAAGAATGCCATATGCACCAAATGCAATATTAACGGCAGCTTGAGAATTATTATTATTGAGGATGGAAAGTTGTGAAGTAGGATTTGTAGTTCCAATTCCTACATTCAAAGTTTCTGATGGAATGTTAATAGCACTATTAAATGTTCCATTGTTATCTATCATTCCTAACCTTAAATAGTGATAATCAAGACCTGCATTGACAAAATTATTTCCAAATAACACAGCACCACCATAAGCTGAACCAGCGACTAGTCCTCCATTTGCAGGAGTGGCAGTTTCTCCAACATCATTTTTTAAAGTTAATGTTGGTCTGCCTGTTGTATTAAAAATCATGGAAGGACCATAGGCACTAAATTCTCCATTAACAGTAACGTTTTGAAAAGTGTTAGTCTGAGCAATTAGTGATAAGACCGGTGTTACTAATAGAAAAAATAAGATTAGCTTTTTCATGTCGTTTTTGTATTGTTCATTTGTTAAGTATTGATTTTTTTTCTGCGCTTTCTTTTTAAAAAACGTACCCAACCCTAAATAAAATGGGTTGCCTTCTTGGTATCTGCTGATAGCTTAAAAAGTCCCATAATACTTGCAGATTATTAGTCTTTTTGCCGATCTTGTATTTTCTTGTCAGGCCTATTAAACCGCTGGTTTGCCAGGCATCCAAATCCTTTAGCTGATCTATCTTTGTAAAGGCATGCTGGTAGTTTTGCTCATACCCCCCGCTAACCCAAAAACCTTCAATCTTGCCGAATATTGGTTTCAACTTCCAGTCAATAAAGCTTCTTAAGCCAATCCCTTCATTAGTGAGTCTGATATCTTTCCATCCATTGCCCCAACCAAGTTTATAACTGGCACCAATACCGATTACACTTTTATCATTCAACTTATATCCGGCAGTTAAAGCAAGATCACTTGTAACAGGTAAGAACGCATTTGTCTTTTGGCTTTGTACATTAGCCCCATATTCTATCCTCTTTAAAAAACTTTTCGTCTTTTGTGTGTTTGGTTTAAAGTCAGGCATCTCCATATCACTGCTGCCTCCTCCTAACTTGTTTACCCTATCTTTTAATTTGTTTAATTCACCTTGTGCCTGGCTCATTTGTTGCTCCAGGTACCCCCCTCCGGCTCCCACTGAAGGTGGAGTGAAAGAAGAAGAGCCGAAACGTTGTTGTAATTGATTTTGCACCGATGCCCTTGTTTGTAAGCCTGCTAAACTTTCACTGGTTCCATAATTATCTGGCAGGCGGAATAACTGTGCTAATTGAGAGTTCTTTTTCATGAATTCAGTGAAGGCAGGAAGTTTGCTTAATGTAGTAATAGCACTTGTCTCTAACTTCTTTGGGTCTTTCAGCATACTCTTGTATTCAGTGAGTTGCTGTTGGTAGTAATAAACCTGCTTGTTGAACTTCTTTAACTCTTTAGCCATTCCATATTTTTCTAACTGCTCTGTTAGTAATTGCTTTCTTTCTTTAATAAAACTCCTGACTTCATTGGCTTGCTGAAGTTTGCTTTGCAACACGTCAATACTTTGATTGGCACTGGTTATCTTACCGGCCCATTCTTTTGGAAATTTATCCTGGAGTGATTTTGCCTGGTCTAAAAACTTCAGTCCGGTTTTAAGGCTATCAAGCTGAGGAATGTATTCATTTAGACTTT
>Ga0160473_101445_pt1 | contig 11680 bp, 13 predicted proteins | sample HID1975I_E11MG_FD_108217 | JGI IMG/M metagenome (GOLD analysis project Ga0160473, IMG submission 108217) | Enriched soil microbial communities from UW Madison campus, WI, USA - HID1975I_E11 MG | ecosystem: Environmental > Terrestrial > Soil > Unclassified | place: USA: Madison, Wisconsin... | reverse complement strand
TACCAACCTGGTCAATACCTACGCCTGCCGTTTTGAAAGTATCGGTGAAGTTTCCGTTACCCAGACCGATATTATAGAGCTGTACAGGCATCTGGCGCAGGATTTTAAGATCTGCTCAACCGAGCTTTTAAATATGTGGGATGGCAAAAAAGCCTATTCACTTGCCGCCGGACAGTAAATGAAGAATTGATGTAGAAATACTAAACCCGTTGTTATGGCGGGTTTTTTGTTTGGGTTGACGGTCATTTGAATAATAATGAAACAGCCGTTGCGACGCTCCGTTCATCATTTTTTCTTTGTTGAATCAGCAGTTTCTTTTGCTTGTTTCCCTGACTGGTTATTTAAATACTAAGGCAGAATTTTTTTAACTGAAAGATAAAAAAACCATTTTCTTTAATTTAACTGCCGTTAAAAATTGCAGGAGAAAGGGCTGTCAATAAGATTTTGAAAGCTAAAATTTATTAAGAAAAAACATCTTTATACTTGTCTTCGATTTTTTCAACCTCCATCTTTTCCAAACCATTAAATTCTTTGCTTTTTGCTCGTTCCGAAAGTTTTCCATTTCCTTGTTTTAAAAACCGGACGAGCAGTGCAATTTCTTTATCCGGAAACTCAAAATGATCATCTAAGTAAGTTTTAAACCGGTCATATTTTTCAAGATAATCTGCCTCTTTAGGAATAGTTTCTTCAGTGGTTATCTGAATGCAAGCATATAGAAATTCAGCGTGTTTGGTTGCATCAAAGTATCTGTATAAATCTACTGTCTCATTTACTATTTCAATGTTGTTATCACTGGCAGGTTTCCATTCAATTAAGTCAAGGCGGGGTATAGAATATGATTCCAGTACTTTTCTGTATTCATTTAGTTTTTCTAATATCACTGACGATACAGGAAAAATAATACCGGCCGGTACATAATGTTTACGTAACAGCACATGATGAATTAAATATCTGTGGATACGTCCATTTCCATCTGCAAACGGATGTATAAAAACAAATCCGAAAGCCAGTACCGCAGCCGCCAGCACAGCATCGAATAAAGAGTGTTCTAATTTTTCATTTGCTTCCAAAAAGCCTTCTGTTAGCTGTTCAATATCCTTCCACCGGGCAGAAATGTGATCAGGTATAGGTGTTCCATGCCTGCGGTCATGCTCACCAACAAATCCTTCCTGTTGCCGCCACCCCATTTTTACAAAACGGGGATTGTCTATTACTATTTGTTGCAACCTTAATAATTCGGATTTGTTTAATGGTCTTTGTCCTGCTTGTCCTATAGCTCTGCCCCATCGCTGAGCCCTGTTTTGAGGTGGTGATTCTCCTTCAATTGCATAAGAAGCTTTCGAGTCCTTTAACAGTAAGAACGCTGCTGTTCTTGCCATTACATCCGGATGAATTCTTCCTATTAATTTGTTGATACGCATAGGTATATCTTGCTGTATATATTGTTCCAGTTTCACCGTTTTACGTATTAAAGGGCAAAAATTACGTACTCCCGGAAGGTTATTTCTTATTCGATGTCTTTTAGATACTTCAGATTGTGTACCATATTGAATACTTTCATCAACTACATCTGCATAATTTCCGGAGTTTAAGTCTGATATTGGCAGTTGCTGATCCATCAGCCATTCATATAAAAACCAGATTTTCCTGCTGTATTGGCCGGTTGGTTCTTCTGTAATTATACTGGTTATTTGTTCCGCCCCCGCTGCTTTAAATACTCCTTTTAAAGTACCCAGATCAATACCTTCATATTTTAATGCAAAGGTCAGGTGGTTGCTTACCGTATCTTTTGGCATGTGTCGTGGCGTTAATACCATCCACTCTTCTGTCTCATATTTTTTATGTTTTTTGCTGATTAAAGCCAAACGATCAGGAAGTGGAACTCTTAAATCAAAGAACTTAATAAGTGCTCCATAACCCGCTAATTTGCCCTCTTCCGGAGCTACTCTTTCCTGAAAAACAAGTATGGATTCTGAAAAACTATTACCGTTCACCATTTACGTTAATTTCAAATTGTAATAAAATTATGAAAAAGGGTTATAAGATTTGAAAAATGATTAAGAAAGATCACTTTCTGTGAAAAATGATTATAGAAACGATAGTTAGGCTAAGAATTAAAATTGACTAAAAGTATTCATGTCAGAGGTCATATTGGATTGTTCACATTGAATTTTAAAGTTTAGACGAAATTTTATTTTTTTTAAATTGTGAAAATACCAAAGTTGTTAAGTTTTCCGGCAAAGACTTATTTTCGATAAACAACCTGTATTTTTATAGTATAAATGAGAACAATGAGGAATTTTATCTTGATTGCTTTATTGGTCATAAGTACATCGGCAAATGCACAAACATTTCTGCCAGGTAGCTTTATAGATAATAGTTACAGGGGTAGTTTGGTAAACGACATTCATTTACACGACAGCAGCGCTGCAGGCAAAAAATGGTTTGTGAGCAAATACAGCGGCATCTCTACCAGTTTCTCTGTTTTCAAAGGCGGCAATGCTACCGTAGTTTCTGCACCAATGGGATTACAGCTAAACAGGAGACTCACTAATAACCTCTTCGCTTTTGCGGGTGGATCTATAGCGCCGGCTTATATTAATTTCAATGGGTCATTTATGAACGGTGGGTATAATAAGTTTGGTCAGAACAACGCAAAATTTAACCAGGCAAGTCTTGGCTTGTATTCAAGAGCCGAATTGGGTTTGCAATATGTAAATGATGAAAGAACATTTTCTATCTCGGGAAGTATCGGCATTGAGAGAAGCAGTTACCCGATGCCTCTGTATAGTTCACAATCTACCCGCGATAATCAAAATGTGTCTGTGAAAAGATAAATAAGGTTGAATCTGAAAGTAGTATTACTTGACCGCCTATACGATTTCATTCAACTTTAGCAAGTTGCCCTCTTTTATCTTTTTCTTTATTTTCTCAACAAGAACCTGCAAAGATCTCTGCGGTTATTAACAGCTAATAACAGAAAAATAGTTAGTTGTATTCTGTCAAGGTTTTGTTGATAACGTAGATTTTTATCAATTGTGACAAAATAATCAAAACCATTAAAAACGATAAGTCCCAGAAGTTCACCATTCTTTTTTCCAGGCCATCCCATATCCCTTACTGTTTTTACTTCATATTCAGATCCGAAATCTGCTTTTAGTTTGCGGGGCAGGTTTTCATCAAGCAAAATTTTCATTTAAAACTTTTTCAGTTGTTAGTGTCATTTTTGCCATTTCCAAAACTTTTAAGGCAGATTCCCTGGTAACGGAAGGGTAGTCATCTAAGAATTCGTTTAGGTCATAACCACCTTCGATATAATCAAAAAGAGTCTGAATAGGTACCCTCGTTCCGGTAAAAACAGGCGTGCCCCCCATCGTCTCCTCATCTATATTAATTACTCCGTAATTCATAATGGAATTTTTTGTTTAAAGTTACAAAAATGCAAACTGCATCCCATAAAATGAAGCAAAGCTTGTTTTGAATGTATCTCAACTACACCTTTTTTGTATTCTTAAACCCGTTTTTCAACAGCCATTGAAGTACCTTTTCTCTCTGATCTCCCTGTATAATTATTTCCAGATCTTTTACACTTCCACCTGTACCACAAAAGTTTTTAAGTTTTTTGCCAAGGTCTTCGCGGTCTTCCTGTGTGCCGGTAAAATTTTCAACGAGCGTAACAGCTTTGCCGGCTCTTTGTTTGGTGTCCAATCTTACTTTTAGCTTTTGTTGAGCAGGTAATAACGTTTCCTGCACTTGCTCAGGCTCCTCTTCAAACCTGAAGTTTGGGTCAGTGCTAAAAACAAAACCACGTGCATCAGGTTTAATCTTTTTACTCATTTTTCTGCATTAAAGAGTGTTGACGACAGGTGTTATATTTCTGCTTTCAGGCTCAGATCCAAACTTTTTGCCTGGTGAATGAGTGCTCCTACGCTTATATAATCAACGCCGGTTTTAGCATATTCTACTATGTTTTGCAGGTGTATGCCGCCGCTTGCTTCTGTTTCAAACTTGTGGTTTATCAGTGTAACTGCTTCTGTAATTTCCTGGGGTGAAAAATTGTCGAGCATTACCCGGAATACTTTTTCTTCACCTATTTGTATTACTTTTTTTACGTCTGCAAGACTGCGGGTTTCAACTTCTATTTTTAATCCTGGTTTTTTGGTTTGTACATACTCCCATGCTTTATTTATTGCATTTTCAATACCACCTGCAAAATCTATATGGTTGTCTTTTAGCATGATCATATCGTATAACGCAAAACGATGATTAATGCCTCCGCCAATCTTTACGGCTTCTTTTTCGAGTAGCCTGAAATTGGGTGTAGTCTTGCGTGTATCTAATATTTTTGTATGATAGTCTTTGATGAGGTCGGTGTATTGATGCGTCAAAGTGGCTATTCCACTCATGCGCTGCATAATGTTTAGTACAAGTCTTTCGCATTGTAAAATGGTATGTACGGTCGCTTCTACATCAAAAGCTTTTTCACCCGAAACCATTTTGTCTCCGTCTTGTTTATAAGCAGTAAAAAGAGCTGTTGGTTCTACTGTTTTAAAAATTGTTTCAGCTACTGCCATGCCGGCTAAAATACCGTCCTGCTTTATTTTTAAAACTGCTTTGCCGGTTTTATCAGCCGGTATGCAACTCAGTGTTGAATGGTCGCCATCGCCTACATCTTCGTGTAAGGCTTCAGTGATCAGGTGATGTAATTGTTGCTGAAAAGTTGTATTCATACAAAGTTGTATTGGTCTTGCAAAGTAGAAAATATCGTCTTTCACAATAGTTAAAAGATGACCTTAGATCGTTGCTGCATGATAGGTAAAAGTACAAGTGAGTGACACAACGATGATGCCATGGAAAACAAATGCCCGGACAAAAAATGTTTCTCGCAGAAGGCGCGGAAGTCGCAGAAAAAAAATATTGTTGCTTCTTGAAAGATGGTTTTTAAATGCCTTATAAGAAACTATTATTCCTCTACGATTCTTTCGTCTACCACATTTGCAAAAACACGGGCACTGATGCGGCGAAGTGGATTTTTGTGATTCTCATCGTAAAAAGCACGGCGCTTAATGATCTCGATACATTCGAAAGTGGCAGCCACAAAAGACGAGGCATCTGCTATGTTTTTTCCGGCGATGTCAAAGGCCGTACCGTGGTCGGGGCTGGTACGAACGACCGGCAGGCCGGCAGTATAATTTACGCCTTCACCAATGGCCAGCGACTTAAACGGAATCAGTCCCTGATCGTGATACATGGCCAGCACAGCATCGAACTTTTCGTGTTGTCCACGGGCAAAAAAGGCGTCGGCGCTGTATGGCCCGAATGCGAAAACGTTGTTTTTCTTCGCGTCTTTAATAGCAGGTTTTATAATGGTTTCTTCTTCTTTGCCGATAAGGCCGCCGTCGCCTGCATGTGGGTTAAGCGCCAGCACGGCGATCTTGGGTTTGTCTATGCCGAAATCCCTGATGAGACTGCTATTCATGATAAGCAATTTGCTGAGAATAGCACTGCTGCTGATATGGCTGCCCAACTCTGTAACAGGTACATGTTCGGTAAGTAGACCAACTCTTATGTTGCTGGCAACCAGTAGCATAACTACATCCTCTGCATTAAAAGCCGCTTTTAGATAAGGTGTATGTCCGCTGTAATTAAATTCTTCTGACTGAATATTTTTCTTATGAATGGGCGCAGTTACCAGGCCGTGAATTTGTTTGTTTTGCAACGCTTCGACAGCGGCTTTCAACGATTTGTAAGCGTAAGTTCCGCCGGTGTCGTTAAGCTGGCCGGGCGTAATCGCCACTTCTTCCTCCCAACAGTTCAGCACATTTACCTGTTTGGTATTGATCTTCGTAAAATCTTTAATGATGGTAAATGTAAAGTTGATATCGGGCACGGTCTTTCGGTAAAAGTTGATGCTTTTATTGCCGGCAAAGATCACAGGAGTGCAAAAGTCAAGAATGCGGCTATCGCTGAGCGATTTTATAATCAGTTCGATACCAATGCCATTCAAATCTCCACAACTAAAACCTATCACCGGTTTTTGCAATTCCTGGTTCATAATTTTTTAAAAGTTTTTAAGGCGCAAAAATAACAAATCTAATCTGTATCAGGCATTTGAATTAGTTTACGAATTCAAATCACAGTTACTCATTTTTGTGAATCAGCTAAGGATTTTCATGGCGTCATCGTTGTGTCACTCACTTGTACTGTATAACTACAAGGTATCTTTTTCCATGTAATGTTAGCCTACATACAATCCTACATCCTATATTAAAAATCCTACATCCTCATAATCATTTCTCATCAGAAATCGCGGCATTAGAAATCAGCGATCCCACATTCCCGATTAAGATTTAATTTTGACCCCCGATGGACTATACTTTAAAGAAATCTTTGGGGCAGCATTTTTTAGATGATGAAAATGCTTGCAAAAGAAGTGTGGATGAATTGCAGCAGCATTCTTTTAAAAACCTGATCGAAGTAGGACCGGGTGGGGGAGCACTGACGAAGTATTTACTAAAGATTCCGTCAATTGATTTTAAAGCGGTAGAACTGGATGATGAGAAAGTTATTTTTCTTGACAAAGCCTATCCCGCAATAAGAGGTAAGATCATTCACCGCGACTTTTTAGAGATCGATCCTCCTTTTGAAGAAGCGTTTACCGTAGTCGGCAATTTTCCCTATAATATTTCTACTCAAATTCTTTTTAAGATTTTAGAATGGAAAGATCAGGTACCTGTAACAATAGGAATGTTTCAGAAAGAAGTGGCCGAACGGGCAGCATCAAAAGCAGGTAATAAAGTATATGGCGTACTAAGCGCACTTGTGCAGGCTTTTTATAAAGTAGACTATTTGTTCGACGTAGAACCGGGTTGCTTTAATCCCCCACCAAAAGTGATGAGTGGCGTCATCAGGCTGACAAGGCGGGAAGACGTACCGGAAATGAAGAGTGAAAAAGCCTACTTTAACCTCGTCAAAACTGCCTTTAATCAAAGACGAAAAACTTTGCGAAATGCAGTCAAATCTTTGTTTAGCGCAGAAGAATTAAAAGATGAATTATTTAATAAAAGAGCTGAAGTGTTAAGCGTAGAAGACTTTGCCGCGCTAACCTTTAGAATGAGTTAACATTATACCAGGACCAATAATACAGAAGTGAATCCGATAGTTATTATAACCGCCCCTGCACATGCTTATCTCCAGGAAACATTGGTAAAGAATGGATTTGAGGTAGTGTATCTGCCTGCCATCTCTTACGATGAATTGAAGCAGCGAATTTTTACTGCCACAGGTTTAATCGTTACCACAAGATTAAAAATAGACAGGGAAATGCTCGATGCAGCCACCAAACTTCAATGGATAGGAAGACTGGGAAGCGGCATGGAACTGATAGATGTAGCCTACGCAGAAAGCAAGGAAATAAAATGCGTTAGCAGCCCCGAAGGAAACCGCAATGCTGTAGCAGAACATGCACTCGGTTTACTGCTCAACCTGATGAATAACATCACCAAAAGTTTTGATGAAATTAAACGTAATCTCTACCTGCGGAATGAAAACAGGGGTATTGAACTGAGTGGCAAAACCGTGGGTATTATTGGTTTTGGTAACACAGGAAGTGCTTTTGCCAAACTGCTTCAGCCATTTGGTGTAACCGTTTTGGCCTACGATAAATATAAGCACGGCTTTGCGTCAGGTTATATTAAAGAAGCAAATGCAGAACAGGTGTACAGGTATAGTGACGTGATCAGTTTGCACGTGCCGCTGACAGAAGAGACTCTTCATCTGGCAAATGATGCATTTTTTACTTCGCTAAAACAACAACCTTATTTTCTCAGTTGTTGCCGTGGGAAGGTTACAGATACGCAGGCCGTGATACAGGCTTTAGACGCCGGAAATATAAAAGCTGCGGCGCTTGATGTGTTGGAAAACGAAAAGTTAGCCACTTACACAACTGCCGAGCAGGAGCAGTTAAATAATTTATTGGCGCGGCCAAATGTTATTATTACTCCTCACATTGCAGGTTACTCTAACGAGGCTTATTATTTGATGTCTAAAGTGGTGTTAGATAAACTAAGCATTTCCTGACGCTTCAATTTCTCCTTCAAAGGCAATATCAAAATCTTTATGAAAATTACCTTCCTGGTAGTAAGATGAACCGATCCATTCTTCTCCTTCTGCGTAGGGGTTTTGTACATTCCACGGACATTCGGCAATAGCTAACATGCCGCCTCCTTTACAACTTACCTTAAATGCGTATTGCCGGTCTTTTTTAACCCTGAGATCAGGCAGGTCAAAATTGATCCATTGATTTTCAGATGCCTTGGTAACAGGTCTTGTTGTCTCTGCACGCTTTTCTTTCCAGGTATGAGTGGCGGCATCAAATTCGTAAACGCTCAGTGTAGCATCAGAGGGACCAAAAACAATGGAAGAGAAGAGTTTTATTCGTTTTAAAATACCGTCAGCAGGAGCGCGAAAAGTTTGACCCGCATAATAATCCACCCCATTTTTACAATTTCCAACCCAATAGTAAGGTCCTATTTCTTTTAGTCCGAAAGCAATAACTGAAGAGTGTTTATCAGGGGTTTTAGCGAAGTTTAGCATAATAGAATATTTGTTCAAAGCCGTTCAATATGTAAGCCAGGAAGTGAAAAGGTATGTTAAAACAAAATGTGACATTTTCGTTTTTTGTAAAATTTTGATTTACGCTGTGACTTCGCTTTTGATTGGTTTTGCTGCGTTGTCTTGCTGCATAGGGCTTCTTAGGTACAAGAGTGCGACGCAAGAATGTGTAAGGAAGTTACTATTGCCGGGTCAATAAAAGAACTGCGATCTGACAATAGAAATAGCGAAAAAGAATAGTATTTTTAAAGTGCAAAAAAGAGAAAGTGGTTTTTGTTTGTCTGCCCGTGCAGCATATTGAAAAAACGTTTATATTTAATGAATTTCCTATTTTTGTGTTGTGCAACGCTGCAGTATTTGTGGCGTTGTATTTTTTTATGTCTTATTAAACCAATGAATATGAGTGAGATCAACTATGTTACCATAGAGACCTTTGAATTGATGAAGAAGGAACTTCATCATCTGAAATCTGTAGAAAGACCTGCAGCATCACATGCAATAGCCGAAGCGCGGGAAAAGGGAGACCTAAAAGAAAACGCCGAGTACGATGCGGCCAAAGAAGCACAGGGGATGCTGGAGGCTAAAATAAGCCGGTTAGAAGGTGTTATTGCAAATGCAAAAATTGTGGATACGAGTACATTAGATACCAGCAAAGTAACGATATTAACAAAGGTTACTATTACAAACATTGCTACTAAAAAAACAATTACTTACCAGATTGTCGGTGAAAAAGAAGCAGACCTGAAAGCGGGTAAAATTTCTGCTTCTTCTCCTATTGGCAAAAGTTTAATCGGAAAGGTAATTGGTGAGATTGCAGAAGTGCAGGCACCAAGTGGAATTTTAAAGTTTAAAGTAAAAAATATTACTATCTAACAATAATTACCGACAGAAAAAGCCGGCATTGTTTGCCGGCTTTTTTTATGTGACAAAAACTTCTTACATCTGCATATTAATTTGAGCCAAATGACCATCTTTTCAAAAATAATTGCAGGCGAAATTCCTTCTTACAAAATTGCAGAAAACGATAAGTTCTTTGCCTTTCTCGACATCCACCCGGTACAGAAGGGGCACACCCTGGTGATCCCGAAGATCGAAGTCGATAAGATCTTCGACGTGCCTGACGAATACCTGGCAGAGTTGCTGCTATTTGCAAAACCAATTGCAAAGGCGATTGAAAACTGCTTTCCTTGTAATAGGGTAAACATGATTACCGTGGGGCTGGAGGTGCCGCATGCACATGTTCACCTGATACCGACCAATCATCCGCACGACGTGCATTTAGAGAATAAAAAGCTACCCTTTTCAAAAGAAGAGTTTTTGCAAATACAAAAGCAGATTATAGAGACAATGAAAATGGGATAGATTTTTTAGAGGAGTCTCAATACGAACGAATAGCTTTTTGGAGCCCATCGGAAGTAATGCTATTTGGCTTTACTTGCCACGCTCGGTTCACAGGCAGTTTTTCATGGCGTCTTGCCCGGTTTATGCCGGGTGAACCGTCGCGAAGCTCTTGTAATGCACAAAAAGTGTCGTTTGGCCGTAAGATCGTTCACTGATTTTTGGTTTCCTGCTATTCTTCTTTCAAAATCTTCATTAGCTGAAAGTTGAGGTATAACTTTTCTTTGCCCACCGTTAGACTTCTCAGAAATCCTTTCTCCTCCAAACTTTTTAAATAGTTTCCTGATGTCTTAATATTACCTAACCCGGCATTTTCTATAAAGTTTCTTTTTGTGTAAGGCAACCGGAACAGTATCTCTAACAGATCTTTTGAATAGATCTTCGGTAACTTCTTTTGAATTTCCTCTCCCGTTGATTTCATTAATAGCTCAATTCTCTCAATTCTGCTTCTCCCGTTTCGCGAAGTTACTTCTATCATGTCGAGCATATAAAGTATCCAGCTTTCCCAATTATTCTTCTCTGTTACATTTTGCAGATTTGAGTAATATTCATTTTTGTTTTTCAATATGTAGCTGCTTAAATACAACGCTGGTAAATCCATCAGTCCAGTAAGGTTTAGGTAAAGAAGCATGATTATTCTGCCAGTTCTTCCGTTACCATCAAAAAATGGATGAATGGCTTCAAACTGATAATGAATTAAAGCAAGTTTAATTAATGGGTCAAGGTTGTCGTCGGTATTTATAAATGTTTCTAATGCTTTCAGTTTATCTCTTATAATATTTTCTCCTTCAGGAGGGGTATATACTATTTGATTTGTTGCCGGGTTTTTTAATTGAGTTCCGGGTAGATTTCTTATTCCTGACTCATTTTCTTTTAGTATTTGCATAATAGCAATAAAAAGATTGGTTGTCAACATTGGTTTCTTTTTAATCTGATCGGTTCCAAACCATAAGGCATCTTTATAATGAATTACTTCTTTTGTTGCAGCGTTTTCAATTGTCTTATCAGCAACAGAAGCCTGGAAAAGATCGTCCTGGGTAGTAATAATATTCTCAATGGCTGAACTTGCCTGGGCTTCCTGTAAGTTTATAGTATCAATGAACAATAAAGGATTGGGTAAATTGGTTATTGCGCCCTTTAATTCAGATAGTGCTCTGCTTGCAGAGATAACTTTCTTAAGAATTTGTTTTGTCTCAAGGTCTGCTTGTGGAGGCAAGTCTGGTAAATTGTTGTATGGCTTTAACGGATTATATTTCATTTTCCGGTTTTTTTTTAACGAGGGCAACATTTACCCTCGTAAATATAACGAGGGCGAAAATAACGAAATTTTGCCCTCGTTTAATTGTCGCGGGCAAAATTTACCTCTGTTGAAACCGGTAACTGGTAACTGGAAAGGCACAACATGCCTTGCCGATTTCTTGGTGCGGTACTGATATTGTTTTCATATCAGAAAATGAACGCACAAACAGATGAAAGCATAATTAGAGGCTTAATAACAATGTCATTAACTTAAGGAATTTAATGAGTTTTTCCTATTTTTGATTACGCATTTGCGCCGCCGGCTTTTTTCCATGAGTCATTTTCCCAGGTGTCATTTCCGAATTCACCGGCTTGTGGTATGGTATGAAATACCCAGTTCAGCTTGCCGGTATAAATGTCAAAAGCCCGT
>Ga0160473_101444_pt1 | contig 11681 bp, 4 predicted proteins | sample HID1975I_E11MG_FD_108217 | JGI IMG/M metagenome (GOLD analysis project Ga0160473, IMG submission 108217) | Enriched soil microbial communities from UW Madison campus, WI, USA - HID1975I_E11 MG | ecosystem: Environmental > Terrestrial > Soil > Unclassified | place: USA: Madison, Wisconsin... | reverse complement strand
TGGTTACCGTAAAATAACCGGCAAAGTCACGATTGTTCCGAAATGGGCCATGGGATTTTGGCAAAGCCGCGAAAGATATAAAACACAGGACGAAATACTGAAAACTGCTGAAGAATTCAGAAAGAGAAAAATACCGTTAGACAATATCGTTTTAGACTGGAGCTACTGGAAAGAAAATCAATGGGGAAGCCAGGAATTTGACGAAACCCGTTTTCCAAATCCTGACAGTATGATCGATGTATTGCACAATAAATATAAGACGCAGATCATGATCTCTGTTTGGCCCAAATTCTATGAAGGAATTCCAACCTATGAAGATTTCAATAAAAAGGGCTGGTTATATAAGAGAAATGTAGCTGACAGGCAACGTGATTGGATAGCTAAAGGCTATGTGGGAACATTCTACGACGCCTTTAATGAGAACGCAAGAAAAGGATTTTGGGATCTGATCAATAAAAAACTCTACACTAAAGGAATTGATGCTTGGTGGATGGATGCCAGTGAGCCGGATATTCTTTCGAATGCTACTCCTGAAAAGCGCAAAGCACAAATGACACCGAATGCTGCCGGACTTGCAGCAGAATACCTGAATGCATACCCGCTCGAAAACGCTAAAGGCATTTATTTCGGGCAACGTTCTGCAAGTCCTGATAAACGCGTATTTCTTCTTACCCGTTCTGGTTTTGCAGGTTCACAACACTATGGAGCGATCATCTGGAGTGGTGATATTGCTTCGAGATGGACCGATATGAAAGCGCAAATATCTGCCGGTTTAAACTTTTCTATGTCTGGCCTTCCTTTCTGGACAATGGATGCCGGTGGTTTTTCGGTAGAGCGCCGGTATGAAAACGCCAAAGGCGACGATCTTGACGAATGGAGAGAATTAAATGCAAGATGGTACCAGTTTAGTTCGTTTGTTCCCATTTTCAGGGCGCATGGACAATACCCTTTCCGTGAGATTTACAACATTGCGCCTGAAGGGCATGTTGCTTATGAAAGCATACTATATTATAACAAGCTTCGATACCGGCTGATGCCTTACATCTACACCCTGGCGGGAATGACCTATCATAAAGATTATACGATTATGAGGGCATTGGTAATGGATTTTCCAAAAGATACAGCCGTTACCAATATTGGCGACCAGTATATGTTAGGTCCTTCGCTGCTGATAAATCCGGTGTACACTTATAAAGACAGGAAACGGACTTTGTACTTACCCGCAGAACAAGGTTGGTACGACTTGTACACAGGCAAATATGAGATCGGAGGACAAAAAATGACGGTGGATGCGCCGTACGAAAGAACGCCGGTCTTTGTTAAAGAGGGCTCTATCGTTCCTTTCGGCCCCGATCTGCAGTACACTGCTGAAAAACCTGCAGACACAATTACTTTATATGTATATACCGGTAAAGACGCTTCTTTTACTTTATATGAAGACGAGAATACCAATTACAACTATGAAAAGAGTGCTTTTTCAAATATTCCGGTGACCTATAATGAGGCAAAAAAGCAACTGACTATTGCGGACAGGCAGGGAAATTTCCCCGGCATGTTGAGGAACAGAACTTTTAATATCGTCGTGGTTTCTAAAGATCGCAGTAAGCCGCTCGATTTTAATGCTCCTCCTGGCAAATCAGTCACTTATACCGGCAAATCAGTAACTATAAACACTAAATAAAACTTCATCTCTTAATCTTTAAAATTCAAAGCTTGTTTATGAAACAAATACACCTGTCAAAAACGTGGAGGTTGTTATTGTGGTCAATCGTCTCTACTTTTCTTCTGAGTGCAAACCTTTTTGCACAAAACTCAATTCCTAAACGTGTTACAGGTAGAGTAACCGGTGCAAATGACCGACCGGTTGAAGGAGCTACGGTTATGGTAAAAGGTACTGCAAACGCCACATCTACTTCAACAAATGGCGAATTTGCAATAAATGCTCAGACAGGGGATGTGCTGGTGGCTTCTTCCGTTGGTTTCCAAAGTAAAGAAGCGAGAGTGGGTAATTCTGCCATTATCAGTTTTTCTCTTGAAGAAACTGCCGGGAAAATGGAAGATGTAGTAGTGATTGGTTACGGCAGAATGAAGAAAACGGATTTAAGCAGTTCACAGGTAACGGTTACCTCTGCAGATATTCAAAAAACAGTGAATACAACCATCGACCAGGCATTACAAGGTCGTGCAGCCAATGTGTATGTTTCATCTGCCAGTGGCCAGCCCGGTGCTCCTCCTTCAGTCGTGATCAGAGGTTTAAGTTCACTTACCGGCAATACCCAGCCTTTGTATGTAATAGATGGAGTACAGATAAAGCCAGGTAACCCCGGAAGTAATCCAACGTCAAATGCGCTTTCAGGTCTTAACCCTGATGATGTGGAAACCATGAACATATTACAGGGACCTGCAGCTACTGCTATTTATGGTGCGGCAGGCGGAAGCGGAGTGATCCTGATCACCACAAAAAGAGGAAAAGCAGGGGAGACAAGAATATCTGCCAATAGCTTGATAACTGTACAGGATAAGCCTGCTCATATAGATGTGATGAACCTGCAGCAGTATGCAACATATAGAAACGAGATCGCTAACGCTGGCGGAACCGCTTCTGATTCCCTGTTTGCCGATCCTTCTGTATTAGGCGCCGGTACAGACTGGCAGGATGCGTTGTTCCGCAGAACCTTGTTACAAAAGCACGGACTTTCTTTAAGTGGTGGTAGCGATAAAACAACCTTCTTTTTCTCGACTGAGTACTTTAACCAGGAAGGTATAGCCCCTGGCTCTGGTTTTACAAGAGGATCAATAAGATTCAATTTAGACAACCAGACCCGTAAATGGTTGAAGATCGGAACCAGCTTGAGTATCAATCAGACACAGGAAAAAGTAAACACTTCAAATGCCGGTATTATCAATCTGGCTATTCAGCAAAATCCGTCTGTTCCGGTAAAAAATCCGAATGGTACCTGGGGTGGTCCTCCTACTACACAGTTCGCATTTTCTAATCCTATTGCTCTTGCGACTATTAATGATGATCGCAATAAAGCTGTGGGTTTCATCGGAAGTGCTTATGCAGATATCACTTTGTTAAAAGGTTTGGTGCTTCGCAATGAAGTGAATGGCAATATGGGCTATTCTAATAGTTATACGTTTCATCCTTCTTACCAGTTTGGCGGGTTTATAAATAGTTCGACAAAATCCACCAGGGGGGCAAATAATAATTACTGGATGAGTTTTAATACCCGTCTTAATTATGATATAAATATCAACGATCACAGCATTTCAATTATGGGCGGACATGAGTCTCAGCAATACGGCAATGAAAGCTTAAGCGGTGAAAGGGAGGGTTTTGTTATTAATGATTTCCAGGATCTGAATAACGGAAGTTCTCTAACTGCAGCCAATAGCAGCGGTCATGGTAAAGGCGCGCAGGAATCTTATTTTGGCAGAATTAACTACGTGTACAATAACAGGTACATTTTGCAACTGACTGACCGTTATGATGGTTCTTCTAACTTCGGTGCGAATAAAAGATGGGCTAATTTCCCGGCAGTGTCAGCAGCGTGGAGGGTTTCGCAGGAAAAATTCATGCAGAATGTTCCATTGGTCAATGACCTAAAATTAAGAGTGGAGTACGGATTCTCCGGTAATTCAAGTGGAAACGGTATTTATGCCAACTTAGGAACAGTGCCTACCGGATGGGGTACAGGCTTTTTAGCTTCCAACTTCCCTAACCCAAATCTTCAGTGGGAGGTTACGAAAACTACCAATGTAGGTTTTGACCTTCACATGCTCAATAACAGGATAGAAGTAATTGCTGACGCTTATATTAAAAAAATAGATAAGCTGTTAACAGTTAATCCCTATGCCTTTTACAATGGAGGTGATATTTCTTATTCACCCGGATACCTGCAATGGCCAACAACGAACGTAGGTGCTATGCAGGATGTTGGCTTTGGTATAACTGTAAATACGGTTAATATTACCAATAAGAATTTTACCTGGAGAACAGGATTCAATATTTCGCATGACAAGAATAAAATTCTTAAGCTGATCACGCCTATTAATCCTACTTATAATACTTCACAAGCTCAATTCCTATCCGAAGAAGGTCAGCCTGCAAGTATGATCACCGGTTATATAGCAGAAGGATTATTTACTAGCTATGATGACATAAAGAACCATGCAAGACAAACCGCCACAGGTGCAATTTCACCTTCCGGCACCTGGGTAGGAGATATTAAGTTTAAAGACATCAGCGGACCTAAAGGCGTACCTGATAACGTGATCGACCAGTATGACCGTACTGTTATAGGTAATCCATGGCCAAAGGTTACGCTTGGATTCAACAACTCTTTTTCTTACAAAAATTTTGACCTGAACGTGTTTATTGTGGCTACTTTAGGTAACGATATTTTGAACTATGCCCGTTACCAGAATGAGCAGCCAACAGGAACCGGCACTTATGGTAATTATTATGCTTCAGTATCAAACTTTGCCCGTCCCAGCAGCTACCGGGCTGAAGACAGTATTTCTGCTACGCTCTTAAATCCGGGAAATCGAATTCCCCGTATAGCTCCGGGAGATCCTAATGGTAATAATAAAATAAATCAGTGGAATATCGAAAGCGGTTCATACATGCGCATAAAGAATGTATCCCTTGCTTATAATTTACCAAAATCTGTTATATCAGGATTGGGTATCCAGGGAATAAGGGTTGTTGCTAATGTTCAGAACCTGCTTACTATCACAAAGTATAAAGGATATGATCCGGAAAGTGCACTGGCAGGTTATGGTGGAACATTAATATCCGGCATTGATATCGGACGTTATCCTGCAGTAAGAATGTATTCTTTTAATGTAATAGTTAATTTTTAAATTAAAATACTTCAGGTAAAAATAGTTTAAGCAAGAAATTTAAAAATCAAGCACAATGAAATCAATTACTAAATTTTCAATCATCATAGCAGCCATTGTTTTTATACAGGGTTGTAAGAAAGATTTTTTGAACAGACCGCCTCTCAATACGCCTACATCGGGAGCTTTTTATAAAACTGATGAACAAATAATGGCGGGTACCGCTCCCTTATACAATATCGTATGGTTCGATTATAATGACAAGGCATTTCTTGCTTTTGGTGAGGCTAGGGGTGGTAATCTAAATTCTAACGACAGAACCGCTTATATCCAGTTCTCCGTTTCTTCTACTGACCAAAGCACCTTACTCGCGGGCTATAAGTCTTTTTATAAGATCGTTGCTCAGAGTAATGTTACTATGCAAAGTATAAACGGTGCAACAGGTAGTACCGCGTCAGATGCAGGAAAAAGAGCAGGCTTAGGCGAATGTCATTTTATGCGTGGCCTCGCTTACTATTACCTGGTAAACACCTGGGGTGCTGTTCCCATTGTGTATGACAATGCTTCACAGCTTAGTAATGACCTGCAGCGTAATACTATTGAAAGCGTGTGGGAGTTCATCATTCGTGATATGACTTTTGCTGCTAAAAATTTACCTGATGCGCCTTTAGCACAGGGACGTTTGACAAGATGGTCTGCAGAAGCTATGTTAGCAAAGATGTACCTGACAAGAGCAGGTGTTGGTAAAATAGAAGGAAGCCGTTTGCAGGCTGATCTGGACAGTGCTAAACGCTATGCAGGTAATGTAATAAAGAACAGTCCATATACTTTGCTGCCTAATTATTATGACCTGTTTAGAAGCGAAAACAACAATAGCAGCAGAAACAACGGCGAAAGTCTTTTCGCGCTGCAATGGATGCCTAATGCAAGTGTCTGGGGTATCAACAACTCTTTCCAGGCTTATATGGCCTTCGATCCAAAGATTACCCAGACGGGTGACGGATGGGGCGCTGCTCAGGGCGGTTCTGCTGATCTTGTAAAATATTATGTCAACAACCCCAATGATTCCATTCGCAGAAAAGCCACACTGATGTTCAACGGCGATTACTATCCCGAGCTGGATAAAGAACATGGTGGTATTACTGTTACCACAACCTCTATTGCAAATATTAAGAAATACGTGGTCGGGTCACCAAAAGACAACGGGCAGGGAGCTTTCATGGCTGCATACATCAATACATATATGCTGCGCATGGCGGAGGTTTATCTGATCTATGCTGAAGCGATTATGGGCAACAATGTCTCCACTTCTGATGCTGAAGCATTGCAGTATTTCAATGCCGTTCGTAACAGGGCAGGCATAGCGCCAAAATCGTCTATCACTTTTGATGATATTTTCCAGGAGAAAAGAATAGAAACAGCTATCGAAGGAAATGCATGGTACGAGATCATGAGGCTGTACTATTTCAATCCCGCTAAAGCAAAAGCTTATGTAGCCAGCCAGGACAAAGGAAACTATACGATCAATTACATCGCGGGATCAACCAATCCACGCAGATGGAATGTAACTTATACACCTGCTTACTATTCATTTAACGAGCAAAATGTGTATCTGCCGTTTCCTGAAACTGAGCTCAATATCGCTACCCAGTTAACCAGCGAGCCGGTTCCTTTCGACTTCAGCCAGTTGCCTGATTAATATCTAAAAATTAAAAAAGAAATACTAATGAAAATATATTCTTTAAATAAGATAGCCCGGTTGAGTGTTATTTTATTACTGTTATCTTCCATGGGTTTTATATATTCATGCAAGAAAGACAACAGCGGACCGCCGATGATCAGTAGTGTCCGGTTACTCGATTCCACTGCAAGAGATAGTGTCTTTGTAGAAACAACTGTCGGCAATATCATTGTCATCAACGGTTCCGGCTTTGATGGTGTGATGAATGTGTATTTCAATGAGGTAGAAGCGCCATTCAATGCTGCTATCGCTTCAAATACTGCCATCATTCTCAGAATCCCTTCTGATGCGCCCACTTCAGTTACAGATCCTGCTGTTCCCAATACCATTAGAGTAGTAACTACACACGGCGAAGCATCGTTTACCTTTAAGCTGCTGCTTCCACCGCCTGCCATCACTTCCATTTCAAATGAGAATGCGCTGGCAGGATCTACCATTACCATAACCGGAGATAAATTTTACCTTACTAAGATCATATTTCCGGGAAATAAGGAAGTGTCAGATTTTACAGTAAATAGCGCTGCCACGCAGGTTTCTGTAGTAGTACCGGCGGGTATTACTACCGGCGGTCCATTGCAATTAGCAGGTATTTTTGGTACAGGCGCTACCACGTATCCTTTTGCAAGTTACCTGTCGCCATCTATAGGCTTTCTCGCCAATTTCGAAGACGGCGATGCCCACTTCGGATGGCAATACTGGGGTGGCAATAAAACCAACAGCGGCTTTACCAACAATACAGGCAATTTTATCCAGGTTCATCCTTCGGGTACGATCAATGCAGGTGACGGCTCCTGGTATAGCGATAACAGGGCGGTGATGGTAGCTGCAGGCCCATGGGTGGCTACTGCCGATATGGAAAACCCCATAGAAAATTATGCTTTAAAGTTTGAGATAAACGTAAAAACGCCCTGGAAGAACGGTTCGCTGATGATTGCGCCAAATGGCAATTTCAATTTAATGGCCCGCTATGCTCCATGGGAAACTTCAGGGGGTACTTTTCAAACCGATGGATGGGTTACTGCAACCATTCCGCTTAATAAATTCCTCGCCGGGTCAGGCAGTTATAATCCTACGGGTGCTCCTGCAGCAAATTTTGCAGCGCTTACGGGTGGCACAAATTCTACCAGCCTGCAGATCATGTTGTATAACGACAGCAGCACTCCTTTAACTGGTTTTGATGCAGCTATAGATAATGTAAGAATAGTGAAAGTGAAGTAATCAAACAGAAAGACAAATTAGTAAAATGGCCCGCAATTTTTAACAACAAGTAGGAATTTTGCGGGCTTTTTTGCTATTCTGCCCTCCTCTGATGCCGTTTCTTTTCTTTTGTTACCGGCGAAAGTACACAGATGGTTCATTCTTGCGACGCTCCGTTTAAACAGCAGTAATTCTATTGATCTTTTTTTACAGCGTATATAAAAAGCTCTTTTGATAAGTACTGCCTGCGTTCACAAGATCGTCGTCGAACGAAAGCTGAAGCTGAAACAAGGCCTTCAGTACAAGAGTGCGACGCAACGGCTGCTGAAAGAAGTATTTATGCCGGGCTCATCATTCTTTTCATTTCTTAAAAAGTGGTCTTACTACACCTTTGTCTGACGATAATTAAATATTTAAAAATGATAACAGCTATACAAAGACTTGTCTTTTTTTTCGTGTCCGTTTTGCTTTTTTCGAATCAACATGCGCTTGCCCAGACTTCCACACCTTACGACTGGAAAAATGTGGCCATCGGTGGTGGCGGTTTTGTTACAGGAATTATTACCAGTAAAGAACAACCGGGTCTGATGTATGCCCGTACCGATGTTGGCGGCGCCTACTGCTGGAACGCCACTAATAATACCTGGGTTCCACTAATGGATTGGGCTTCGGAGAACCAACAGGGAATGTTGGGAACCGAATCTATTGCCATTGATCCGCAGAGTCCCAACATTGTTTATATGTCGGCGGGTATCTCGTATTTCAACAATGGCAGAAGTTATATACTCAGGTCAACAGATTTTGGAGCAAATTTTACCATTACCGAAGTTACTTCACAGTTTAAAATTCATGGCAACGGCATGGGAAGGCAAAATGGTGAACGCCTGCAGGTTGACCCTAACAACAGCAATATTATCTATTGCGGCACCCGTTGGAACGGCCTTTGGAAAAGCACCAATGCCGGTGCAGCCTGGAGCAGGTTAACCGGCCTTGATGTAAATACCACATCCAATCAGAATGGTGTTTGCTTTGTACTTGCCGATAAATCAAGCATAGCGGAAGGCGTTACGCAACGCCTGTTTGCAGGCATCTCAAGAACAGGCAACGACCAGAACTTTTATCGCAGCGACGATGCAGGTGCAACCTTTACTGCGATTGTTAATCCGGGTCTTGGTAGCGGTCAAATGCCTCAACGTGCGGTGTTTTCAGGTGATGGTAACGTGATCATCAGCTACGGCAATGGCGGCGGCCCTTATGGTACAACTGCTGAACCTTTTGACCAGGGACAGATCTGGAAATACAATATTCAATCAGGTGCGTGGACCAATATATCTCCCACAAACAGACCTATCGGCGGCATTAGTGTCGACCCAAATAATCCGATGCGTATGGTGGCTTCTACCATCAACACCTACAATCTTCAATACAGTAACGTGTATGGAGACAGGTTTTTTTACACCACGAATGGTGGCGCAAGCTGGACGGACCTGATTGCATCACGCGGATTTGTTTTAGATCCTAACGGTGTAAGCTGGATAAGCGGGCAATCTATACACTGGGCCGGTTCTATTGAATTTGATCCTGCCAATACCAACAGGGTATTGGTAACGTCGGGCAATGGCATCTTTGTAAATGAAGATATCAGGACCTCGAATGTCTGGAAATTTAATGTAAAAGGATTGGAAGAGACAGTTCCTCTAAACCTGGTAAGTATTCCCAACGGTCCTATTGTTTCTGTGATTGGCGACTATGATGGCTTCCGCCATACAGATGTTTCGCAATATGCACCTATACATAATCCAAGGATGGGCACTACTACCGGATTGGATTTTGCAGCACTTAGTATCAATAAACTGGTACGGGTAGGCAGCTCAATGTACTATTCGAACGACATGGGTGTTAACTGGATAAAAACGACCTCGATAAATGGTAACAGCGGGCAGGTTGCATTGTCTGCAAATGGTAATATCCTGCTTCATAGTCCAAACAATTCTTCCATCACTTATCGCTCGGTTAATAACGGAACGAACTGGACAACTGTATCGGGGCTGAACATTGGTTCTGCAAGACCTGTTGCTGATCCGGTTAATTCAAATAAGTTTTATGCGTATGCTAATTCAAATGGTTCCATTCCAAATGGAACGGTAATGGTTAGTACCGACGGAGGTGTTTCGTTTACCGCAGCAGGAAATGCAGGAAGCTGGGGGTCAAAAATTATCAGAACGGTACCCGGAAGAGAGGGCCATCTCTGGATACCCTTATACGAAGGAGGCTTAACCCGTTCGGTAAACTCGGGTAGCAGTTTTACCAATATTGCCGGCGTTACTTATTGCGGCGCTGTAGGAATTGGTAAAGCAGCGCCTGAGGCTACTTACGAAACTATTTATATCTGGGGTACGGCCAATGGAGTATTAGGTCTTCATCGTTCATCAGATGAAGGTGCCACCTGGCTACGGGTGAATGATGAGGAGCATGAATATGGTGGCCCTGCAAATGGCCAGTTTGTGGTGGGTGATATGAATGTGTTTGGAAGAGTATATATGAGCACCGCAGGCCGGGGTATTGTTTACGGCGATCCTTCAACCAGTATGCCTGTTACGTTTGCCAGTATAAATGTTAACCTGGTTAATAAAGATGCTGCTGCTTATTCGAGACTTGTATGGCAGACGGCAACTGAAATAAACAATAAATATTTTGAAGTAGAAAGAAGTTTTAATGGTACAGAGTGGAATAAAATCTCTGTTATAACTTCTAAAGCACTTAACGGAAACAGCACCGGCATACTTTCTTATGATTTTGAGGATGATGTAACATTTTACTCAGGCATTATATATTATAGATTAAAGCAGGTTGACTTAGATGGAAATGCAAAATACAGCAGTATAGTTCAGGTAAATAAAGGAGCTGCTGATCAAAATATGTTTGTTCAGGTATATCCAAATCCTGTAACAAATGCCGGCTTCAGGGTGAGGTTACTATCATCAAAAGATGATATGGTAAAGGTAAGTATCGTTAATGCTGCAGGAAATACTGTTTATACAGGTAATCAAAACAAGATAATTACAGGAGAAAATGTATTGGTCGTAAGTGATGTTCAACAGCTTGCTGCAGGCATGTATATAGTTCAAATATTCAACAGCAGTAATAAACTCATTGGTACTTCACGTTTGATTAAATAAATCAATTAAAAACAACACATGTGAAACATTTCTACCGGTTATTTATTGGCAGTTGCCTTAGCTTAATGGCAGGCCAGGGTTTTGCTCAGGACAGGACAGCCGATTCTCTTGAATTGGTTAATTTATATAACACTACAAATGGCGCAGAATGGACAAACAGCTCCAACTGGAATTCGACGACCCAGCCAATTAATACATGGTATGGCGTTCACCTCAGTACGGCAGGGCGGGTAGATTCTTTAACCCTGCCTTCAAACAATATAACAGGTCCTCTGCCAGGAACTCTTATTGACAATCTTGGTATGCTTGCAAAGATTGACCTTAGTAATAATATGCTTACAGGCTCTGTTCCTTATCTTAATAATGCCAATGTTAAAATTTTAAATGTAAGCCGCAATCAACTATCGGGAACGCTTAATTATTTTGGCCAGGCAGGTTTGGAAACATTAGACGTATCTTATAATCAGATTACCGGTGCTTTGCCAGACTGGAATAACTTTAATGGACTGGTAACTTTCAATCTTTCGCATAACATGTTGACAGGGAGTTTAGGCGCTCAAAATTTCTCTCACATTCAATTTTTCGATATAAGCTATAACCAGTTTAGTGGAAGCATTCCTTATATTGCTGGTGCGAATATCAGGACTTTTGACGCCAGTCATAATATGTTCACCGGGACGATTGGTTATTATGACAATCCTCCCAACCTTCAGGTG
>Ga0160473_101441_pt1 | contig 11712 bp, 7 predicted proteins | sample HID1975I_E11MG_FD_108217 | JGI IMG/M metagenome (GOLD analysis project Ga0160473, IMG submission 108217) | Enriched soil microbial communities from UW Madison campus, WI, USA - HID1975I_E11 MG | ecosystem: Environmental > Terrestrial > Soil > Unclassified | place: USA: Madison, Wisconsin... | reverse complement strand
TGCCGCGATTCCACAGCGCCAGAAAGGCCGCCGCAAGATCAAAGAGATAGAAGGCGATGCGATGCGGCTCATGCGAGACCGCCACCGCCTCGACGATCCGGGGGAACTGCGCGGCCAGCTTCACCAGCCCCAGCTCCTCGTCATCGAGCAGCGCAAGATCGGGCGCGGACGCCAGTTCCAGCCCCGCCTCGACGGCGCGCCGGTGCAGGGACCGGCCGCGCGCATGGGCATATTGGACGTAGAAGACCGGGTTGTCCTTCGACGCCTCGACCACCTTGGCGAAGTCGAAGTCCATCTGCGCATCGGCCTTGCGGGTCAGCATGGTGAAGCGGACGACATCCTTGCCCACCTCCTCCACCACATCGGCCAGCGTGACGAAGCTGCCCGACCGCTTGGACATCTTCACCTGCTCGCCATTGCGCAGCAGCCGCACCATCTGCACCAGCTTGATGTCGAACGGCTTGGTCCCGCCGGTCAGGGCGGCGACCGCCGCCTTGATCCGCTTGACCGTGCCGGCATGGTCCGCGCCCCAGATGTCGATCAGCAGGTCGGCATTCTCCGCCTTCTGCGCGTGATAGGCTAGGTCGGTGCCGAAATAGGTGAGCCCACCGTCGGACTTGCGGACCGGACGGTCGCTGTCGTCGCCGAACACCGTCGCCTTGAACAGCGTCATCTCGGTCGGTTCCCAGTCGTCGGGCAGTTCGCCCTTGGGCGGCTCCAGCGTACCCCGGTAGACCAGCCCCTCGGCCTCCAGCCGGGCGAGCGCGGCGTCGACGCGGCCCGCCTTCTGGACGCCCGCCTCCGATGCGAAGACGTCGTGGTGGATGCCGAGCAGCGCCAGATCGGCGCGGATCATGTCCATCATCGCGGCCACCGCGCGTGTCCGGAACAGGTCGAGCCACTCGCCCTCGGGTGCTGCGGCATAGCGATCGCCATATTCGGCCGCCAGCGCCTGGCCGATCGGGACCAGATAGTCGCCGGGATAGAAGCCGTCCGGAATGACGATCGTCTCGCCCAGCGCCTCGCGATAGCGCAGGTGGACCGAGCGGCCGAGCGTCTGCACCTGCGCGCCGGCATCGTTGATGTAATATTCGCGCGTGACCGCATAGCCGGCATATTCGAGCAGGCTGGCCAGCGCATCGCCCACCACCGCACCCCGGCAATGCCCCATGTGCATCGGCCCGGTCGGGTTGGCGGAGACATATTCCACGTTGACGCGCCGCCCCCCGCCGAGGGTCGACCGGCCATAGGCATCGCCCTCGTCCAGGATCGTCGCCAGTTCGGCGCGCCAGGCATCGGGCGTCAGCCGCACGTTGATGAAGCCCGGGCCAGCGATTTCCGCGCCCGCGACATCGGGCAGCCGCGCCAGCTTCGGCGCGATCAGCGCGGCAAGTTCGCGCGGGTTGCGGCCCGCCGGCTTGGCCAGCACCATCGCGGCATTGGTCGCCAGGTCGCCATGGCTCGGGTCACGCGGCGGCTCGACCGCGACATTGCGTCGATCGAGCCCAACCGGAATCTCACCCGCCATGGCAAGGCTGTCGAGTATCTCGTCGATCTGGGCGGCGAAGCGGGCGTAAAGTGTCACAATTTCCATCCATAGCGCGTGAACCGCGCGGCCTTAGCGGATGGGGTTGCGCAATAGAAGGAAAATGGGCCGAAGCCCCGGCAAGCCGGGCAATCCCGCCCGCCGCATCCGCCCCCTCAAAAAAATTCCGATTCAACCATTGCTATTGCGACGGATTATCAATAATCAGCAGTCCTCCGTTACGGCCTTCTCTCCGCCAGACGGAAACCTCGGCCGGGGCTCGAGCCCAGCTCGCCCCGGCCCCTTTTTTTCTTCGCACCGCTCAGCCAGAACCGTCATGCTGATGCCAATCAGCATCCATTCGCGCTACACCCGCCGATGGAGCACTGAATGGATCCTGACATGCGTCAGGATGACGTCCATCGGTCACGCACGTCAGGTCAGATGCGAGACCAGGACATATCAGTGAGTGCGAGGCACGAATCTCGGCCTAGAGTCTGTCCGGTTTTGTTCGAAGCGCCAGTGCTCCTGCACAAGCAGGAGCCCAGGGCAGCAAGCGCGGCCCTCCATGGCCCTGGGCTCCTGCTTGCGCAGGAGCACGCGATCCCATTTGACCCGGAACGACTCTAACGGCCAATATTCCCACGCAGATCGCTCGCGACCAGCACGGTATCGCCGCGCTCGATCGACCAGAGGCGACCGGGGGTCTTGGAATCCCAGTCGATCGCCTGGCCCTGGGTCGCGATCGGGATGGTCGCCTCCAGCTTCAGCACCGATCCCGCCTCGGGCAGGGTCAGCGCATAGACCTCGGCGCGGTCGTGGCCGGTGACATACAGCCGGCCGTCCGCGCCCCAGCTCGCGCCCGAGCAGCTCTTGGGCGCGAAGCGTTCGAGGAGTTCGGGCGGGAAGGTCCAGGCGGCTTCCTGGCGGAACTGGTCGTCCATCCGCACCAGCAGCGTGTAGCGGTGGTCGCGCGACGGATCGCCGCCCTTGGCGTCGTAATTGGCGAAGACCGCCCACCATTTGCCCTGATGCCGTTCGAGCACCGTCAGCGATCCCGGCTGAAGGCCGAGGCTGACCGACCGGACATGGGTCATCCGATCGATATCGAACACCTCGACCGCGCTGGTCTGCGGCACGGCGGGGTAGTTGGAGGCGGCGCAGACCAGCTCCCGCGCCACCACCGTGCAACTGTTCATATGCGGATAGAGCGCGCGATCGCCCGTCCATTGCGCGACGCGCCGGCCCGATGCGATCTCGTATTTGCCGATGCGGTTGTTATCGATCGCATAGACATGCTTCCCGTCGGAGGCGACGCCCTGATGCGCCTCCTCCGCCGGAATGCGCAGACTTACCGGGGCGGCGGCCGAAGCGACGGCCGGAGCAACGCCCTGTGCCATCGCCGTCCCCGACAACAGCACCGTGGCTGCCAGCGCCCCGATCAGCCGCCCGCCCATCAGAAGCGCGCCGATGCGCCGACCCAGAAGGTCCGGCCGTAACGCTCGTTCTGGACGACCCAGTCGCGATAGCCGCCCTGATACTGGCGGGTCGGCTCGTCGGTCAGGTTCTGCCCTTCGGCGAAGACGCGGAAGTTCTCGGTCAGGTCGAACGAGACCTTGGCGTCGAGGCGTCGCAGATCGTCGTTATACTGGTCCTCGAAGGCCACCCCGCCGGTGCTGAGCAGCGCGCGGCCGGTGTGGTGATAGGCGACCGACGCCTCGATCGGCCCCTTCTGATAGAACAGCTGCGCGCCCCACAGCAGCTTCGACTGCTCGGGGAACTGGACGCTGCCGCGATCCGGAGTCGACAGCGACGCATCGATCACCGTCAGGTTCAGGTTGACGCCGAAACCGGAGAGCAGCCCGGGCAGGAACGAGAACTGCTGCTGATAGGCCGCTTCGAGGCCGATGATGTCGCCGCGATCGGCGTTCTGCGCCTGGCTGAACTCCAGGATGTCGTATTGACGCCCGCCGAAGCTGGTGTTGGTCAGCGTGTAGTCCAGGTTGAAGATCGGGTTCTTGATGAACTTGGCGAAGGCCCCGAAGGAAAGCATGCCACCCGGCGCGAAATACCACTCCGCGCTCGCGTCCAGCGCATCGGCCACATAGGGCTTGAGTGCGGGGTTGCCGAGGCTGACGCTGCCCTCGAAGCTGTTCTCGCCCGACACTTCATAGGTCACCTCGCCGCCCGGCGAGAGATCGGCATATTGCGGCCGGCCGACGCTGCGCGAATAGGCGAGGCGGAAGATCGTGTCCTCGCTAGGCTTGATCCGCACGACCAGGCTCGGCAGCCAGTTGGTGTAGCTGGTCTTCTGGCTGGCGGCGACCACGTCGGTCTCGTTCTGCAGCTGGAAGCCGGTGATCGACAGCTCGGTGCGCTCGACGCGCAGGCCGGCGGTCACCGCGATCGCGCCGAAATCGAGATTGGCCATCGCATAGCCCGCATAGACATCCTCATCGAGGCTGAAGTCGTTGAGCGTCGCGTTGGCGAGCGAGGTCGTCTGGTCGAGGGTGAACTGCGCGCCGCCGATCTTGCCAGCGGTATAGGCCTGGATCAGATCCTCGTCGATCGACGGCGTCAGCAGATAGTGCCGGCCGTTGGCGAGCTTGACCAGCACGTCGCTGCCCGAAAGCCCGGTCATCCGGAAGCGGTTGGCCGATCCGTCCGGCGCATAGCTGTCGTTCTGGCTGTCGAAGGACTTGTCGGTGGTGCGGGCGTTGCCGCCGAACTTGAAGAAGCTCTCCTCGCCGATCGGCAGGCTGCGCTTCAGGTCGGCGCGGAACTGCCAGCTGTCTTCCTCGCCGCTCTCGTCCTGCGCGGTGTAGCTGCGCATTTCGAGGTCGTCGGTGCCGAGGAAGCCGTTGGTCGGGATCACCGAGAACAGCTTGTTGCGGAAATCGACGCGGACCGGGCCGACCTGCGATCCGGAGCGGTTGCGGAACTGCCAGCTCTGGTTGGGCTCGTCGAGCTCGTTGTGGACGCGCGCCACGCCGTAATCCGCAGTCCAGTCGCCCAGCTCGGTCTTGCCGCCCGCCATGAAGGCCAGGATCGACTTCTCCTTCTGCTCCAGCCGCAGGTCGTTACGCTGCGCCGAGGTGCTCGCGATGCCGCTCAGCCCGTCATCGGACCAGGCGATGTTCGAATAATCGATCCGCTGGCGCTGGCGGTATTCGTCTTCCTTGAAGCTCGAATACATGCCGCGCAGGTAGAGCTGGGTCGTGTCGCCGCGCCAGTCGAGCGATCCGGTGACGCCGATGCGCTCACGGTTCAGGCGATAGTCGGTGTACTTGATGTTGGTGGGCACGCCGCCGCGCGCGGCCTGCGGCTCGGGTGCCCAGTCGTCGGGATAGATGCCGTAGCTGGTGTAGGTGCGATCCGAATAGCTCGCGCCGATCAGCACGCCGAACTGCTCGTCCGCACCGAAGCGGCCGCCGACGGTCACGTCGCCGCGGATCGGCTGGCTGCCCTTGCGCAGTTCCTGGTAACCGACCTGCGCATTGGCCTGCAGCGTGAAGGGGTTCGCGAAATCAAACGCGGTCTGCGTGACGAGGTTCATCGTGCCGCCGATGCCCTGGCCGTTGAGGTCGGCGGTCTTGACCTTGGCGACCTCGACCCGGTTGAGCAGCTGGCCCGAGACGATGTCGAGCGGCAGCGCGCGGGTGTTGCCGTCCGGATTGCCGATCTCGAAGCCGTTGAGCGTGTAGCCGTTCAGGTTGGAGGGAACGCCGCGCACCGCGACATAGCGGCCCTCGCCCTGGTCGTACTGGACGCCGACGCCGGGCAGGCGCTCGATCACCTCGGCGACGTTGCGGTCGGGCAGCTGGCCGATCTCGTCGGCGGCCGCGACGTCGATCAGGCCGAGCGAGACGCGCTTGGCATCGATCGAGCGCTGCTGCTGCGCGCGCTGGCCGGAGACGACGATCTCCTCGCCTTCGGCGGCGTCATCGACCGCGTTGGCGTCGACGGCGGTGACCTGCGCCTGGAGCTGAACCGGCGCGACAAATGCCAGGGCGCTGGCGAGCGCCCAGAGAGAGGCTTTCATGTTTTTGGTGCCCTTTTGCTTGGATGAAGCGGCGGCTAGGCAGGACCGATGACGGTTCCGCGATGGTTTGATGACAATCGCGTTTCATAAGACAACTTGTCGGACGATCGTTGCAGCTGTGCATCACGCCGCGACGGAATGTCCGCTCCCGGCGGATTCGTCGTCGTAAACGACATCTTCGTCGCGCTCGCCGCGCCCGCCCCATACAGTCGCGTTAGGAGTGGTGACTTTCGTGTCGCCAAGGAAAACAACAGAAATGTCCAAGTCCATTGCCGCCCTGTGTGCCGTCCTCCTGCTCGCCGGTTGCGGCGAACAGGGTGGAACGGCAGGCGGTTCCGCGCTCGCTTCGGGCGCGGGCAAGCCCAGTTCGGGATCGCTCGACATCCAGCCCGTGATGTTCGCCGGCCCGCTCCGCCCCGGCCTCTACCGCCTCGTCCAGACCGGCGATGTCGCCGATGAGACCACCCGCTGCATCACCGCAGCGCAGATCGGGCGAAAGAGCTACATCGAACCCGGCGACCTGCAGGAAGGCTGGCGCGTGGTCAGCGACAGCATGACCCGGGGGCGCATCGACGTCGAGGCCGCCGGGCCGGACGGCGCGAAGATGGTGTTCGACGGCAATTATGCGGTCGATCGCTTCACCATCGACGCGGTGATGACCTTCCAGCTCGACGGCAAGAGCCAGCGGCTGACCAACCGCCTCGTCGGCACCTATGCCAGCGCGGATTGCGGCGGCGATTCGGCGGCAGACGCCGACAGCTGAACGCGACGCTCCGGCTGGTTACTTGCAGGCCGGGGCAGTGTATCGCGTATGGGTCGCAGCGATCTTCTCGGTTGCCAAGCTCCGTCATTACGAGCGCAGCGAAGCAATCCAGCCGCTCCGGACACGGAAACGTCGCTCTGGATTGCTTCGTCCCCCGGCCTCGCCGGGCTCCTCGCAATGACGAGGCTCCGAAATTGCATATGCGATGCCCCTGCTCCGGCGGAGCAGGAGGTCGAATGCCAATCAGCCCTAGCCGCCCGATTGCCCGTTCGTCGCGCCAATCCGACGGCTCACCCCCTTCCGCCATCGCGATTGCGCTTCTAACAAGAACCGATGTGGCAGCTTTACCAGTTTCCTTTGTGTCCCTTTTCCCGAAAGGTCCGGCTTCTCCTGGGGGAGAAGGGGCTCGGCTATGAGCTTGTGCGCGAATCGCCGTGGGAGCGGCGGGACGAATTCCTCGACATGAATCCCGCCGGGCAGACCCCGGTGATGGTCGAACAGGGTGCCGGCACGCTGCTGATGCATTCGACGACGATCTGCGAATATTTCGAGGAGACGGTCGACAAGGCCCCGATGCTGGGCGGCGGCGCATCGCAGCGCGCGGAGATCCGCCGGCTGGTCGCCTGGTTCGACGAGCGATTCTACGGCGACGTCGTGGCGCCGCTGATGCACGAGCGGATGTACAAGCGCATCGTCCACCGCGCCTCGCCCGATGCATCGATCCTGCGCGAGGCGATGAAGCTCGCCATCGGCCATATCGACTATATCGACTATCTGCTCGATCACCGCCGCTGGCTGGGCGGACCAGTCCTGAGCCTCGCCGACCTGGCGGCGGCCGCGCATCTCTCGGTCGCCGACTATCTCGGCGGCATTGACTGGCGCGGACATGAGCAGACCAAGAGCTGGTACGCCGGCCTCAAGTCCCGCCCCAGCTTTCGCCCGATGCTGAGCGAGCGGATGGAGATCGTCACGCCGCCGCCGCATTATGACAAGCCGGATTTCTGATCCGGCTTGTCATAGGCAACAGGGCTATCAGACCGCCATCGGGCGATAGCCCGCGCGCGGACGACGGCGCAGCGCGACGCCGACCAGGCCGAAGCCGCTGATCATCAGCGCCCAGCTCGTCGGCTCGGGCACCGCCGCGACCGAGGCCGCGAGTTCGAGGTTGTCGATCGCCAGACCGTCGTCGGCACCAATGCCGTCGGCGAGCGACCAGCGCAGGCCGAAGGTCTCGCCCTCGGCGATCTCCAGGCCCGCGATCAGGCTGCTGAGTTCGAGGCTGTAGGCGGCGGCGTTGCCGTCGCGCAGCCCCTCGGTCGTCGTGGCGTCGGGCGAGAGGAAGTTCAGCGCGCCGACCGATTCCCAATTGTCGCCGCCGATGTCGGTGGCCCCGACCAGATATTCGAAGCTCAGCGTGCTGCGGCCACCGCCGTTACGCCATTGCTCGCCGGTGAAGCCGACCGACAGCGAGTCGATCACGCCGCCCAGGTCGTTCTGGAAGATCGCGCCGAAGCGGATCGGCGTCAGGTTGCCGCTGGTCAGGCCGCCCAGCGCGCGATCGGTCGATCCCGCCAGGCCGAAGCTGTAGATGTTGCCGCCGTTGCTGCTGCCGTTGCCGATCGCATAGCTGGCGTTGCCGTTGTTGCCGCCCTCGAACAGCTGCCAGCCGTCCGGAACCGCCGTGCCGGTGGTGCCGGTCGAGGCCAGGCTGTCGAAGCTCTGCGCATATTCGGCAACGGTCAGCACGATCGGCGCGACCGTGCCCGGATACGTGGTGTTGGCCGCCTGCGCGGCGGGGGCCGCCAGCGCGACGAGCGCCGCGCCGAGCGCGAAACCGATCTTGTTCGTCATAGTCTTCCCACCTTGTCGCCAGCCGGCATCGCCAGTCTGGCGACGCCCGGGATACTCCCGGGCGTGTGGGTAGGAGGGCCATGTTGTCGAAAAAGGACTCCAGCGTTACCAATATGTTAATCTGCCGGTAACCCTGTTTCGCGCCCATTTTCCGGGCGTTCCCGCGGCGATCGCGTCAGCCGGCGGTGGCCTTGGCGATCGCCGCCTTCGCCTCCGTGACGGCCGCCGCCTCGGCCTTCTTGCCCTCGGCCACCTCGTCGGCGAGGCCCATCAGCGTCGGGCCGGTGGCGGATCCGTTCTCCGCTTCCTCGGTGACGTGGACGCCGCCCCGCGCGATGATCGCGGCATCCCACGCACCGCGTACCGCCGCCCAATAGCCCTTGGTCTTCGCCCAGTATTCGTCGGCCTTGGCGATCTGGAAGCCGGTGTCGGTATCGTAGCTGTTGATCACCGTTTCCTGGACATAGGGCACCAGCACCCCGCCCTTGAGCCCCAGTTTCATGTTGTCCTGCGTGTGGACCCAGCCTTCTGGGGTCAGCGCGTGGCGGTTGATGCCCAGATAGCGGTCGTAGACCGGCTTGCGCACCGCATCGCGCCGCGCGAGCGGACGCCAGCTTTCGCCGCTCGTCCAGCGCGGGATGCCATAGTCGAAGCGCCAATGGCCGATGCCGCCGTAGCGCGGCGAGTCATCGGTCTGCCAGACGGTCTGCGACCAGGCCCCCTTGCGCGCGGCGGCGTCGACGGGGCGGAGCTTCCAGTCGCCCTTGCCCGCATATTCCAGCAGCGCTTCGGGCTCATAGGTCCAGTCCTGCCGCCAGTGCTTGACCAGGAAGACCTGCCCTTCATGGCTGACGACCAGGATATGCTGGAGCCGGATCACCCGGCCGGTATCCTCGACCACGCGAACCACCTCGAACCCGCCCGAGGTCTTGGGGTCGATCGGGTCGTAATCGGCCTGCCAGGGCGCAATCTCCCGGAAATCGAAGTTGACGTGGAAGGTGCCGGCCATGCCGAGGATCGCCTTGCGATCGGCGTCGAAACCGGCCGGCTGGGTGGGAGCCGAAGCGGCGGCGGCATCCTCCGCCGCCAGCGCCGGGGTGGCGATGGCGAGCGGCGCGGCCGCGATCAGCAGCGCGGACAGGGCCGCGCGGCGCAGGATCGTCTTGGTGATGATCATCATGATGAGCTCTTGCTGCAATTCAGAATCGATAGCTGACCGACACACTGGCATTTCGGCCGGGCTGCGTGAAGGAGTCGATCACGGTGCTGGTCGCCGCCAGCCCGCGCACGTCGCTCCACCACGCATATTTCTTGTCGAGGATGTTGAACACGCCCGCGCGCAGCGTCACCGCCTCCGCCAGCGTCACGAACGCCGTCGCGTCGAGGATGGTGAAGCCGTCCGGGCGGTAGCAGCTGCCGGTGCACACGCCCTCGGCGCGGCCGGCCTCCTTGCGCTGCGAATGAGTGGCGATCAGCTGCCCGCCGAAGCGCCCCGCCGGGTCCCGCCAGCCCAGACCCGCGACCAGCTTGAGCGGATCGACGCTCGACAGCGGCACCTTGCCGGTGCCTCGATCGGTATCGCCCTTGGCGTAGGCGATCGCCAGCCGCGCGGTGAGGCCGTTGTCGGCGCGCAGTTCCAGCTTGCCCTCGACGCCCTTGATATCGACGCGGGTCAGGTTGATGAACTGGTAGACGGCGGGGTCGGCGGGCGTGAAGCCGCCGCTCACCACCTCCTGGCTGATGAAGTTGCGATATCGCGCCGAAAAGCCGGTGACGCTGGCGGCGACGTGATCGGTCTGCAGCCGGATACCGCCCTCGATCGTCTTGGATGTCTCGGGCTTGAGGTTGGGGTTCGGGTCCGAACGATAGCCGAAGGCGAGGTTCTCGAAGAACTGGTTCACCTGGCTCGGCTCGGGCGCCTTGAAGCCCCAGGCGTAGTTGGCGAAGACGCTGACCGGCCCGGCCACCTTCAGCACCGCGCCCAGCTTGGGCGACAGCCGCGATCCATCCTGCTTGGCCGAAACGAAACCGGGCAGCAGCGCGTCCTCCTTGGGCGACAGATCATACCAGTCGAAGCGCACCGCCGGGTAGACCGACAACGGGCCGACCTCGATCCGGTCGGACAGATAGGCACCCGCGCGGGTGAAGTCGGTGACCGGGAAGGCGCGGGTCGGGAAGACCTCGCCCGCCGGCGGCACCGTGCCGTCGCGCTCGCCCTGCTGCCGCGTGACCGAGACGTCGGCACCCCAGGCCAGCGTGTGGGCCAGCGTGCCGGTCGTGAAGGTCGACCGGAAATCGGCCGCGCCGCCGATCACCCGGTTCTCGAAGGTGTTGAGGCGGGTGCGATCGGCCAGGGTCGCACGGTCCTCGGCGGTGAACTGCGTGCTCTTGGCGTCCTGCCAATAGGCGGCGATCTGGATGTAATCGATCACCCCCTCGCCTTCCTTGCGCCAGTCGAGCGAGACGCGGTTGCGCCGGGTGCTGTCGCGCGCATCGAGATCGAGGACCGAAGCCGTGACGCCGGTCAGCACGTCGGTCGTAACGCGGCTCTTGCTGTATTCGCCGGTCAGGCGGAGGCGGCTGTCGGGGCCGGTCTCGTAGACGATCTTGCCGAGCAGCGCGTCCGAACTGGTGTCCGCCGGGTTGGGCGCGGTGCGGGTGGAGTTGGGGGATTCGTTGTCGCCCATGTTCTCCAACTCATGGCCGTCGCGGCGGGTATAGGCGATCATCGCCGACAGCGCCCCGCTCTTGCCCGCCAGGATCGCGGTCTCGGAAAATTCGTCGTCCGACGAATCATAGGCCGCCTGAAGCCGCCCGCCGAAGCTGTTGCCGTCCTTGATCAGGTCGACCGGATCGCTCGTCACGAAGCTGACCGCGCCGGCCAGCCCGTCGCTGCCGTAGAGCGCCGAGGCGGGACCGCGCAGGATCTCGACCGACTTGATCAGGCCGAGGTCGACATAGTCGCCGCGCCCCGCCGCCTGCGCGCCGAAGGAGAAGCCGTCGGGCACGCGGATGCCATCGACCTGCACCAGCACGCGATTGCCGTCGAGGCCCCGGATGTTGAAGCCCGAAGCGCCGTCCCGCCCGGTCACGCCCAGCGCCGCGCCGAAGCGGCTCGGCTGCTGGCGCACGCTGACGCCGGGTTCGAAGCGGACCAGCTCCTTGATGTCGGTCACCATCTCGTTGGCGATGTCGTCCGCGCTCCGCACCGTCACGGTCGCCGGTACGTTGGAGACCAGCTCGGGCGTCCGCGTCGCGGTGACGGTGATGACGTCCCAGGACTGGTCTGCGGTTGCGGCCGCTTCGGCCGAAATATCGGCGGCAAATGCGGGCATGGCGGCGGTGGACGCGAGCAAGGCGAGCGTGATGCGGAACACGGAAGACCCTTTTAATAATGCGTGTGATTCTCAATAGCGCGCATAGTCCGTTACGCAGCCGGGTCAAGAGCGTTGGTGCGCTTGGGGTCCGCCGGGGGGCCGATTTGGCGACTGGCGGGCGCGATGCCGGGCAAGCCATGCTGCTACCGACCAG
>Ga0160473_101436_pt1 | contig 11741 bp, 13 predicted proteins | sample HID1975I_E11MG_FD_108217 | JGI IMG/M metagenome (GOLD analysis project Ga0160473, IMG submission 108217) | Enriched soil microbial communities from UW Madison campus, WI, USA - HID1975I_E11 MG | ecosystem: Environmental > Terrestrial > Soil > Unclassified | place: USA: Madison, Wisconsin... | reverse complement strand
TGCACCTAACGTCACCTATTATCAATACGGCAAAGAAGTGTTTTTTAAAGCCGCACCTAATTTTGAAAAGCTGCAATATGTAAGAGGTATCGCTAATACAATTATTGGCATCAGCTATTACCTGCATGGAGCGCCTGCTGATATTGAAATGACTGAAAAAATGCGTGATTTGGCATACAAGCTTATTGCTCAATACACCCTTCACAGCGCAGAAAACTGGAAATGGTTTGAGCCCGTGCTTACTTATGACAATGCTGTATTGCCCCTCGCATTGCTTCATGCCGGGGAGATATTGAAAGATGAAAAAATTATTGAGACAGCTATGGAAAGTATGCATTTCCTGTCTGGCATTACGCTCAAAAATGGTTATCTCTCTATCATCGGAAACGAAAAATGGTATGCTAAAGATTGCATACAATCTGTATTTGCCCAGCAGCCAATAGATGCTATGGTTATGGTATTAATGTTTCAAAAGGCTTTTCAACTGACTAAAGACAAAACTTACATGGATAATCTATATACTTCATTCATGTGGTTTTTAGGTGAAAATGATTTGCGGATGAACCTGTACGACCATGAGACTAAGGGCTGTTTTGATGGATTAGAATTCTACGGCATTAATCAAAACCAGGGCGCAGAAAGCACATTGGCTTATTTGATTTCTCAGCTTGCATTGTCTGAAACTTTTGAAAATAATTATACCGCAGGTAAGGAAGGAAAGCAGTTAAAGAATATTGATTTTGTAAACAGTAACTCCAAAGTTATTAACCTTTAATTTCTTTATTCTTAAAAGCATTATTAATCTTAAAAGCGAAATAGCCGGGTAGTTTTTTTATGGACCCGGCTGTATTGCTGCTATGATACTTCCGTTGCGTCGCACTCTTGTACGCTTTGTACTTTATTCGACATTTTAAAACAACCGGGAAACAAAGTCGCCAACAAAAGTTAAACGTAAAAAAGTCTTTTCACGTTTTAACCATTCACCTTTCACCATTCCTATCATTCAACAATGAAGATTGCGCTTCTTTCTCCCATCGCCTGGCGAACCCCACCACGACAATACGGGCCCTGGGAACAGGTAGTTTCCTGTCTGGCCGAAGGGCTGGTATCTAAAGGTATAGACGTTACATTGTTTGCAACCGGTGATTCTTTTACAGCAGGTAAACTGGCTTATTGTATAGACCGTCCTTATGCAGAAGATGCAACCGCTGATGCGAAAGTAAACGAATGCCTGCACATCAGCTACCTGATGGAAAGAGCCGCAGAATTCGACCTGATTCATAATCATTTCGATTTTTTGCCGCTTACTTATTCCCGGCTGATTCAAACGCCTTTACTTACTACAATACATGGTTTTTCTTCTCCCCGTATTGTACCTGTTTACAGGAAATATAATAACCACGCTCATTATGTTGCTATCAGCAACACCAACCGCCATGCTGACCTTAACTACATTGCTACGGTGTATAATGGCATCAATACAAACGAATTTACATTTCGACCCAAGTCAAAAGATTACCTGCTTTTCTTTGGCAGAATACATCCTGAAAAAGGAGCGTGGGATGCGATACAGGTTGCAAAACGCTGCGGAAAAAAAATCATTATTGCAGGATTAATACAAGATGGAGAATATTATGAAAACAAAATAAAACCTTTCATCAACAACGAAGATGTAATTTATTCAGGCAACTGCGGCCCAAAAGAAAGAGATGAATTGTTAGGAAACGCACTCGCTTTGCTCCATCTTATTCATTTCGACGAGCCTTTTGGTTTAAGTGTGGCAGAGGCTATGTGCTGTGGTACACCCGTTATTGCCTTCAACAAGGGTTCAATGCCTGAATTGATTCTGAATGGAAAAACAGGTTTTCTTGTAAATACAATAGAAGAGGCAGCAGAAGCAGTTAATCAGCTTCATAAGCTAGACAGGAACAATTGCAGACGATGGGCGATGTCTGAATTTTCTAAAGAAAAAATGACCGATGATTATATTGATGTTTATAAACGGATTTTATAGGTAAATTATTGAGTTCATATTGAAGGCATGGACAATTAAAACCCCTGCAATATAATGAGCTTAAGAATGATTAACAAAGAAGATTAGTAATTCAAGGAGACCTGCTTATATGTCTCAAACGGACAATCCTTATTTCATTTTCTAATACCCGTTAAGAAATTCTATAGCGATGAAGTTCAAAAACACGGTAGGTTCCATCATTGTTTAGCTTGTATTTATCAAGCGAATAAATTTCAGGTTTCGAAGTAAGGCTTATAGTGAAATCAATTATTTCATCTCTTACCTTTTTAGCCTTTTGAAGTGAATCTTGCTTTATGTAGTCATAAATTGCTTCCAGTTGCTTTCTGGCAGATTTACTCCAAATTATTACCATGTGTGAGCCTCTTTTTTCAAATCCTCTGCTGTTAGGTATTCACCTCGTTCAATTTCTGCTTCTGCTTCGTTAATTTCCAGGTTATACTCTTCAATAGTTTGTCTTTTTTCTGCTGTATCGAAACTGATATTCATTAATCTTAATGTATTAATTAACCATTCCTTTTTGGAAGCATCATTAATAGCCTCAAAGTCAATTATAAGTTGCATATTTTCTTTTTACGAAGTTAAAAAAATAGTTCAATCATACCGGATAAACATCCTGATAGAATTGTATGGATTTGAGACGTTGAAGCAGAAATTGAGTCGGGCTTTTCAATATTTCACGAAAACATAAAAATCGGCTTTGCAATAGCTAAAATTTTACCATTGCTTGTTCAGCAAAAGTCCTTTTGCCTTGGTGAGAGTAGGAACAACGAAGTAATCTGCTGATGAACAGGGTTGAAAGTTATATAGCAAATTTTACCTTCGCTCTGCTCAATGACGTGCAAGCAAATTGCTTCGCTCGCCTTAATAATGAGGCTTATCTTCAATATGCCGAACAGCAAACAAAAAGTACAAGTGTGCGACGCAACAATGCTTCATAGTAGCAATGCGGCCTGGCTCAAAAAAAAATAATGTGAATAATGATTTTACCTGCCTTGCAATCTGTCTAACAATTCTCTCAGGTTTACGGTTGCATAAGTAGATGCATGGTCTGACATGGCATAGGGAATAATCAGGTTATCATTATGTATCATAGACCCGCATGAATATACCACATTAGGCACATAGCCTTCCCGCTCACTTTCGTTAGGAGATATCAACGGAGTTTCCAGTCTTCCGATTTCTTTCTCAGGGTTTTCAAGGTCAAGCAAAGAAACCCCCAGAGAATATTCACGAACCGCACCAACGCCATGTGTAATTACCAGCCATCCTTCCGGCGTTTCTATGGGAGAGCCGCAATTGCCCATCTGCACGAATTCCCATGGGAATTTTGGTTTTTGCAGCAGGATTGATTCACGCCAGACGGTAATATTATCTGAAAAAGAAATGTAATTGTTAACCCCGTCCGCCCTGCAAAGCATGGCATATTTTCCTTTTATTTTACGGGGAAAAAGAGCCATCCCCTTATTTTGTGCTACTTCACCATGAATAGGCATTACCTTAAAATGATAAAAATCGCGGGTGAGCAACAATTTGGGTAATATCGTAATACCATCATAAGCTGTGTAAGTAGCGTAGTAGGTAACTTCTCCGTTGTCATCTGTAAATTTTACAAACCTGGCGTCTTCTATACCTTTCATTTCTGTATGGGCTATGGGAAAGATCACCCGTTCAGAAATAGCGGTATCAACAGAAAAATCCATTTCATAATGGGACGAAGCTAACCAGGTTATTTCATTTAGCAGCACGAGGGCTACCGTATTATTTTGTAACAATTGCCTGGTTTCTTCCACATACCTTTTTAATTCTTCGTAGGTAAAGTTATCCGGAAGTTTCTCTTTTATAATGGCATAAGCGCCGTTAACAGGAGTTTGCATTTCTTCCAGTTTTCGCAGAAAAGAATCTTTATGGTAAGTATGATTTTTGACGTGTTGGGGAGATTCCAGCATTTTCCCGGTAGGTTCAATCAGAATATTATTATTTCTGTCTATGATACCCGAACGGAAAACGATGGAAGAGATGTGTCCTTCGCCGGTTGCCCTGAAGCTTATAATCACTCTTTTTTCTCCCCTCGCCAGTTCTGACTGATCAGGATCTTCAACTATCGATGGATTGAAAAAAGCCGCTGCCTCAATGGAATATTCCATTGTAAAGTAAGCACCAATCAACACCTTTTGAGTAGTGGTAAGTGTTTGAGGATCTATTTTAAGCCGGTCAAATACAGCCGTTAAGCGGCTGAAGCTTTTTTCAAATGCGTTGGAAATACTACGGTGCCTTTTTGAAAAATCTCTTAATATAGGAACAAGGGTTTCCCTTTGTTGTTTTTCGGACAAAGCAAGAATTTTTGTAATAAGATCAGTGGCTCTTTCTTCTCCGTTGAACAAAAAACGGGTGATTACCCTGCTTGAGTCGGGTTGAAATATCGTATGCTTTCTAATAACGTTAACAGACATAATAAGTTGAATGAAACAGATTCTGAAATTGTAAGGGAGGAGGTAAAATTATGTAACCTGTTTATATTTTATGCAATTAACGCTTAAAGCGGGTAAAGAAATATAAATATCGTTTAAATTTTTTGTTAACTGCATTTGCAGGCTGTTTGCTAACGCAGTGTTTAATGCTACAGATGTCCGTGTTACCGATTTTCCGGGTACGTTGGATAAATTTTAGGTAAAATATAAGTTGAACTCCTTTATCTGGTGCAGAAAAGGCAGCGACATGAAATTGCAGTAAGAAGAAAAATTCTCTTTTACTTTTCTTTTTTAGCTCCTGCTTTTTTGGGTGCAGCTTTCTTTGGAGCTTTCTTAGCCGCCGCTTTTTTTGCAGCCGCTTTTTTAGGTGGCGGTACTTTTTCACCTTCTTCTCTTGCTTCAGATAAGCCAATAGCTATTGCCTGTTTCCTGCTGGTTACTTTTTTGCCGCCACCGCTTTTTAACTTTCCTTCTTTCATTTCGTGCATTACTTCTTCAACTTTATCGCCTGCACCTTTTGAATACTTAGCCATAGTAATAATTCTTGATTATACAGAAACAGGTAAAAAAACATACCAGTATTTTTAACGGGAGAGATTTTTTTTTTTACAGGCATTTGTTCATTCTTCAGCATCGTTGTGTCACTCACTTGTGCTTGCAGATATTCTATTCAGCTTGCTCAAAGCGTATTTGTCTGAACCGGGATTTATGAGATTGTTAGAATTAGCAGGACGCTGAGTGTATGCCGTTGTTGCGTCTTTTGACCAACAACTATAGCGAGGGTAATTAGGCGTAATGTCCCTGTTTGGACAATGCCTGCGCTGCATGTTGAAGGTGATAACACCTTCAACGGCAGGACATGCAGGGATGAGAGGTCAGTGTCGGCATTAAGATAATAATTCTTTGCCTTCTTTTACTACTTCATCTTTGATGTTTGCGACAGTGTCTTTAATATTTGCAGAAATATCTGTAGACTTTTTTACCACTTCATCAGCAGTTTCTTTTGTCTCCTTCCAAAGTTTCTTTCCTTTTTTATAAGCTTTTTTGCGATATTTTTTTACTTCATCCGGTGCAATTAAAAGAGCGGCAACTGTGGTTACAGCTATGCCTGCAGCTAATCCTAATAATAGTTTTGTTGACTTGTTCATACTATGAAAAAATTTGAATTAATAACTAAAAACATTCATACTTATATAACAAGATAAATGCCAGCTATCTTTTAAAACTAAGATAAAACGTAAAGCTGAATTAGTAGGTTTCTATCACTACATGTCCTTTTGTCAATCCAACAGACAATTTTTAAATCAGCCACTTCGATACCCCCGGCAAGTGTTTTGATTTACTAAAATATTTTATCACTACTAATTCTACTTTAACAAAATCCAAAAAAAGTTGTTTCAAAGCCGGTGAAGAGGCAATAAAAGGCGGAAAAAGATGCCATGAAAATATATCAGTACAAGGGAGTGACACAACGATGAAGCCATGTAAAACAATTGCTGACTATCAAAAAAGCTGCATTTGTTAAAGTAGAATTTAAAAAAATGTTTTATGAAAGCAATTCAAATTTATCAGTTTGGGAGCACGGAAGAACTCAAATATGAAGATGTACCGAAGCCGTCAATTGAAAAGGATGAGGTATTGATTAAAGTATATGCGTCAGGGGTAAACCCGGTAGATTGGAAAATACGTGAAGGATATATGAAGGAAAAAGTGCATTATACCTTTCCACTCATTTTGGGGTGGGATGTTTCAGGCATAGTGGAAGAAACGGGTGAGGATGTACACAACTTTAAAAAAGGAGATGCGGTGTATGGCAGGCCTGACACTTCACGAAACGGAAGTTATGCAGAATATATAGCTGTACGGGCTACAGAACTGTCACTCAAACCTCAATCGCTAAGCTATACAGAAACAGCAGGTGTCGCACTGGCAGGGCTTACAGCATGGCAAGGTGTTATACAACATGGAGAACTGCAACCAGGCCAAAAAATATTGATACAGGGTGCTTCGGGTGGTGTGGGATCGTTTGCCGTGCAATTTGCGAAATGGAAAGGAGCTTATGTGATTGGAACCGCTTCTGAAAAAAATGCAGCATTCTTAAAAGATCTGGGTGCTGATGAAGTAATTGATTATCACAATGAAGGTTTTGAAAAGAACCTGAAAGATATAGATGTTGTGTTCGACACGCGAGGTGGAGAAGATCAGAAAAAGATCATGAACTCTATAAAGCAGGGCGGAATACTTGTAAGCACAGTAGGCATTGCTGATCAAAAAGTATTGGATGAAAAAGGCATTAAAGGGAAAAGTTACATGGCTCAATCAATACCGGGGGATTTGACACAAATTGCTACGTTAATAGACGAAGGAAAAGCAAAACCCGTTATTTCTAAAGTGTTGCCGTTAGAGCAGGCTGCAGAGGCGCACAAAATGAGTGAAGAAGGACATACCAGGGGGAAAATCGTACTGGAAGTGAGGAAGTGATGGGACCACAAAATAGATGGAGAAATAATCTTCCTAAAGTTACTACTCAGCAGGCTAAGCAGATGGATGATTTTGCTGAGGCATAAAAGAAAGGCCAAAAGCCTGTTCCCAGGGAAATTGGAAGACAAGATGTAATAATCTTACGAGCTATTTATAAGGCAGCGGAAACAGGTTACTGCCGGGTTCCTAAAAATGCTTTACTTCTGTATAAGAAATAAAGCATTTTTTTTTATAAGTGTTTACTCTTACAAAAGTTGTTACTCCTGCATCTCCTTAAGTTTTGTCTCATCCGTTAAATCATCCGTAATGGGGTAATGGAAACAAAACCATTTTCAACAGGTGGTATAGTTTTCTTATCAAAACTGATAAAGCCCTTTTATGACTAAAGTAAAACTATTGCACAATCCGGCAGCAGGCGATGAAGGACATGGAAAGGATGAACTGTTATCGCTAATCGGGTCTTTAGGTTTTGATTGTAGATATGCATCTATAAAGAAAAAAGATTGGAAGGAATTTGAGAACGATCTGAATTTTGTTATTGTAGCAGGCGGCGATGGTACGATAAAAAAAATAGCGAAACAATTATTGAAAAGGAAAGTACTCGAAAAAACTTTCCCAATAGCATTGTTGCCACTTGGTACAGCTAATAATATCGGTAAAACCTTAGGTATTACGGGCGACAAAGAGGGAATTATTGCTTCATGGAAAAATGCGCAGGTTAAAAATTATGATATAGGAAGAATTTATAATATTGAGGAAGCCCCTTTTTTTCTGGAAAGTTTTGGTTATGGTGTATTTCCTTACCTGATGCAGGAAATAAAAAATGCGGATAAGAATTTATTAGATACACCTGAAAAGAAAAAACAGACAGCGTTAGAACTTCTTCATAAAATAATTCTCGCTTACGAACCTAAACAATGTAAGCTTGAACTGGACGGAACAGATCATTCAGGAAAATTTATATTGGCTGAAATCATGAATATTAAATCGATAGGACCAAACCTAATTCTTTCTCCTGAAGGAGATGTTGGTGATGGGAAATTTGAAGTAGTGATTGTTGATGAAAGTGATAAAGAAAAATTTGCTTCTTACGTTTTAAATAAAATTAATGGGAGGGAAGAACCCTATTCATTTAATACAATCAAAGCAAAAGAAGTAAAGATTAGTTGGGATGGAACACATGTACATGCTGATGATAAGATTATTAAATTAGCAAAGTCAGTAGAAGTAACAATTTCAATACAACAAGGCTTGCTTGAGTTTCTTGTTCCACAAAAGCATTTGTGAAGGCAAATTTGAAACTAAATATGCAATAATAGGATATTGTATTTATACTTCCAGCTTTTTACACAGCTCCATAAACTCATCTTTGTGTTGCGGTAAAGTCGGCAAACCTAATTTTTCCAATTGATCGTTTACTTTAGCGGCTGCCTTTGAATGTACATTACTCAAATAATTTTTCTTTATTTCTTCAGCAGTCGTGTACTCTTCTTCAAACTGCTTTTTCTCATTCTCCGTCTTCCGTTGAATATCTTCTAAAGCGCCACGGTCTTTTTCTTTAAACTTATTTGGCTTTGCTTTCAATATAGGATCAAATGCTTTTTTATTAATGAAGTTGATAAGCTGTTGCCTGGTATCTTTTGCTGACATAACGTAACAATTATTGATTAATGAACGATAGCTTTCATCTTTTTTAAATCCGCAATTACTTCTTCATCGCTAACCTGCGTAAAATCTTCATAAAACTGGCCGACACCATAAAACACATCCGGCACGGAAATAATCCATGAAAAGCAGGTCGCGGCATTTGAGAAATAGTTTATGCAGTGCAAATATTATATCATCCGGTGACTTTAATCATCCTCATCTTTTTTGATTACAGTATCTGTACCGTTGATGGGGTCTTCTTCCTGGTTAGTTACTTCATTCTGCTCTTGTTCGTTTACAATAACTTCTTCTTTATCATCAGAAGCAATAAAGGCATCAGCTATTTCTGAAAGATGCATACCGGTAATATCAACATCATTATCTACGACTTTCGATGAAGGATTATTTTTTTCCATATTTCAATTTTTAAAAAGAGAATTAATCGTTTATCCAATGACATTAACTTCAAAATTCTATTTATGTAGCCAGCTTAGGTTCTTTTTGCATCTCCGGTTGTGTCACTCACTTGTGCTGTATCTTTTCATGGCATCCTTCCAGATGCAGGGGTACTTATTTTCTCTCAATTCTTATGCCCACAAGTAATAAAGGCATGGTAATGACAGTAATAAAAAAAATTGTGCCTTTGATCGCTTTCTCACAGATAGCACCGAAAGGCACAGATAAGATTTTTATCTGTGCTACAATTGATTACGAATACAAAATGAAGAAGATTTTGCATGTTAAAAATTACCGGACATTGTAATTTACCAAAGACATAAATAATAGGCGGCACTTGTCTTGCATGTAAACTAAGCAGGGAATAAATTAGTCACTTTTGATTTTGCTGAATAGAATTACAAAAAGTACAAGTGTGCGACGCAAGAATGTTTCATAGTAGTAATTGAGCCTGGCTCAAAAAAAATCCTGTTCACTTTTTTTATCCCCTTGCGCAGTATAATAGTACAAAGTTCAGCAGTCGCTAAAAGAAAATATTATATGAAAAAGATCATTTCAAATACTGTTTTAGCTATCTGTTTTATATCCGGAGCGGCCTGTAATGGTAATACCAACAGCGGCAAGACTGACAGCGCTGAGGTACCTTCGGCAATGGACACAATGCCGGTACTTCATCCTGGTAATTTTGACAGCAGCGGCACAATCAAAACTCCACCTACAAATGATAATAATGCGATAGTTCCTGATACAAATACACGAACTGAATAATGTAAAGCCGGTCTTAATATTATTAAACTGAATTGACACTTATTCTATAAAAAATTAAAAAATATTGAAATGATAAAGAATAATAACAGCATATTCTCTACAGCATCAGTAAAAGAAGATTTGATTCTTGAAACTGATCCTTTGGAAACGCCAGGCAGAAAGCCAAATGAAAAACCGGAAATTGAACCTGAAAAACTACCTGACGAAGAGCCGGGCATACAACCCAATACCGACCCCGGTAAAGGTGATGATGATGATGATGACGATGATGACGATCCTTTTAAAGAAATAGAAATCGGCGACGATCCTGATAAAGAGAGACAAAAAATACCTATAATGTAAAGTTGGCAATTGTATAAATTTCATCAAAGCAATTTATATGCATCCACTAAATACTTCAAACGATCTGGCTGCTTTAATCGAAGACATTGCTGACAGATCTGTTGTTATGCTTGGCGAAGCATCGCATGGCACCCATGAATATTATGCCTGGCGCACCGCAATTTCAAAAAAACTAATCCGGGAAAAGGGTTTCAACTTTATTGCAGTAGAAGGTGACTGGCCTGATTGCTATAAAATTAACCGTTATGTAAAAGGATACAATGATGCGGGTAATGATATTGAAGATATCCTGAAAAATTTTGATCGCTGGCCTACCTGGATGTGGGGTAACTGGGAAATTGCAGCGCTTGCAGAATGGTTAAGAGAGTATAATAAAGCATTACCCTTACATAAAAAGGTTGGCTTTTATGGTTTGGATGTGTATAGCCTCTGGGATTCTATGAAAGCTATGATTCATTACCTGGAAACTGAAGATCCGCAAGCTGCCCGTTCCGTTAAAAAAGCTATTCAATGTTTCGAGCCGTTTAATGAGGATGAACGGATGTATGCCCGTTATACACTTCACGACCAGGGATGCCGCGATGAAGTACTTGCGCTTTTAAAAGAAATAAGAATGAAAGCACAGTTTTTAGATGGCGACAGGGAAGCGGGATTTAATACCGAGCAAAATGCACTGATTGCTGTAAATGCAGAAAAATATTACAGCAGTATGATTGGCTTTGATAATGAAAGCTGGAATGTGAGAGACAGGCACATGATGGAAACATTAGACAGGCTTATGAAATTTCATGGCGAGAAAGCCAAAGGAATAGTGTGGGAACATAATACACATATAGGCGATGCCAGGGCAACCGGTATGAGCCGGGCAGGTATGGTAAATATTGGTCAACTGGCAAGAGAAGAATATGGTGAAGAAAATGTGTATCTCGCTGGTTTTGCCTGCTATAAAGGATCTGTTATTGCGGGTGACGAATGGGGCGCACCTATGAAAGTAATGACTGTGCCTGCAGCGAGATCGGGCAGCATAGAAGCTACTTTGCATAATAAAAATATGGATAGCGGCTATATACTTTTCAGCGGTGAAACGGATAGTTTATACCAAACCAGTATTAACCATCGGGCAATTGGCGTAGTGTACGATCCCTCAAGAGAAAAATATGGCAACTATGTTCCTTCGGTTCTTGCTAAGCGTTATGATGCATTCATTTTTTTCGATGAAGCAAAAGCCTTGCATCCGCTTCATTTGCATCCCGACAAGCATAAATTAGCTGCAACCTATCCTTTTAGCGTGTAAAAGTTCAATAACGAAATATAGTTGAATGGAGCGTCGCAACGAATGATTCATCAGGGATCTCAGCTCGTTAACAAAAAAAAATCCATCTCAAATTTGTCAGGGCTGAATGTTTGAAATAGCTGATCCTTTGTAACTATTCAGCCCGATATTAACATTTTTCAATAAATGTGCATTAATAATTTTTTGAGGATATGTAAGATATGAGCAAATTGCGGGTATGATTGATAAAGATTTAATCATACGACTTCAG